>Ga0116192_1001345_pt1 | contig 17395 bp, 30 predicted proteins | sample AD_UKC113_MetaG_FD_89876 | JGI IMG/M metagenome (GOLD analysis project Ga0116192, IMG submission 89876) | Active sludge microbial communities of municipal wastewater-treating anaerobic digesters from Hong Kong - AD_UKC113_MetaG | ecosystem: Engineered > Bioreactor > Anaerobic > Digestate... | reverse complement strand
TCATAACAAGTCTTAAAATCCAAAAGTAAAAAAATAAACCAGAAATCCAAAAAGACCAAAAAGAAAGATTATGATTTTCCTTTATATATAACCAGCGCCGAATGGTGATAAACCGGCGAAGAATGTGAATCGTGAACGCTGGTGTCTTCGCCAACCATAGGACAATAAACGTCTATTCTACCCCTCTCTTTTACTATCCTCTCTATCTTTGTATCGTAGGGAAACACAAACCTTGAATTTAGTGGTAAAGCTCCAAGTGGAACTAAATTGCCGGGCAATAGACTTGACTGCGCAAAAGTGTTTTTGTTCATAAAATATTAATGTTTAAGGGAAAATATTAATGTTTAATAGAGTTTTTGTGTTGGGGTTTTGTAATATTACTGTAATATTACTGCCAGTCTTTTCGTAATTAGATTATAGTTAACCCGCTTACAAAGTGAGAAGCAAAGATAAGAAATATTACCTTATTTTTTATCCTTTTTCTTTTTGGAAAACTGATTTATTTCCTCATCACAAAATTTAACCGCCGTCCTCATGTAGGCTTTTAGCGTTTCTTTGTTGTTGTGTTTTAAACCATCCTCTAAAATGGTTTTTATAACCCGGAGCGAACTGTTTTTTGACCCCCTTAATGTAGTTGATGCCATAGAATTTGTATAGAAATGTGTAGTTTTTTTATTAGGAAATGTATGGGTTTTTTTGAGTTTATTTCTACTGTTTTTTGACCCGTTTTTTTAACCTTTTTTACTTGGAATATTACAGGTTTTTTTATGGGTTTTTTATTGGTATTTTACTACCCTAAAGTGGACAACTTGAGGGTGTAATTTTACGCTGATTTTAAACATTTAAACGTATCGTATACCTAAGTGTTACATGAAAAAAAATAATAATTTTTTATACTCATAAATTACTGATTTACAATTAGTTATAGAGGTTAAAAATGGGTGGTGGTAAGAGGTGGTAATAAGTGGTAAAAGAATATAACTGCTATAAAAGTGGATAATTTGAGCAAATTGGGTGGAATTTTACCTGAACGATTCCATAGGCATTTTCCGTCAACTTTTTTCCGGCATTTTCCAACTATCGAAATCGTATATGAAATATGGACGCGTCTACTTTTTTATGTAATATTCCAATGTAATATTACACTTTAAACTACTTGATTTACTGACAGTTACAAAGAGATTCTAATAAATCTAAAGGGTTTATAAATTTTATGAGATATACGAAATGTAATATTACAATAAAATTCTATTGTAATATTACAGAGGTAAAGGCAGATTGTAATATTACAATTTGACATTTGGTGTTGTTTGCTATAAGTCTTAATTAAAAGATTATACAATAAAGTTTAATGACCTTGGAACTTTCCAAACTGATTAAACCATGTTGTATATCTGAATAATCTGGAAATTCCGGATAATTGCCAGTTGTAGAGAAATGCAATTTTGAGCTGTGACATGTAATGTCGAGCTGTGACATGTAATGTCGAGCTGTGACATGTAATGTCGAGCTGTAATATTACAGGTCCAGATTTCGTAATTGGAACAAAGATTAGAAAATGAGCGAAAAAATGGGTTTAGGTAAAAAGTTGAGTTATGTAATGTTGAGTTGTAATATTACCCTGGTCTGTTTCGTAATTGGGTTATAGAATCTGATAATCTAAAATTTCTAATAAAATAGAAAAGTAAGAGAAAAAAGATGTATATTGTGGTCAAAGATTGACTGCGGTAAAAAAGAGAAATATTACAAATCCTTAAATACACAAACAAATGAAAAAACAGTCAAAACAAAATCCGGTTCTTAAGAACTCCTTAAATGAGGAAGATTTAAGAATATTGGAACAAATCAAGAAAGGTGACCAGAGAGCCTTCGAAAAAATCTTTGCTCGTTATTACCGTTACATTTATTATAAGATGTATTTGTCGGTACAGAATAAGCAACAAGCTCAGGATTTGACCATGGAGATTTTCCATAAGGTTTATGTCAACATGGGTAATTATAAGGAAAATAGTTCTTTTAATTCTTGGATTACCTCGATTGCTAAAAATCATTTGTATGATTATGGTCGAAAAGTAAAAAGTGTTAAGCGTTCTGTGGTTAACAATGCTCTTAGCATAGATTCTGGATTTGGACTTCCTGCCGGTTCTCCTGAGCCGATTCAGATTGAGATTGTGGATAATGATGTTTTAAGTCCGATGGAGCCTTCTCATGAGGTAATCTACCAGAACCGTTTGGCCAGCATTGAATTGGCTATGGGTTTTTTGGATGAAAAGGACCGTAAAATTCTGCAGTTATATTACATGCGTGATTTGAAATATTCCGAGATATCGGAAATGTTGGGTCTTAATCTTTCTACAGTAAAGTTAAGAATTCTTCGTGCTAAGGATAAGTTGAAGGAAATTGTTGAAGGTATCAATCCGGATTTAGAATCCGACATTAACTACGACCAGGAATGTGTCTTATAAGAAAGTGAGTAAAGTATATGGATGTTATTTTTGTAAAAGAGTATATTGATTTGGATACGTATTCCAGCCCGGTTGTTATTAAAGAAGGAGATGTGGGTGTGTTACTGGACGAGGTTACTGGTCGAGTATTGTTCAGTGAAGGATATGATATTCCAATTGAACTGGAAGGTATTCCTTCTTCCAGATATGTCCCGGTTAAGGATGATTCTGAAGAATAAAAAGTAGTTTAGTCAATTGTGTGCTTTTAAGGGAGAACCGGCTTTCAGATTTTGAAGGCCGGTTTTTTGTTTTTGTGTTTGGAAGTCTAATTTTTCTAATTTATATTTGCTTCTTTAGTTGGGGAGAGCTAATTAATTTGTAATATTACATCTTCGTTTCTAATTTAAAACAGAACAGTTTATGGGTAAGAACAATATATTCTTGGGATTTGAAAGCGATAAAGAAGATAACGCGGACTATATCAACATGCTTATCAATAGTGAGGAAGATTCAACTTATAAGATAAAGCAGAATGCATTTAGGGCAAAGATTAAGGAATTTGGTTTAACAGAGAACACATATGGCTATTTGATTGGATACTATCAAATGGAAAACCTGAAGATGTATTACCTGTATTTGAATGGTCGGTCTGAAATAATGAATGAACAGGGCAATCAGATTAAGCATGCCAGTGTATTTAAAAAGTACCTGAATGATGATGCTTTAGCGATGCTTAACTTTAATTCTCAATGTTATATTAGGATTGTCGAAAAGGATAATGAGCTTAATTTTCACGGGGTATATACTTCAGTAAAAAAGGCCCTCCAGTATCTGGAGAGCCTTGAGTATTATAATGTGAACAATTTCTTTGATTTATCGGCGGCGATTGTTTCTGCTTCCTCGAAGTAATGCGAGCATAAAAATAAAGAACATTACTGTAACAAAGGGTGATAACTTTGCATAGATTATCATAATGATTTGTGGCATAATGTTTAGTTTAGGCAGATTAATTTTTCGGCATCAACATCTCCGTCAATGTATACATAAAAAATAATAAAGGGAGAAGTAGAAGTTTTGGTATTAACTTCGTTGCGGGCCCGGCGAGCAGCCGAGCCAATTTGTCCTTTTTCCTTTTTATAGGTCTTCTGGGTCTTGCGGCGGGAATTCATATTTATTATTTTCAATGGTATTTTTTAATTGGGTGATTGTAATATTACTTTTTAGTACTTGGATTCTTTCTTTTAGGTGTTCAATTAATATTGACCCTATTCCGTTTTCTTGACACCCTTCCAATCTTGTTATGTTTAAATCATTCACCACTTTTATCATTTCCTGTAGTTCAATGATTTTTACATACGTAAACTGGTCTTTAAGTGGAGGTTCGTATAACCTGGAATGAATATAAGGTGCCAGCTCTGGTTTGAATTCGAATATTGTAAGTGCCGGTATTGATTTCTTGTCAATTAGAATAATGTCGCGGTGAGAGAACACCAAGTCTCCTTCTTCAACATCCTCCTCATCAATTGAGAATGCTTCTTTGACATCTTCTTTCAGTTTTTCAAGGTCATTTATTGTTTTAACAACCAACATATCAAACATTTCGCCAAGTGACCCCTTGTCATGTTTAAGTGGCTGCGTTACTTTTTTGTTTAAAAGTTTATCTATAAGGAACTCCATTGTTTGTATAGGATAATATTAATTGGTGTTTTTATTAACTTTATCAAATACCTTATCGAACATTTCGCTGACTTTTTCTTCAGGAGACATATCAGCTTGATTTTCTTCACTTGTTAGTGATTTTAGTATTTGCATTACTGGGTTATTGATTAACCCTTCAATTTCATTTCTTAAGTGGAAGACGCGTCCCAGAATAAAAAATGCATAAGCAACTTCCATGTAAGACAATCCGTTTGACAGCAGTGCTTGGAACTTTTCACTGATGGTTCTTGTATCACTGTCTTTAATATTTCCCAGTCGTAATACATCAAATACTATTTTTTTGATATCATCGCTGACGGGCTTAGATATTCCCAGTGCATCAAACAGGTATCCGTACTTATGATTAAATACCTGCTCCTGGGTTTTGTTTACCGGGAGTTCTTTGATTTCTGACTTATCGGTGATTACGATATTGCTTAGTTCAGGAGTTGTATCCTTAACTTTCTTTTTTCCGGATGCCTTTTTTTGACCCGGCGCTTTATTTTTTGATGATTCTTTTTTCATATGATAAATTTATGATTTCTAAGTTTAAAAACAAATTATAATTTTTAGAAATATTATTAACAGTAAAGCCCTGGCAAATATGTGCCAGGGTATACTGATGTAATATTACAGGTTTTAATTATGCAGCAATTTGTTTTTTGTTTTTTGTCCATTTGCCGTATCCATTTGGACGTGAGTAACCGGTGAAACCTTCTTTGGCCAATCGAGCTTTTGCTTTACCCATTTCTGAGCCGACAGGTTGTGTGCCGTGAATCAGGAGTGCGAAGGACCCTTTAGAGCTATCAAAAGCATGAGAGTCATCATGGTCAATCTCCAGTCCCAGTTCTTCAGCTTGCTCATATGAACCGACGACAACCACTGACTTCAGGTTATACTTTGTAATGAGGTTATCGTTTTTACCGCCCCAACTTGCTGTGAGTGAAAGATTTGGCGGCAGGAAACCAATACGGTTTACCCAATATGTAAGACTCTTTGTGTATGCATAAAATACTCTATCCGGATTACGACTAGCCACAAGCATCCAGGCATCGAAGTAAGTCTGGTTAAAGAAATCTCCAGAAACATGGATACGAATGATATTATACTTCTCTTTTGGTAGGCTTTCACAAATTAAGTTGGCCATCTCCTCAGCTGTTTTTAGCTTACGGATAAGGTCAAAGTTGTGATGACGCTGAGCGCGGGTTTGAGGAAAAACATTTTCCTGAGTTGCAGAGAAGCAGCGGAATTTTAAATCTTTTCCATCAGTAATTTTGCCAGTTACCTTATCAGATTGACTTCTACATTCTAATGCAAACGGACAAGCATAAGATGCTGGTAAATTAAAACTTGGAATATTAACAAGTTTTGCATTACCTGGTGAGAATTTTAGTAATTGTTTCATAATAATTTTGATATATTTTTAGTTTATGCCTCAATTACGAAATCAACAAGAGTAATATTACAACTAATTTTTAGATAATTTAATAATACTATCTTCTAAATTGTCTAAAAAAGTGATTCTAATGAGTTTAATGTTCGAATCCTTGCAAAATTTAGTTTTTAATCCATCCCTATATTTTATTGATTCTAACTTTTTATTACCACCCCAATATTTAACTGGTTCAAAGTGTTGCTTACCATCATATTCAAGACATAAATTTAAATGAGGTATAAAAAAGTCGAACTGTAATTTTCTGTTTGTTTTTGGATTTCTACAGTTCTCAAAACTTTTTTGGCGTTCAAATTTTATATTTAAACTTTCCAAGATTTCAGCAATCTTTTTTTCGCCGGTTGAAGAACTGCATTTCTTACAACCACAACCCATTAAATGAGAGTTTGGTAATTGTAAAAACTCTCCATGTTTTGGACAGATTATAATTATATTTGTTAGAGAATTGATGTACTCAGTTTTAGAATAATCATATTTATCTTTATGTATAAGCTTTGCTTTTTTAACAAAACTTTCTTTATTTAATTTGTTGTGTGGGTTAGAAAAAGAACACTTTTTACACCCATAACCTTTATAATAATGATTTCTGGCAGTTGTAATAAAGTCACCATGTTTTGGACAAACAATAGTTATGGGTGTAAAAGCATTTATATATACAACTTTTGAATAATCATACTTATTCTCATGTTTATCGTTGGCTTTTTGTACAAATTCTTCAAAGGTTAATGTTTTATTACCAGAACATTTTGAACATCCATATTTTCTAAGATGATGTTTTGGGCTTATTTCAAATAAGCCATGTTTTGGACATTTAATTATTACTTTTTGTATATTGTTTATGTAATTTGTTAACGAATAGTCAAACTTATTACCATGTATATATTTTGCCTTTTTAATAAATTCAGAAGTATTACTCATATTTGTTTTTAAATAAATATAAAGTAAAAAAGCAAAAAGACATACATGACCGGTCATTTATTCTATTTACACATTTTAGTTATTTCTTGTAAAAGTGCTTCATCGCGTTGCACTTTAAATTCAGGCAGCTCTTTTTCATTGGAGTGGTATATGGCATAGTTCAGAGCATTATAAGCAGTGAATAAAGAGAGTGGGCTTCCTTTGTGGGTTACCAGTTCGCCGTTTTCATTAACGAAGGCAAAGTTTCCTTGGACCTCTTTTTTGAATTGCTTTTGTGCCAGGTCTATGGCTTGTTTTGATATCTTTATTTTTTTACCCAATTCCTCAACAAGAGATGAGGTTGCTTTCTTTTTATTCATTTTCTCAAACACTTTTAAATCATTGGAGGACGATTTTAAGAATTCCTCTACTTGATTTAAAAACTGTGGGATTATATCTTCCTTGGTATTTAACTCAACAGTTGAATGTTTAGAGGTTTTTTTGTGTTGGCAACCAAAGGGTCTGGATAGGCCGTTTCCACAAAGTAGTTTATAGTATCCAAAACTTATCTGTGTTTTTTTTGTACCATCATAAGAGTTCCAGATAGATATTCTCGGCAGCAGGTCACCAACGGTTGGTGATTTTAAACGCGAACGGATAATGTAATCGACGTAGAATTTTGTTTTTTCAATAATGGTTACGCTTCTATTAAAAACATAATCCATCTTTTTAAGCATTTCTTCGAATGGTTTAAACACATCTTGATTCTTTCTTAAGGAATAGTTTTCAGAACAGAATGAAAGTATATCACCGTTGGTTTCATCAATGATACAATGTGTTTTACCTTTTGGTAGTTTGTTTTTAAGGAGTTGAGAGAGTGGGATTTTGTTTACACTAAAGTATAGTGCTTTGTCTTTGGAATTTTTTACAGCAGCTGTCATGTTGTTTAAAATTGGGAGAGTTATGTGTTAGAATTATAGTGCATTTTAACGAAAAATTTTGAAGTAGCGTCTTTTAATTAAGAGTTATTTTTAAACAATCAATTGTTCATAAGTGTTATTGTTTTCCTGCACTAATTACGTTATACTTAGGTGTAATATTACAGCGGGGAGAACTATATAAAAAGAAAAAGCCCGCTTTGAAGACGGGCTTTAACAGTGGGGTTTCTAAATTTTTAGAAAACTTATGCCGGGAGAGGGTTTCCGGATGCAGCCTGAGTAATCAGGTATTCAATCATCTTGATTGAACGCTTAGGGAGCTTGCCCAGATTATCTTCGACGCTCTTTTCAAAATCAGCCAAAGTCTTACTCAATCCTTTGGTGTTTACTTTGGATTTGGGGCCAACATTTGTCACCGGTATTTTTCTTTCTTTAATTTTCTTTACAACCGCAGAAATAATGTCTGACTCGGTTTTTACTTTTCTGGAAGCCTCTAAAGCTTCGGTGGCAGGAATATCACCTTTCTGGATATAATCATGAACTTTTGAAGGGAGATTTTGCAATCTTACCAGGTTATACACATGACTTTTACAAATGTTAACGCGGTCTGCAATATCTTCAGGCTTCATGTTATATTTCACCCGAAGCGTGTGTACGATTTCACTTGCGGCCAATACATCCTTTGACCCATTATTTTGTTTCAGACGTATCATAAGCTGCTTTGCCGCTTTTGGAATTGCAGTTTTAGAACTTCTGTTTGATTTTTTTACTGAGCGAGCTTTCATTTTGATTTTGATTTAATACTTGTTTGTACTAGTACTCATATGTTGAGTTATTGTTAAGTTTCTTATTTGTTGGTCTCTTATTTAAGAGTTGTCAGTAAGGAATTATAATGGGTATGTTTGTTTTTCCTATACAAATGTACAAATTACTTTTTAATTAAGAGCAATTTTTTCCAATTTTTTTTATGTTAGAAAAATTAGAATTTTCATAACTTGCTGATTATTAAAGATATACATCAATTCTGGATTTTTAATTAAGAAACTTATGTTTGTAATATGACAAAACTTTAACAATTCTAATTAGAATTTGTTACTAAACCAGTGAGTTTTATCATTAACTTTATAGCTAAACACATAGAGTCAAATATTGTTTTTGGCGGGAGAGTAATATTACTCCTGCTCTTGATAGCTACAGTTTTTAATAATCCAATTCAGAGTCATCTTGTTGGTTGGGCTTAGTCTTTTTTTATGTAAGCCATTTAATTTCCCAATGCTTCCTTTAGGATAATTTCCGGTATCTGTATTGTCGTCGATAAAAACTATGCCATCATCATGACCAGGACAACAACTCATATGGAGAAGTGTTTTCTCTTTCTTGTCGTCTTCTGTTTTTAAACAAACACTTAATCCATATTCATTACTTAATCCAAAGGGTCCATACACTTCATAGAAGTCAGCTTTGAGTTTTTTACGCAGCGTTTCACCCAGTGCCTCCAGGTAATCTTTAATAGTTGGAGTGTTATTATATAAACGCTCTTGCCTTTTCTTCAAGCGGTCGATTGACTTTCTAATTCTGTCCAGTTCAGCATCGCGTTTGTCGCGCGTTGATTTAACTATCTGACTTAAGTCAAACAGGTTGCTAACGCTAAGCTTTCGGGCTTGTAATATTTCTTTGCTCAGTTTTTGTTTTTTCATTGGTATACATGTGTATGGTTAGAGTATCTCTTCTCTTTCTGTTTTAATGATGCCGGCGTTTTACCGGCGAGTCTTAACCGGTGGATTAATATCGACCATGGTTAAAGACCACAATGTTTTTATAATATGTCCTGTATTTGATATCCCAGTGCAAGCAGACTTGAATATGGAGCATCTACGTTTAATTTTGCTCCGGCTTGTTTTAATACATCCAAGATTGCAAAGACACGAGTCTCTATAGCAAAATCAAGTCCTCCTCCAGCCATGGTTTTGGATGAAGTAAATACTTCACCTTCGTTAACAATAGGTCCTCCATACAGATTTACTGTAGTGGTGGCTCCGGAGTGGTTTTTACTCAGCCCGGTAATTATTTTACCGACAATTCTACCTTTGTGTAATATTACTGAAACCTTGGTCTGTTGTACAGATGGTCTGTCAAATGCGGTTCTCATATTTTAGTTTTCTTGGTTTTCTAAGCGAATTGGTTTTAACATTGAGCTGAGCACAATCTTGTTTGATTGCTCTGGGGAGAGTCCCAGTAAATCATAATTGAGTTCATCCATCATGTCTTCAATGTCATCATAAGTCATCTCAGGATTATCAATAATGGCAGCTGTAGGCGTGTATCCTGGAACATTTTGTTCAGCGATTCCAATTCTGTAGAATCCACCTTCTTGAAGTACTGCAACTATAGCATAGGTGCGACCTTTGAATGTTTCATCGACCAGGATACGCCACAGAAACGTATGAAAGAAACTTTCAATACGGTCTTTATACTTTTCGTATACCCGGTGGAGTTTATCAATATTTGATTCCATGTTTTATTTTAATTACGTAAGGGGTTAGTGTAATATTACAAACTTAATCTTCGAAGTCAGGGCCTTCTAATTCACCATTACCATATGGGGAGAGCACCGGTTCTGAGGTGTTTTCCAGGAAGGAAACATCAACGCCCACCATTCCGCCGGCTTCTTCTTTAAAGATTTGGACATCAACAGGTAGGTTGGTATCCGGGTCAATTACTGTGATTGTGGTTACGAGTTTAGCGTACATGAGTGTTATTTTGATTTAAATTATTATTTTATCGGTTCCAATTTTTAGTGTTATCAACGCGAACCCACTGAGAGATGTTCTCTTGAAGAGCCGTTTCGATTTGGTTTAAGAAGGCAGTGCCGGCAGAGAAAGTAATAACTTTAGGTTGATTATTCCAGTCAAATTGAAATCTCATCCGAATGTTCTTTCCTCCATTTTCCTGGATTATTTTTTTCATTTTCTTCAGGTATCCATCATAATATGGAGCTGAGTCAAAGAAAGATGACCAAGGAATACAGTAGCGTGGGGTTTTTGTTTTATGTTTCATGTCTTAATTACGAAAGGGAGAGTTGTAATATTACAACCCCCCTATAAGAATTTTGTTAGTTACTAATTTGTGTTGGGTACACACGAATGGCAGCATATCCCAATTTATTTAGTTCTTTAGCAAAGCCATCAGCAGAAAGGTCTTCACCTTCACCATTGTAATAATCCGGCCACTCTTCTTCAACAACTTCCTGTGGAGCGTTGGTGATAATGGAGCCAACAATTTCTCCATCACCGTCAGTGAGTTCAAACATTCCGGAACTTACCTTTGCGTATACATTCTCCAAAAAGTTGTTGACATTTTTCTGATAAGCATCGGTATGTGCTTTATACTTTTCAGGTTCTTTTTCTTCATCCGGAGCAATGTCAAAGACATCATCTTCGCTTATTTCATTTTGACTTACAATTACATCACCAATGTGGTCATATAAATTGGTAATACCATCAAGCTGACCCTGAATTTTTTTATTCAGGATACCACTGCCGGCCAAAAGATTCAATGCTTGTTTTTGGCTTTTTAAATCAGCTACTCCTACATTGGCAGTAACTAATACATTTACATTTTCTTTTTTCATGATAACTGTTTTTTATTGTTTATACCTCAATTACGAAACCAGTTATGGTAATATTACAGGCTCTTGGTTTAAAGCATCTTTTATTTTTTCAGCAATTAACCGGGCTTTTTCTTTGGTTAGTTTACCAAGATGGTTTTGTTTTTTTAGAGTATAAGGAATATCACACACGCTATGGGCCAGATTAATATCAACCTGCACCATAATCTTGAACATACAATTGTCCTTATTACGCTCGTCTTCTACGATGCGATAGTCTTGAGGCAAAATGATTTTAAGTGTCATATTGCAAATTACGAAAAAGGTGGTGGTAATATTACACAAAAGTCTTAATTAAAAAGTTGAATTATAATCTAAAAAATAGATAATTAGTTGATATACAATAAAGTTTAATTGGTTTGGAACATTCCAAGGTGAATAAACTTTGTTGTATACCTATAATTATATGTAATTGCGTATAAGTTTTTGGTTTGGTTTCGGATTATATTGGAAAGCATATAAAAACAAAAAGCCCCGGCTTTTAGGGCCGAGGCTTTGGTTTGCTTTTTTACTGTAATATTACTTTGTTGAGTCTACTACAGTTGTGTCAGTTGTTGTTGCTGTTGTATCGGTTGTTACTACAGTTGTATCTACCGGTGTAGAATCTTGTGTTACCACTGTAGAGTCTTGTGTAGATGTTCCTTCAGTTGTAGAAGGTGCGCAAGCGTAAAGAGCTGTTGAAATTAGGATTAGGGTCAATAATTTTTTCATTGTTATTTTTAATGGTTAAGGTGCGAAATTATATGCACCACAACTAAATATGAAGAGTTATTCAATTACCACCCAATACTTTAGAATTTTTTCTTGGGTGGTTTCCAGTTCTTTAGCTATTTTTTTCTTGATACCCATTTCTTCTTCTTTGTTTTGGATACGTTTTTCCAGAGCAGTTTCTCCAGAAATGGTTGTGGAGTAGCGTTCTTGTAATATTACAACTATCATTTGAATTAGAATCTTATTTCTTCGATTAGGTTATAGATTTCGGTTCTGATTTGGCCGGTGATTTTTCTTTGTTCAATTTCGTCTATAATTTTTTCTCTTGTTCTTATGTTCAAGGTAAATTCTTTTTCGAACGCCTCATCCATTGACATACCCATAAGTTCAACAATTTTACAAAGTTGTTTTGCTTTTTCCTGAACATTAAGAAGTCTGTTAACAGGGCCATGAACAAGATATGGACGCGGAGTTTTAATTAAAACCGGTTGGTGAATAAATCTACCATACTTTTCATAATTTTCTTGTTGAAGGCTTTCAATATAAAGAGCTTGCGCTTCTTCTGTCATGTTATCATAAACCCTCTCTATTAGAAATGTATCAGAATAGCGTATTTCATAGCGTATTTGAACAGACGAAATGCTACTTGAAAATTTCTTTAATTCATTCAACAACAATTCTTCTCTTCCTTTATTAATCCAATCAGATGCTACAACGGTACTGAAAAATAGTTCTTCATCAGTATTTGAAGCAAAGAAGAATAATTTATTTTCCTGAATAAATGGTGTTAATTTTTTAGCTAAATCTTGTATTGAAACATTAGCTACCGGCTTAATTGTGGCATGAAAGCCGCGCTCTTGTTGTTTATCTTTTATCTTTATCATCGAACTTGGTTTTTAAATGTTGATTCAATTACGAAATGAATAGGTGTAATATTACAGATAAAAAACAAAAGCCCCAGATTTTATTCCGGGGCTTTTTTCATAAAGTCAGACCTGTCGGCACTTATCCCCTTCAAGCATATCTGACATTACTACCGTTTTATTTGCCGATATACAATCGACCAGTTAATTGCCGTGAGACAAGGAGTGGACCCTTTTAGGCTGAGGCAAATCAGCTTCATCACTTAACTGTGCCAGTACCGCATGACGGTTACGGTTGGAATTACTCCGGAGAAGCATGGAGGCCAGTTCATTTCTTTATTCCTCGGCTTTGTTCCACTCTGGAATCCTTACTCGACTTTGACCTTTACCCACGCTTCAATAACTTACCTTGCGTAATTGGACTCACAGTACTCGAATCATTTGCAAACAATTCATCTGCTTACCAACATCTTCTGTTTCCAGACGACTTAATTCATCCACTTGCAAGGTTTCTCTATTAGAGAATATTTTTAAATAAGTTCTATCAAATTAGGTCTACATAGTATCTCAGACATGTCTGCTCCGGAGAGGCATTTCTTATTGACCTAACTCATATCCTTTATTTTTGATAGAACTATATTTTTAACAGACCGACAATGGAGTGAACTTATCAATGGGTTGGCCTTAGTGAGAACCGGAAGTTTATTCCGGTCAGTGTGCTGTCCACGCTGTTAGCCATTCACTCTTGTTTTTCCTTAGCCGATACTTTGGCACATCATCAATCTGAAATAACAGTCATTGTATAATTTATTTGTCTATGACCTCCGCTTCGAATATTAATCACAAAGAATAAGAACCTCCGTGAACAACTTCAACTTTATATTTTTTACCGTTTTTTCCGTTTAGTTGAATAACAGTTTCGCCTTTATTAATTAAGGAATACATTCTATGAATTTCTTCAGTAGACATATTATTCAACATTTCTCTTCCGCGTTTACTAATTGTTGGAGTACTTTTGAATGCTCTAACAAAAGATGATTTTATGTTTCTCCACCAATTCATATCAATAATCTTTATTTACAACCGCAATCAGCGGCCTTGATTAACATTGAAGTTTGTGCCTTTCCACCATGACAAGGTACGATGGTAAACTTGGTTGTGCTTGTCAAGTAAACCAGTAATATTACTGCCGTTACTACCGTTGTCCTAAATACGAATGTTGGCACCGGAATGCTTACAACACTTCTATTTTTAATTGCTTGGTAAACCATCTTGAATGGAGATGATAAGAATTTAAGAATTGAACTTAAATTCATAAGAGCAACGCTCAGTAGAATCAGAGCTGGAATGCTAAGCATTAGTAAGCAAGGTGTAAGTTTCATGGTGTGTAGTTTATAAGTTTGTATTACAATTACGTATTTAAACGTAACATTATTACAAAGGTTACATTTTTAATTTAGCCCTATTTTAAAATTAGAGAACATACTGTTTTGACGGTATCCGGCTTTAGACATTTCAATACCCCAGAGTTGGTCTGATTCTAATTTTTTGTAAATTGAGAACAAGCTCTTGGATTTGAAATTCTGACAGAACCACTTTCCTTCCATTACTTCTTCTTGAAGTTGATTGGGTAACCAGGTAACATGACCGGCATGGAAAAACAGGTCTTTAGGACTAATTTTATGATAGTTCAATAAATCAGTAATCTGTTCATAATCGCCACCCCATTTTAATCCATCTTTAATTGGAACAGAATCTTCTATGTCCATTTTATGCATATAAGATACATTCTTAACTTGGTTATTTCCTCCAAAGAAAAGAGGTTCATTATAAGAAAGTTCTGGAATTGCCTCTGCTATTGTTAGTGTACTCTGTTTATTGATTATGATACCTGATGCACCATCTTCAGTATCCAAAATATAAATTATACTATTAATGAATGGGCTATCAATACCAAAACTTCCGGGAGAAGCAATCAATATATTGCCTGCCTGAATTCTCTTGCAGTTATCTTCAGCGATTTTCTTTTTGTCTATTTTGTATTGCATAACCAAATTACGAAAGATGGTGGTGTAATATTACAGCTGATTTTTAATTTTTTTTAAAATAAAGTAATGGCGACCCCAGTGGTGACTCGAACCCACCAATCAAGCTTTTAGAGAGCCGTTTTGACGAACCTGTTGGAGCCGGATATTATGCTATTACAAATATGTTGGAGAACACTTTGGACATGGACAAGAGAGCATTCTCATCGCAGGAGGAGTTTGCCCTATTTTTTTGTATGATTCATTGAATGCCTCATGCAGACATTTCATTTGACGTTTTGTTTTTTCTGCCGGATATTGACCAAAAATGTTTTGAACAATTTGTTGGTTATTATTTTCCGCTTCTTCTGATTGAAGTAGGTGTTTTGTTTGCGCATCCTGGTCAAGGATATTATTGCGCTTTAAAATGTCATCCAGTTCAGGATGTCCGGTGGAAAGGGAGAATTTGCTCATTGGTGTGTTTTAATTAGAAGGACAAATATAATCTAAATTTTTTTTAAAAAAAATAACAAGTGTTTTAAAGTTCCTGGACTTTCATTTCTGATTTATCCTTAACAATTTCATATGGAATATCAGTGGGATGAAATCCAACCGCACCACCTTCACCGCATCCCCAATGCTTTAACACACCATCTTTTAATACGAAATCAGCTACATTCCTTCCAACATAAAGTTGGGATTGTAAACGGATAGTTCCGTCTTTCATTGTTTCTATTGGTAGAAGTTTTATTTTGCTCATAACTCAATTACGAAATTAGGGGGAGTAATATTACAGTAAATTTATGGGTTATAATTTAATTGAAGAGAATATCTTCTGAGCGTTTTAGTTTTGCCATTCGTTCATAATCTTCATCTTGAAGCAGGTATGCATAACATTCCTTGAACCAGTTACGTAATACTGACTTATTAATTTGGCACTTCTTCAGGTCACCCAACAAGAGTATCTTCAACTTTTTTTCTATTCTCTTTTCGTTCATCTTTTGGGATATAAATCATTTTTGTCCCCGCAGCTTTTGTTCGAATTACCAGTTCAAAATCTTGTTTCTTGTAATAATCCATCAGTCCTGCCACTGGTATTTTATTCTTTTTTTGTCTTCCTAATTCAATAACCATATGATTGGCCAACATATTAAAACCATGTCCGGTTACGTTACTTGGTTTGAGTGTAATTGGATACCCGGTTTCATCAGAGGCAAACTTCAGGGCCTGTAGCATCTTTTTAGCGTGACCTTGACGACGCAGTTCAGTATACACCGAGATACACTCCAGATAAACTTCATCCTGGTATACTTTTATAAGAACGAGTCCTTCTTTAAATATTACCGTAAATTCTCCTTGTTGGAATATTACAGTAAGACCCATATCACAGAGCTTCTGGATATATGCATGCCGGCATTCAGTAATCACGTTAAAGAATCCACGCGTGTCGCATTTGAATTCAGGTATTAGTTTGTCTTGCTCGCCGCCAAAGCGATAGTCAATAAGTTTTCTCATTATTTTTCAGATTCTTGAGTGTAAGGTTTTTTGTAAACCACTGTAGAAGTTGGTTCATCACTGTCATTATCATATGAGTGAATAACAACTTGATTCTTAGCCTTGTCATATTCCACTATAACAGCGAGAAGATTGTTGATTTGAATATTAACACCAGGATAATCAGGGTCCATGTTTGGAACTGCTGTGAATTCAAGTTGTTCACCAACACCTGGAATTTCTACTTTTAGGAATAACGGTTGATTATCTGATTTTTTTTCAGCAACAACCTTTTGTTTTTTATTTAAGTTTTCTTTGCTCATAATGTAATTACGAAATAAGGATGAGTAATATTACAGCAAATTATTTGCTTTAAGGCACTTTTTAAGTCCAGAATCCAGTTTCAGCTTCTTATGTTTTTTTGGGTCATAAAGTTCCAGATAATCAAAGGATACCATTCCGGCAAGGTCGGTTCTTAGTTCGCCGTCTTCGCAAATAGAGCCAACAACAACGCCGACCCCATCAATAGGGCTAAGTTTTGGGTCATCAATATCATAACAGTACTGACGAACCACCACCACATCACCGATTCTAAATGGAGCTTTGAATGGTTTGCAAGGTTCGCCCATTCTATTTAAATATGGGTGATAATCAAACAAGGCAATCTTAAATTTCTTTAAGTCAGCTTCAGGTATAGTTATACGTTTAGTTTTCATACTTCAATTACGAAAGGGAGAGTAGTAATATTACAAGGTTATAAATAAAAAAAGCCGGCTTTTTATACCGGCTCTTTTAAAATCAATAATTCAAACTATGGGTTTTTTTACTTTTTCTTGCGAAGCAATTCCAGGATTTCTTTATCCTGAGCTTTGTCTTTTAAAAGTTGGTTGTATTCTTTTAAGAACGCGACCTTTCTCATGTCGTAGGTATCCGGGTTTTTCTCAGCACGTTCCACAAAGGAGAAGGTACGTTGAATTGGGGTCTTAACTTTGAGTCCTTTTACGTGGCGATGAGTTGCAATTCTTTCGGGAGAGTCGTTCTTTGTCGGGTCTTTTTGAACCGCTTTGATTGCTCCTTCCACCATTTCATTTACCTTATCCCAATTTACTTTATCAGTTCCTTCACTGCATTCCTTGATAATTTGAAGGACAGTTGGTTGGGAGATTTTTCTACCGGTAATATGAGCATGAATCTTTTTGGGTGAGC
>Ga0116192_1001342_pt1 | contig 17430 bp, 15 predicted proteins | sample AD_UKC113_MetaG_FD_89876 | JGI IMG/M metagenome (GOLD analysis project Ga0116192, IMG submission 89876) | Active sludge microbial communities of municipal wastewater-treating anaerobic digesters from Hong Kong - AD_UKC113_MetaG | ecosystem: Engineered > Bioreactor > Anaerobic > Digestate... | reverse complement strand
GTCCACCCTGGCCAGCTTCCTGCTGATCTATGTGCTCAGCAAAAGCCTGACCCACGCCAGAACCGGTGCTCTGGTCACTTTGGTTCTCTCCCAGTTGATCCATGTGTTTGAATGTAAGTCGGAGACCCGGGGACTCTTTGAGATCAAGCTCTTTTCCAATCCCTATCTGGTATTGGCCGTACTGAGCTCCATTCTCATGCTGGTGGGCGTGATCTATCTGCCCTTTATGAAGTCGGTATTCAGCACAGCAGCCCTGTCCCTCTCTGACTGGATGATTGCGGGGGGCATCAGCCTTCTGGTTCCCATTATCAACAGCATCGTCAGGGAATTTAAGAATAAAAGAAAACTTGATAGAACGAAGGGTTAATTTGTAAAAAATAATATCCAATTGATGAATAAAATGGTATAATAATTTGAAAACCATTTATGCGGGGGGCCCATGATCAATCAGGAATTTGAAGCCATTCTCAGCAGTCTGAAGCTGTTTGAGCGGATGTACGAATCCATCCGTCTGGTTGATCCTGCGCTGAAACAGGTTCTTAACTTTCGAAACAACGCCCTCTGCGACACCGATATCTTCTGTTACACCTATTGGGGGAGGAACGAGGTTTGTGATAGCTGCATCGCCATGCGTGCGTTTAAAGAAAACAAGACCTTCGTAAAACTGGAGTATGAGGGAGAGCGGATCTTCCTTGTCACAGCCATCCCCCTGGAATTATACCATCGCAGCAGAAGGGTGGTCCTCGAACTGCTTAAGGATATCACCCATTGCTTGGTAGTGGATCACGAATTAATCAGCAAAAACGATATCAATATTAACTATTCCCTGAATGATCTGGTCATGAAGGATGCCCTGACCAGCCTTTACAACCGCCGCTATATCAATGAGAGACTGCCGGCAGACATCGTAAATATGACCATTACCAACCAACACCTGACCATTATTCTTGCCGACATCGATTTCTTTAAAAAGGTCAATGATACCTACGGCCATCTTGTGGGCGATGAGGTGCTGAAGGCCTTTTCAGAGCTGCTCGTATCCTGCCTTAAGCGTGAAAGCGACTGGGTGGGCCGCTTTGGCGGGGAAGAGTTCCTGATTTGTCTTCCCGGTGCCAAGCCTGAAAAGGCTCGGGAAATCGCCGAGTTTATGAGAAAGAAGATAGAGAGCACGCCGGTTAAGGCGCTGGAGCATACGCTGAACATAACGGCCAGCTTTGGGGTTTGCAGTATGAAACCCTCTCAGGCCATAACGCCTGATGCCTATATTGGCTGTGCTGATGAAAATCTCTATAAAGCCAAGCAAGGAGGCAGAAATCGCGTGGAGGGGTAGCCTTCGGGGAAGGATATGACCAGGGAAAACCTATGAAAATCCTCTGCATATCAGCTTCCAACACACAGCATATGGGTATGAACAGTACCTCTTACAAGACCTGTGGTCTTATTGAGAAAATCGTCAAGGAAATCAATGGCGACCACGAGGTTGAAATTCTTACGCTCATGAATCAACGTATCAAATTCTGCTTATTATGCGGTGATTGCAGTGAGGAAGGCCAGTGCCCTTATGACAGGGAATTCAACGAGGTTTTTGACCGAATGAGGGAGGCCGACAGAATTTTTATCGTTGTGCCGCATTACTCACCCATCCCTTCAAAGCTTGTCGCCCTTTTTGAAAAAATAAACGAGATCATCTATGGAAGCTGGCTGAAGATTCCCCAGTTTGAGTCCCCCTTTACCGGAAAGGTGGTGGGGATCATTGGCCATGGCGGAATGGCCGAGAATCAGGAGAGCCTGCGCTATTACCATGATGGGTTGATAAAGCCCATAGCCAGCACCTTGAAAAGCTTTGGCTTTGTCATAGCAGAACTTAATGAGCACTTCCCCCTGGGAGCACCCTTTGGGCTTGAGGATGATTCCTGCATACAGCCCAGAGCAGATGCTGTTTTTCCTGACATCGCACAGAACTGGGCCCTTATTGAGGAACGTATTCGCCCTCTAGTAGCGAATGTACTAAAGTCTTCTGACACAAAGATTAATCCTTAATGGCTATGCTGTTGACGATGTAATAGGCCATAAGGAGCAAGAGGCCTTTGATGGGGAACACCCATTCATAGAATCCCCATAAAGTGAGGAGCATATGGCCTGAGACAGCCATGAGCAGAGCAGACATACCCATGGCGATAGTGGTGCCTATACCCATTTTGAGATATTGGTTCAGCTTAATCCCTTTGGATAAGGAGAATAGGGCAGGAAGGGATAATCCCAGCAGTATGAGATTGATCACCAAAAGTGTAGAATAGCTTGATTCCAGTGCTGTAGGCAGATAATGATACATAGCGTTGTGATGCTGAATCTCTTTTTTAGCTGTCTCTATATAGAACTTCCAGTCAAAGATGTTCTCCTGGGGCAGATACTGGGAAGGAATATAGATTTGGGGCTGGAAGCATCGAAAAACAATATAAATCGCGCCTACACCTGCAAAGGTGATGATAAGGAACATAAGACAGCGGATGAAATAGCGCTTTATGAAACTGCCTAAATACATATTTTCCAGGTTGCTCTTTATGAATGAAAGACTCTTTCTCCAAAAATACAGCAAAAGCCTGATGATTTTTATACTCAATCCCAAGGCTACGCAAAAGTTAAGGATATCCTGAAACTGTGCAAGAAGAGCCGGTTTCTTGTCATAGAGCACTATTTTGTATGCATTAATATCAAGCTTGAGTTTTTTTATCATTACCTCGTTTAAGGCGGTCTCTTTAAAGGTTACCTTGGCCAGGGAAGGGCTTTTGATAAACACGGTTTGAAGAGGCAGCTTACTCATGTCCTGATGGCTGGTCATAGGAATATAGACTTGTTCCACCCCGTTGGCGTTGAGGGTAGTAACCAGTGACTCGGGCAGCTTGTATAAGCCAACAATGGTATATTCCCTATCCCAGAGCTGGACACGGTTGCCAATGACATTGAGGCTCATAAAAAGCTTGCTTGCGAGGGCTTCGCTGATAACCGCCACATTACGTCCCCGTAGGTAGGCATCCTCGGTAATGAAGTTGCCTTTTGTAAGGGTCCAGTCAGCGAATGTGGCAAAATTGGAATCAGTCAGAACGGCCGACACGGGGAATGTTTGAACCCCGCTTTTAAGATGGGTGGAAACCAGTGAGGAAAAGGAGAGTGTTGCCCCCTTAAACTCCTCCTGCAGAAGCTTCAGATCATCCATCTGCATCAGGGCATCAGAACCCATGTTTAAAGCGCGAAGCTCCACCCTTTCATAGCTTTCTGACTCACTTAACCGAAAACAGGCGTTGAACGCCGGTACAGCTAAAGAGAAGAGGAGAAGCAAGGCAAGGGATAGGGCGGTTTTTCGGAAGGCATATTTCTGTATGCTTTTATCAGTCACCTTTTCTCACCTCAACTTCACCTGTGCGTTATGGAATAGGGCTTTAGAACTATCAACCACCACCTTGTCCTCGGGGTTGATATATCCGTTAATGGCTGTATTAAGAACATCTGATTCGATGATGGTGACATTCACCTGTTCCACGTAGTATTCATGACCCAAAGCGCCCTGTCGCTCTCTGAGGACAAAGATATAGTTCATACCGTTTTGCATGGATATGCAGCGGGTGGGGACAATGAGATCATAGCTTTTGCTTGCTTCCTGTATGGTTACCTCAACCTCCTGGCCTTCCTCCAGAGGATATTCAGCCTGTGCGGAGATATCTGATGTAAAAAGATACATACCATGCGCGGAAGAGAAAGTTTTTTCGTCAACGAGACCATCTATGTAGATATCACTCTCACCCTTAATTTTCAGGCTGACCTTGTCTCCTGCCTTGACATGCTCTGATTGCGCCGGATTCATCAGCCATTGAACAGAAAATGTCGAATCGCTCTCCAGAATCTCAAAAAGGACCTGTTGATTGTTGCTGATTTGACCGCTTTCCACACCCACCGATCTTATCACACCCTCACATGGGGCAGTAATTTTTCCGTCTTTAGGAATGGACTTTTTCAGATTGTCCAGTTGCTGCGACTTGAACTGGATTTCAGCTTTCTTTTCTGAAATATTACGTGCAAGACGCTCTTGCTCGGAAAGGGATTCTTCCTGCTTTTTTATGAGCTGCTCCTGCTTTTCCATCAAAGCCACCTCGGCATTCTCAAGGCTGCATTGGGCATTAAACAGGCGCAAACGATTCTCAGAGCTCTGCTCATAGCTCTCGATAACCTGTTTGAGGTTTTCCTCTTCCTGGGCAAGGGTCTCCTTTGCAATGGTAATAGCCTCTTCGTAGAAGGTGATGTCGATGGGGGTGTAGTTTAATTTGTAGATCTCCAATTGATTTTTAAGCTGCTGGTATTCAAGCTCAAGCCTGTTGAGAAGGATAAGCTGGTCATCATAAGACAAATTAGAATGGTTTTCAAGGACCTGACCAATCTCCATGTCCTTAATCGCAATTGCAAGCTTCATTTCCTTAACAGTACGTTCATAAACTTCTTTTTCATTTTCAGCCTCTTTCTTTTTTTCTTCCAGGAGTTTTTCCTTATCAATCAAATCCTTTTTAGCCTGCTTCACCCTTTCGGACGCGGCATCGATATGATCCTGCACATCCTTGCTGTATATGGCTCGAATGATATCAAGATTCTGTTTCTCTCTCTCTACGGTCTTCTGCGCCAGCGCAATCTCATTTTCATAGGGTACCGCATCAAAGGGCTTAAGGCTCTCCTCATAATCCTTCAGATCATTTCTTAATCTTAAGAGCTCAAGCTCCATGCTCTTGATTTCCAGTTTGGCTTGGGAAGTGTCCACTGTTAAAAGAATTGCCCCCGATGATACGGTGTCGCCCTTCTTAACATGGACCTCTTTTATGTCAAGACTTCCTGGGGAGTATACTTTCTTGGTATGTAGGATTTTAACCTCACCCGAGGCTTTAGTTTCATTTTGAAGGGTACCACGGGAAGCAAGCCTTACTTCGACCTCTGGAAGCAAATATTGATTAATGGTCCTGGAAAAGAAGGTCAATAAAAGCGTTGTGAGTAAGAAGACTATGGCAGTATGCTTTATAATACTCTTTTTTGAACCGGTCATAATGACTCCTCCTATTTAAGTCCCGAGTGTTGAATACCCTCTACCAGATAGTTTTCGCCGTAGAGAAAAACAAGCAGGGCTGGAAGCATGAAAAGTACACCACAGGCAAAGGCAACACCCAGCTCGCTGAGGTTAATTTGGGATAGGAAAACCGATAAAGGGTACTTGGACGCATTATCAAGAAAGATGAGAGGTTGTTCAACGATATTCCAGTTATCAATAAATACAAGAATAGCCAGTGAAGCAACAGCTCCCTTGCATTGGGGAAGGATAATCTTGAAAAAAGTAAAAAAGTAACCGGCACCATCCATTTTTGCCGCTTCGCAATATTCGTCCGGAATCTGAACCATGAACTGCCGTAAAAGGAATACACCAAAAGTGGAGAAGATGCCGGGGAGGATAACCGCTGCATAGGAGCCCAGGAGTTTTAATTGCCTCAGCATGATGAAATTGGGGACCAGGGTGACCTGGAAGGGCATCAGCATTACGATGATATAGGTAAAGAACAAGGGCTCTCTTAATGGGAACTTTAATTTGGCAAAGGCATAGGCCCCCAATACCGACACGACAATTTGTCCCACTACAATGGGGACAGTGATAATCACTGAGTTCCAGAACATCATTAAAAAGGTGGGTTTTCTGAATAGTACATTGTAGTACTGGATAAGTGTGACCTTATCCGGAATAAGCTTAAGGCCAATATTTCCTTCTATCTTAACACCACTGCCAAGAAAGGCATAGGCTTCAATGACCTCTCTGCTTTCCATCATTGCGTTGCACAGCATGGTGATAATGGGAAAAAGCAGGAGTATGGCTGCCAATACCAGGACGGTATAAACAAATAGCTTTCTAATCCCCTGTGAGAGACTTCTTTTGATAATGATGCTCACGACAGATTCCTCCTCATCCGTGCTTCTATTCTGAATAAGAAAGAGACGAGGAGCCCTATAATGATAAGCATTAAAAGGGCTGCTGTGGACAACCTCTGTAAGGAGAGATTATGAAAATTGTTGTTCATAAAATTTTGAAGCATGTAAATGCTTTGATGGGGGTAGTTGCCTGCTAACTGGTAGGATTCGCGAAAAACTTTGAAGGCGTTGATAATGGATATAACCAGGACAAAGAATCCTGACGGGGCCAGATAGGGCAGCGTGATTTTCCAAAAGCATAGCAAGGACCCGGCACCATCTATACGTGCCGATTCATAATACTCCTTGGGAATATTGTTCAGTCCCGCCAATAGCAGGATCATGTTATAGCCACAGTTCTTCCAGATGTAGAGCATAATAAGGATGGCCAAGGCGTTCTCGCTGTTGAGCCAGTCTATGGCAGGGATACCCCAAAAGCTCAGGACAGTATTGAGAAAGCCTTTATCATGAAAAACAATCTGCCATACTAAAATGACTGAGGCTACAGGAATGACGAGGGGCAGGATAAATAGGCTGCGAAAAAAGGGAAGCCCCTTCATCTTTGTATTCAAAATCAGGGCAAAGCTCAGGGAAACAATAAAAATAAGCGGAAGGCAAAGGGCATTAAATCTTAGGGTGTTTTTCAGAGCAAGAAGAAAGGAACTGCTTTGAAAAAGGGATTGAAAATTTTTAAGTCCCACGTAGCGCATGTCGCCAATGCCTTCGGTGAAGCAATAATAAAGGCTTAAAAAGAAAGGGGCCACAAAGAAAAGAACGAAACCGGCCAGGCTGGGGAATGCGAAAGCCAATCCCGCAAGAGCTTCTTTTGTCTTCAATTTCAGGGAGAGACGATGGATACGCTTATGACTCATATTACTCATACACCTATTCGTTCAAGTAGAGTGTGACTTTTTCATCGATTTCCTTTGCAGCTTCCTCGGCTGTTTGCTTCCCGGAAAGGAAAGCCTGAACCCCTTCGTTAATGATGTTTTCTACTTCCTGGTCAAGATAAGCAGGGGCAGCCATATGATTGGTTATGCCAATGGCCCTATCAACAACGGTATCGGTTAAAGGAACAGCCTTGACCGTCATGGTTCTGGAGCCGTTGCTTATTATGTAGCCTTCTTCATTGTCTGAGAGGCTCTTTTCAGCTTCCATATCCTTGATATAGGCGTTTTTGTTGATTGGCTGGCCTGGAGTATTGTTGGGAAGCCCATGACTGTCAAAGGTTCTTTGAATATCCTCAGACAGAAGCAACTTGACAAAATCAAAAGCAGCCTGCTGATTCCTGCATTGGGCGTTGACGGACACAACGTCGCTCAGCCTTGCAGGGGATTTGGCTCCCACTTCAGCGGTGGGAAAGGACAGGATGGTAAAATCATCCTTCAACAGACTTGTTAAAACCGAATGATCCATGGCCAGTTTCTTGGGAGACAGGGAGCCTAATGAAATCATTCTGACCTTGTTATCTTTTAACAGAACCGGAGATAAGTCCAAATTCATCTCTATTTCCCTAGGAATAATCAGGGGGCTTATTTCTTTATATAGCACCATAAGATCAATAAAATCCTTGGATTGAAAGTGGGTTGCTTTATTCTGGTAGTCCACAAGCTGTAACCCGCTGGAACGAACAAGCGAAAGAAAGTCCATGGAAGAATCAAAGAAATACTGACCGCTGGACGGATTAGAAGCCTTAAACTGGGCAATGGCGTTCTTCAGATCGCCCAATGTCCATCCTGAATCGTCTGCTGTTATGCCTAATGCAGCAAGGGACGATTTAGAGGCGATAAGGTTTGGAATGGTGAAGAAGAGTGGGATATAATACCTCTTGCCGTTGAAGACTCCAGCATCAAAGATCTCCGGATAATATGCTGATGTATCGAAGGAGGGATCCTTTTCTATGAGTGGGTTCAAATCGGCAAATGCCCCAGTGGCCATGGTCTTTGATATTGAATTAAAAAAGAAGGTTCTATAGATAAGAATATCGGGGCCTTCACCAGCCATAACACTGGTGGTCAGCTGGGTTCTATAGTGATCTAAAGCCGTATGAGGATACGATATTCCGTCGATCTGCACGTCTTTTTGCCTCTCGTTGAAAATACGAATGGCATTTTTAATATAATTATCATAATCCAAATAGTGCAGGCTTAATTTTTCAACCTGAGATGTATTGCCTTCCGGGGAAGGAGAAGGAGCATTGAGAGAGGGGTCCTGTCTAAAATAGGAGAGGACCCCATTTTGCATATCCATACAGGCTGCTTCTCTGGTTTTGCTTCCTGTCTGATAATTCATCAGTTCTTCATGAATCATATTGCCTATGTTGTTATCCTGTATCCTGCAAATCAGTTCCCCCTTGACAATCTGATCCATTTGCTCCAAAAGTCCAATGAAAGTCGCTTCATCCATACTACTTCCGAACTGTTGCGCGTAAAACCTAAGGCTGTCTGTTTTTACTTTATCATAGGCTTCAAGATTTATGGGGATCGCTTCGATTTGGCCTCTTGCCTTCTGCTCTTCGGTTGAAAGAAGGAGCTTGATAAACTCATAGGCGGCTTCTATGTTTGCGCAGTTCTTATTGATACCCACCAAAACCGAAGGAGTGGCTGGAATGGGACCTTCTTGTTCGGATAAGGTATAGCCAAGGAGAATGGGATCCGTTACAGCCTTATCAAAGGATTGGTAAGGCAAAACCACGCTTTGAGGGCCCGATATAGGCATTTTGAACAAGGCCACCTTGCCTTGGGAGAGCATGGATGTACCCCAAGAGTCTTTTGCAGCAACTGAAGCAGATTGACTAAGCGCCTGATAGTGATCCATGAAGTTTTTAAATTCCTCAGTATCAAAGAATGCGGTTTGCTTCATAGGGTCAACAAAATAACTGATGTATCCCATGTATGGAAGAGAATCAATCCATGCGGTTCCGTTTTGTGATGCAAAGCTCTTGGATAGTGCATGCAAGTCTTCAAGGGATAGAATCCTCTTATCCGTGCTCAGATTATGGGATTTGAGTACTTCTTCTGTGGAAAAAAGTGCATCCACAGTGAAAGATAGGGGTATCAGGTATCTCTTGCCGTCTTTTACCCCACAGTCTAAAATCCTGTTGTCATAGTCCTCCAGTTTAAAGGCTTTATCCTTTCTGATAAGTTCATTGATATCATAGAAGGCATCAAGGCTGAGATATTGAGCGAGGTTATAGATATAGCCAGCGTACAAAACAATGATATCAGGCCCATTACCGTGGGCAAGCTCTGAAAGAAGCGTATCCTTATAGTCCTGTATCTCATCGGATAAATAGGTTTTGATGTTAATCCTACCCTTTTGCCGATCCGAATTAAACTTCGCAACAGACTGTTTTGTTGAGAAATCGTTATCAAGGAGATAAATGCTGAGCTCTGCGCTATTCTTGCTTGTGCCAGTACTCTGACAGGATGTACAGGTCAAAAGCATGGCGAATATTAAGATGGATGTGATAAAGCGCTTCATAAAAATACCTCCTGTTTATATCAACATAGAGTGGGCATGCCACTACTCGTTTAAATAGAGTGTAACCTTTTCATCAATTTCCTTTGCGACCTCCTCTGCGGTGCGTGTTCCCTTAAGAAAGGACTGTAGTCCTTCGTAAATAATGTTTTCAACCTCTTTATCCAGATAAATAGGAGGCCCCATGTTCCCATTGATGTTGATGGCCGTGTCTGCAATAGTTTCAGTCAAGGGGATGGGTGTGAAAGAAAGATATTTGTCTTTACTGCCGTAGGCGACAACTCCGGTGGTGCTTAATGGCTTTTTCTCATCCTCTATATCCTTCATATAGGCATTTTTATTGATGGGAAGGCCATCAATGAGATTAGATATGCCATGGCTGTCATAGGTACGTTGTATATCTTCAGACAGAAGAATCTTGATAAAATCAAACGCAGCTTGTTGGTTTTGACAATTGGCATTAATGGACACAACATCGCATAACCTGGTTGGATACTTAGCACCAGATTCCAAGGTGGGGAGTGGAAGGATAACAAAGTCATCCTTCAAAACACTGGAGTAGATTGAATTAAGCATAGCCAGTTCACGAGGTGCGATGGGGTTATTCTTCATCATCCTGATAGTATTGTTCTTCAGCAGGATAGGCGGCAGATCCAGCTTCGCTTCCAGCTCTGACGGCATAACCAGAGGAGCCATCTCTTTAGCCAGTTCTAATAATTCAATAAACGCCTTTGACTGAAAATGCGTTGTGTTACTTTCGACATCCACAAACTGTATCCCACTGGAGTTGATGAGCAGCAAAAAGTTTACCGATGAATTAAAGAAATACTGGCCATTGGCTGGATTTTCAGCCTTGTAACTGGAAAGAGCTTTCTTCAGGTCATTGATTGTCCATCCTGAATCGATCGATGACAGGCCTAATGCCTTAAGGCCCGACTTAGAGGTCACAAGGGTTGGGATATCGTAGAAAAGCGGAATGAAACATCTCTTATTATTGAAGACCCCGGCATTGAAAATCTCAGGATAATATAGGGATGAATCAAAGGAAGAGTCCTTTTCAATTAGCGGATTCAAATCAGCAAATGCCCCTGTTTTCATTGTTTTTGTAATGGAGTTGAAAATATTGGGATTGTAAATAAGAATATCGGGGCCTTCACCAGCCATAACACTGGTGGTCAGCATGGTTCTATAGCTATCAATAGCTGATGAGGCATATGTTGTTCCTTCAATCTGTACATCCTTATATCTCTCATTGAAGATTCGGATGGCATTGGTTATATACCTATCGTAATCCATATAGTGCAGAGTCAATTTTAAAGCGTTCTGAGAATTGTTGGATGGGGGAGCCTCAATAGTAGGTTTGCCCCTGAGATTGCTGCTTACTCTATCCTGCAGATTCCTACACACAGTATCCTGGGGCTTGCTCTCGTTCAGGTATTCCATGAGTTCATCATGAATAATCCCTTCGGCTTCTTGATCCCGAACCCTGCAAACAATATCTCCTTTAACAATTTCATCCATTCTGGCAATGAGGCGGGACAGAACTGCCTCATCTCTAATGCCCCCTGAATAGGCTGAGATATGGTTTGAGCCTTCCTCTTTAAGTTTTTCGTAAGCTTCCCAATTAACCGGAAAAGCTCCATTTATATTCATTTGCTCCTCTTTGGACAGAAGGGTCTTGATGAATTCAAAAGCCACTTTTTTATGGGCGCTGTTTTTGTTGATGGCCACCAGGAGCGAGGGGGTTGCAGCTATTTTGCCCGCCGGATCCGAAAGCGTATAGGGGATGAGTACAGGGTTAGTCACAGCTTTATCAAAATCCTGAAAAGGTATAATAATGCTATCCACATTGCATAAAGCGCCACTTAACAATGCCACCGTACCTTCGGGGGGCAAGGTGATGGGCTGGGTTCCCTCAGTAAGGTTTGATGCGGATTGACACAAGGCCTTGTATTGATCCAGGAAGTTTCTGAAATCCTCAGTGTCGAAGGAAGTTATCTGATTTACCGGGTCAACAAAATGACTGAGGTAGCCTGTGAGTGGGAGTTCACTCATAAAACTGTCCCCGTCCTGACCCTTGAAGTTCTGGGCCAGTGAAAGCATGTCATTCAGCGTCAGGGTTTTGCTGTCTACGTTAAGGTGATGGGCTTTAAGTATTTCCTCTGTGGAATAGTAGACATCTACTGTGTAGGATAGAGGTAACATGTACCTTTTCCCATCCTTCACACCGCAATCCATAATCTTCTGGTGGTAGTCCTCCAGATTGAACGTCTCATCTTCACTGATGAGTTCATTGATATCATAGAAGGTGTTGAGATTGAGAAGTTTGGAGATACTGGAGAGATATTCAGGGTACAGGACAATAACATCGGGTCCGGCCCCTGTGGAAAGGTCATAAAGAAGCTGCTTCTCATAGTCCTCATACTCATCGGCAAAAAAGGTTCGCGGGATGATCCTTCCTTTATCACGAACCCGATTGAAATGATGAATGGCCTGTTTGGTCGTATAGTCATTACCCAGAATATATATGCTGAGATCTGAATTTTTCCTGGCGGCATCCTTGCTCTGGCAGGATGTACATGACATAAGCAACGTGAGTATTAAGAAAAGTATGAAAAAGCGCTTCAAATGGATACCTCCTGTATGATACGGATTTGGCAAGCATATCCAAATATAAAGTAACATACAGGATTGTCATATGATAAGCTATGAAAGTCATGATTTGAGTCATATGACTAAGAGGTTATTTCCTCTATAAGTCGGACAGGGTTGATGATGGTTTTGAGTTTGAAGGTGATGTTGTTCTTGGTGAATGTCAGTTCGTCGCCCGTTTTTAGTGCTGCTTCCCAGAAAACATCAGGCGTAATCTCCGGGTTTACCTGGCAGGCCAAGGCATATATCCCCGCAATATAGGCCAAGCTGATGTTCCTATCGTTTTGACGGTAGAAAGCATAATCCTGCCTTCCCGTAGGCGCTGCAGTGGACTTGGAGTCCATGGGAACCAACAAGCCCTCTTTTCCATGGATGTACCGACCGAAGGTATAGAAGTCGGTGGAATAGTTGAGCGCAGGGACATAAGATAGCAAATCATCAGGATCAGCCATTGGATCCCTTCCCAATCCATTAAAATCCATGGTATAGTTAGTGGTCTCGTAAAGAAGAGTCGAAAGGACAAAGATACCCTGATCCTGCGCCTTTTTTATGGATTCCTCCACATAGTAAAAGGCTTGGCTGTAGGGGGGAATGGATTGACCAATACATATGACCCGTATTTTATGGGATTCATCCAGCATCTCATTCAGCTCAAGAATTCTGTTGATGGCTTCCACCAGAGGTTGATATTGCAGTACCTTGTAATCGCTGCGTGTGTCAAGGTAGGAGGAGACAGCGGGTTCGGATAGGTGGTATTCAGCAAAGTAGTAGAGCTTGGCATCAGGGGCGATTCCAACCGTTTTTCCAACAGTCAGTGATGCCAGCTGCCCTCCGGAGACGGAGGCTTCCGTGTTCACATACTAGCCATGAATGACATTTTGAAGGAGCTCGTTATAAGATGAATGACTGGAAAGCCTACAGCATTCTGAAAATTAAGCCAGGTACAAGTTTATCGGATATAGAGAAGAAATACGAACTTTTTGTAAAGCTCTATAAGAGGCATCTAATGGGCGAGGCCCTGGAGTACACTCCTCAACAGTTAGAGGAGATGAAGGAAGCCTATGAAAGTCTTTTATATAAAAGAATCACCGATGAAGAGCTGGAATGGCTCTATCCCCTGGAAAGCCAGAGCTTAAGCAGCAGGGCATGGCGGTATGGCACCCGTCTGGCAGGCCCTTTTCTAAAAAAGCATCGGGCCAAGGTCATTTATACCGTCGTCATGCTGGTGCTGACGCTGATTATCCTTGGCATTGTCAACTACAAACCCGTGGATCTGAGGATTATGGTCCTCCATGATCCGACGGCCAGTATGATGGAGTATCAATATCGCATTCAGCTTGTTCGGGCCTATCAGAGCGAGTTGAAGGAGTATCTCTGCCTCGATAAGCCCATTGTCGAGTATTACAGTCTCTTTGTGGACACGGGCATGCCTGTTGGCGGTCTCACCCTTTATCCGCCCGAGGATGTGGATGTATTGATTCTGAAAGAGCAGCAGTTTTCAAAGCTATTGGAGATGGGCTTTGAGCCTATGCCTCTTTGGAATTCACAGGAGCAGACCGTCCATGCATCAGTATCCAAGGGAATACCTGCCCCAAAGGGAATAAGGGTGAACCCTGATACCACCCTGTATCGCTATCTATGCAATTTTAAGAATGACAATAAGGAATGGGTTGCCGTTATCCCCTCAAATGCCAGCCACAAGGACAGGGCCCTGGCGTTTTTGCGCTATGTTGGCGAATCCCCGTGATATATACAAAATGCGGTATTTCAAAATGAGGAAATAACTGCTATACTGTTTAAAACCCTTTGACAGTTTGAGGTGGAGACTATGTATCAATACATCTTATTTGACCTGGATGGAACGCTGACCGATCCCAAGGAGGGGATTACGCGCTGTGTCCAGTATGCTCTGAAGCATTTTGGCATTGATGAACCCGATCCCAATGCGCTGACCCATTTTATTGGCCCGCCCCTGGTTCAGTCCTTCCGGGAGTTTTACGGCTTTGATGAACAGAAGGCGAAGCAGGCCGTTGAAAAATACCGGGAGCGGTTCAACACCATTGGTATATTTGAGAACGGTGCTTTTGAGGGTGTCCATGAAATGCTGGATGCGCTGAAGAAGCATGGGAAGGTGGTAGCCCTCGCCACCTCCAAACCCGAAGTTCATGCCCTTCGCATTCTTGAAAAATATCAGCTCATAGCGTTCTTTGATTGTATTGTGGGCAGTGAGCTGGACGGAACCCGCAGTGAAAAGGCCGAGGTTATTCTGGAGGTCTTCCGGCGTCTTAAGCTTTCACCCGAACAGCAGCAACAGGCCCTGATGGTGGGTGACAGAAAATTCGATATTCTGGGGGCCAAGGCTTGCGGCATCCATTCGGTGGGCGTGCGGTTTGGCTATGCCGAAGAGAATGAACTGGAGCAAGCTGGAGCCGATTACATTGTGGACACGGTTGAAGCGCTGACCCGGTTCCTTGTGAGCCATTAAGCATAAAATCCTTGGTTGCAGGAGTGAGAATATGCTGGAGGTAACCGCGGCCATTATCAGACAGCAGGACAGGGTATTGATTACCAAAAGACCCCCGGAGGACAAGCATCCTCTGAAATGGGAGTTTCCCGGAGGAAAGCTGGAGGCGGGCGAGACCCCTGAAGACTGTCTGAAGCGTGAAATCCTGGAGGAACTCAATCTCAATGTTGAGGTATTAAATCTTTTCGGTGTTGTGGAGTATTCCTACAGTTGGGGCTCCATTCGCCTTATTGCCTATGAGGCCCGCATTCTTTCGGGCCAGATGGAGCTTAAGGTGCATTATGCGGCGCACTGGGCACCCATCAGGGAGCTAGAGAACTATGATTTTTTGCCTGCCGATATTGACCTTCTGAAGATGCTGAAGGAAAAATATCCGTCCTGAAGGAGGCGCTATGCAGACCTATATTCTTACCTTTTCGGGCATTAAGTTCTATCCCATGGAGCCGCGGCCCGAGGATATCCGTATTGAGGACATTGCCCATTCCCTTTCGTTGATGACAAGAGCCAATGGCCATTTTAAGCATTTCTTTTCGGTGGGGCAGCATTCGGTGAACTGTGCGCGGGAGGCCGAGGACAGAGGATATACAAGGCGTATTCAGTTGGGATGCCTGCTCCATGATGCCAGTGAAAGTTATATTTCGGATATCACAAGGCCGGTTAAGCAGTATCTTAACGCCTACTACCTTATTGAGGAGAAGTTGCAAAGGACCATCTATGAGAAGTTTGGCTTAGGAGATCTCACCCAAGCTGACCTGGCCTTAATCAGATCAGTGGATGATGCGCTTCTGTACAAAGAATTTGAGACCCTTATGAATGTCCGGTTGTTTGATGAGCCTCCTGAGCTGGTCGGACAGCATGATTTTGAGCAAAGAGATTTTAAGAAAGTGGAGAAGGCGTTTTTAGACTTGTTTGATTGTCTTTATCAAAAGTGAATACAAAACCGTGCGCCGGGGCAGGATGGATTAAGAAGAGCATCTGATAAAACAAAGGAAGGTGAGCCTATGGCGAAAAATAAGGATAGATCTGGTTTTGTGAAGCCTCCCATTGAGAAGCATGGGACTGCAGCGTGGGCAAATATTCAGGATAAAAAGCCTGTTTCGGGGGTGACCATGCCCAGCGAGTTCCAGGTAGACAATGCGAAGGAGTATGTGGACGACAACGAAAAATAGAGCAGAAAGCCAAAGGGATCTTCAGTTTGCAGGATGGGCTGCAAAAGGTGGATCCCTTGTTTTTTTTCTTTAAAATGAATATGGCTCATCCTGCCTGACGACAGTGGAATGTAAGTCAATGCAAATTCGTGCAAAGCACCTGACAGCAGTTATTTAAAATGATTGTTCGTATTGCTGTGTGATCTTTCTTGTATTTTTTGCGCAACTATAGTACATTTTTATTATGCAATTCTTTATGCATTTTTTTGCAATATGCGCTTAGCCATGAAAGATAATATAAGCGGGATACAAGAGGGGTGTTGAAGCGTGGCAATGACAAAGGTAACAATTCAGGATGTGGCAAAAGAACTTGGTCTATCACGAAACACCGTGGCGAAAGCCTTAAACAACAGTGATAAGGTATCCTGGGAAACCCGATTTCTTGTGGTTGAGAAGGCTTATGAAATGGGGTACTCCAAGCTTTCTCCCGTCGTTTTGAACCAGTTCAAGATTCATAATAAGACGGCAAAGACCAAGACCATTGTGGTTCTTGCCAGAAGAGAGCTCTCGGTTTTCTGGAACAGTATTATCCTGGGTATATCTGATGAGCTTAATAAAAACGGCTGCAAGCTGCAGATTAACTTTATCAGTGAACAGGACGAGAGGGAGCTGGTGACACCTCTGGAGCTTCAGGGGGATATCAGCGGTATTATCATGCTCAGTGTCTTCTCACCGGAATATGTTGAGAAAATTGTCAATCAGAATACCCCCGTTGTTTTCCTGGACGGTCCCGTCGATCTGGACACCCATAACCAATATGGGGATACCATCCTTTGTGAGGGGAAAAACAGTGTGCGGAAGATCACCGAGTCCCTTATTGATAAAGGCTTCAAAAAAATTGGCTTTATCGGAGACATTACCTACTGCAAATCCATCTATGACCGCTATAGAGGGTATGCAGAGGCTCTTCAGGCTGCAGGGATTCCTCTGGATGAATCGGTCATAGCTTCCTATCATGCCAAGTCCAGATTTTACGCCATCGAGGATGTCAGAATGGCCCTTGCCCGGTTTGCCTATATCCCCGATGCTATTGTCTGTGCCAATGACGATATCGCTCTGGATGTCATTAAATGCCTTAAGGAAAAGGGCTTATCGGTACCCAACGATGTGGCTGTCACTGGCTATGACGATGTGGAAAGCATGTCCCAGTTTGAACCCTTCCTGACTACTGTCAAGGTGGATAATCAGCGCCTGGGAAGAAGGCTTGTCCAGCAGTTGATATGGCGGAGCGAGAATGAGACCTTCCCCAACGAAATTATTTATATTGGTGTGGAGGTTATTAACCGTAAGTCCTCTGAAAGACGGATTTAGTAACACTTTATTTATTCAAAGTCTTTCGTACTGAGTCATTGTATTGAATCATCAAAAGAAAAAGGGCTTGGATGGTGTAAACCATCCAAGCCCTCAGATTGTAGACAAAAACGGTTGTGGTTTTAGGCCATAACCGTTTTTTCTAAGGTTCTACGTCAATTGTTGGGGTGGAACTAGTAAAATGAAGTAGCTTATGCTTTGTTGGCAGATGATCAATTTTGGTCATCTGCCAATTTTGAATATAAGAGCTAAGCCATAACATGAAGT
>Ga0116192_1001339_pt1 | contig 17458 bp, 11 predicted proteins | sample AD_UKC113_MetaG_FD_89876 | JGI IMG/M metagenome (GOLD analysis project Ga0116192, IMG submission 89876) | Active sludge microbial communities of municipal wastewater-treating anaerobic digesters from Hong Kong - AD_UKC113_MetaG | ecosystem: Engineered > Bioreactor > Anaerobic > Digestate... | reverse complement strand
TTGCCGGCACCGTTGGGGCCGATAAGGCCCACAAACTCGCCCTGGCTGACTTCAAGGTCAAAGCTGTTTAACGCGGTCTTTTCAATCATCTTCCGCTTAAACAGGGCCTTGAAGGTGCCCTTCAGTCCTTCCTCCTTCTCCATCCGCTTAAAAACCTTTGTTAAACCTTTAGTTTGAATGACTGTCATTTTCATGTATCCTCCAATACGCTATTGCTTCCTCATGGGCGTGGGCTCAGGTGATTCAATAACCATTCCCTCCACGTGGTGCTTGCCCATGAGCTTACTCTTTTTTCTGTTCTCCTTGGAATCCAGCACAATGGCCAGATCGTAGTCCTCGGGATAAAGGTCCTTTCCATCGATGAAGGGACGCAGGCGCTTTTTGCTGATGGTGAACCGCTTTTTCAAGATCATCACACCGACCTCACCTCGGACATTCTCCTCTTCACAAACGATGCCGGTACGATTCATGCTGGTGACAAAGACGCAATCTCCCAGCTTGAAGATGGATTCCACCTTCTGCTTTTCAACGCGCTTTTTGGCTTCATATCGACGCTTGATCTCGTCCATGCTTTTTTCGCTATGGGCCAGTATCTCATTGTTGACCAGCTTTTCAGGTGCTTGTTCTCCAGTCTCGACCGGTGCTGCTTTGGGGGCTTCGTACACCCGTTTTTCCTTGTAGGTGATCTCATGGGCTCGGGAGATCAGCCTGGGGTCCATGCCCAGCCTGAGGGATATCAAAAAGGCGTTGCTTTCGCCGGGAATACCGATGCTTAAGCGATATAGCGGCATGAGCGTGTTGGTGTCAAAGAGCATACAGCCATTCTTGAAACCCGGCGTGGTTTGGGCAAACGCCTTGATCTCACTGTAATGGGTGGTGGCGATGAGAATGCCGCCATTGGCAAAAAGCGCCTCCATAACCGCAACAGCCAGGCCCATGCCCTCGGCAGGGTCTGTTCCCGTTCCAACCTCGTCCACAATGGCAAGGGTGTCGGGACCCGCGCAATCGATGATGCTGATGATGTTCCTGATGTGGGAGGAGAAGGTGCTTAAGGATTGCTCGATGCTTTGACCGTCGCCGATATCGGCCAGAATGTCTCTGAATATGCTCAGCTCGGTTCCCTCATCTGCTGGCACATGAAGGCCCGACTGTGCCATCAGGCAGAACAGGCCTACGGTCTTGAGAACCACTGTCTTACCCCCGGTGTTGGGGCCTGTGATCACCAGTGCGCGATAGTCCTCACCGATATTGAAATCCAGAGGAACGGCTTTATCCCCGATGAGGGGATGACGGCCGGCATTGATGATGATCCGTTTTTCCATGTTCATCACAGGGCATGATGCTCTCATGGCATTGGCCAGCTTGGCCTTGGCAAACAGGAAATCATAATGAGCCATGGTTTGAACATTCACGGTGATTTCTTTTTTATAGCCTTCAGCTATGCCGGTCAGGTAGGAGAGGACTTTATAGACCTCTTTTTCCTCATCCAGCCTCAGAAGACTCAGCTCTTCCCGCAGCTCCTTTATAGCCGCAGGCTCCACGAAGACGGTAGATCCACTGGCGGAGACGTCTAAAACAGCGCCTTCAATAGACTTTTTATGTTCCCGCTTTACAGGGATGACATAGCTGCCGCCGCGCACGCTGACCACCGCATCCTGCAGCATATCCTTATAGGCAGGGGCACGAAGGATGCTTTCAAGCTTGCTTTCAATGCGGTCCTCCACAATGGCGATGCGTTTTCTGATTCTGGACAACTCCGACGTTGCCTTATCATCCACGCGGTTGTCCAGGATGCAGCGGTCTATCTCATTGACCAGATCCTCAAGCTCATGCATGGATGATGCATAAGACGCAACGGTTGGTGCAATGAGCAGGCGATTGCGCATGTAGCCCATCATTCTTCCCGCACCGATGAGCATACCCCGCAGGGTCATGAGATCATCGGGGAGCAGGGCGGTGACCTTGCCCAGCTTCTCCATAACCTTCTCGATGCCCATAAGGCTGCTCAAGGGTACTGATGATCCTTTATCCATGAGGGCTCTGGCCTCACGGGTTTCGTTGAGCCAGTGCTGAATGATGTTGATATCGATCTCGGGCTTAAGGGCGCTTGCTAGGTCCTTTCCCATCTGTGAGACGGTGTGAGCCTCAAGCATTGTTTTTATCTTGTCATACTCCAGAATTCTTAAAGTGGTTTGATTCATTTCAAGTGACCTCCATTTCAAAATTGCCGCAAATCAAGCGTGTTCTCGGGTGAACTTCTTCGGCCTGGTTTAATGTACCGACAACCTCCGGTGAGGGGGTATGGCTTCGAGTGCTCTGGGTTAAAACCCTTTCTACCGTGGATAATGCGTTCATATGACTCCTCCTTAGCCCTTGGCCGGGAGCAAATCTGACATCATGGGGGGTCGGAATGCTAACGATGGATAGGCATAAAAAAAGCTGCGTCCGACAAATAATCGTGCGCAGCATGAAACCTTGCCTGCCGATAGCATTCACAGATCCCTGAAAGGGTACAAAAATGCCGTTCACAAGGTGAACGGCGTGTAACCTTCTCATGAAGCCGTATTTGTCCTTGACCTACAATTTCTTTGAAGTGCAACAAAAATAAAGCCTTTTATGGCCGTTTGGCTGCCTTCAAACTATTAAATTGTATTAGATCAAGTACGCTACCGACATCAAATCTCCTCATTTATGTGCCTTGGGGCACAAATCTAACTTCATCATATGTCAAAGCCTGCATTTTTGTCAATGGGTGAATTTTATTGTAGTTAAATCTGCCATCAGTCCGGCATACGCATTTTGATGATGCAGCTTGCAGGCCATGGAGGAGCAAGGCAATATTCCAGATTCTGCTTGACATACCTAGATAGTCGAGGTATATAATAATACCTAGATGATCGAGGGTGGAGGTTGAGATACGATGAGATCATGTGGAAGACAGAGGACCAGTTGAGATGATTGACTATTACAGCGAAGACAAAGAATCAATAGTGGATAATTAGTTGGGTTTATCTGATGTATTGAAGATAGAAGGATTAAGCAAAGGAGTGATCATGTTGGACAAAAGCCTCATGGCCGGAAGTACCACCATGCTGGTGCTGAACCTGTTGGAACAGGGGGATATGTACGGTTATCAGATGATCAGGGAGCTTGAACAGCGATCCGAACAGTTTTTCAGCCTAAAAGAGGGCACCTTGTATCCCATTCTCCATGGGCTTGAGAAGGACGGCCTCATCAAAAGCTACGAGATGAAAACCGAGCAGGGTCGCCCTAGGAAGTACTATGCCATCAATGACAAGGGCAGACGTCTGCTGAGGGATAAAAAGCAGGAATGGCAGCTTTTTTCCTCTGCGGTGAACAAAGTGATGGGAGGTGTCCGGTATGCCGAATAATTGGCTAAGGGAAGCCTTCATCCAAAGTGTGGTTCAAAGAATTCGCTTCAAACCGGCCCGTAATGCTGTTATGAGGGAATTGGAGGATCATCTGCAGGAGCACACTAAAGCCTTCATAGAAGAGGGACTAAGCCCTGGCGAAGCTGAAGAAAAGGCTGTTACCTGCATGGGAGATCCTGCCGCCGTGGGTGCCGATCTTGACAGGGTTCACCGCCCAAGGATTCAGTGGTCGCTCATTCTTCCTGTTCTTATGCTATCCTTCCTGGGGGTGGCCGTCCTGCTCAACGCGGAGTTGATAAATCCGCATTTGAACACCTCACCTGACCTCGTTAAGTCGATCGCGGTGTTTTTAGCGGGAGGTTTACTTGCCTTCTGTTTATATAGGCTCGATTACACGAAGCTAAAGAATCACCCCTGGGTGTTATACTTTGCATCCCTGGGCATACTTCTGGCAACCCTGCTCTTAGGTTCGCCTGTAAATGGGGTCAAGGTGATACAGCTTCCCTCAATAGGCAGCCTTAAGCCCGATCATCTCTGCAGTCTGCTTTTTGTCCTGGCCTTTCTGGGCTTTATCCTGAAATACCAAAGCCAAGGCTTGATAGGGCTTGTGAAAATGGGCCTGATTTCTGCCTTCTCCTTATTGGCTCTACTGATGTTTCCCTCCTTCTCAGCAATGCTCATTACCCTTCTGACCTATCTGCTGCTCCTAACAACAGCCATTATCAAGAAGCAATTCGGAGCCCAGAGATGGCCCCTGCTTTTATTGATGTATGGCACCTTATTGCTTGTTTCTCTGCTGCTTCTCTTATCCATAGACGGTTATCGCCTGGAGCGGCTGTCCTCTCTATTGGGCAGCACTGATGCCATCAAGAGCTATCCCCAGTATGTGATCTCCAACCTTCTTCAGGAGGCTAGGCCCATTGGTGCATCAGGCTATATTGCCTCGGAAGGCTTCTCGGCACTCCCGGGCAGCGGCAGTGAATATGCCTTCACCACCATCATTGCCACCATGGGATGGCTTGCGGGAATGGCTGTTGCCCTCATCATCGGATTCTTCATCGTGGGGATGGGAATGAAGGCCCTTCATATCAGAACACAATACGGCTTCTACATGGCATTGGCTGTGTTGGGACTTTTGGGGGCAAAGTTTTTAGTGAGTATTTTGGCAGGCGTAGGCCTGTTAGCCGGCGGTATCACGGGAATGCCCTTTGTTTCCTACGGAGCAGCCGATTGCCTGATCCATATGGCATCCCTGGGGCTGTTTCTTTCGGTTCTGAGAACCGATGGCTATCTTCAGGAGAGCATCCAGTCTTCAAGCGGAGGTAGAATCATTAAGCTGGAGGATGGTCAGCTCATTATAAGCCTACACACGCGCCGAAATAAATGATAAAATGGGACTGTTTAGAACATAATGCCAAACAAAGGATGTGAGTGAACATGAGGATATGGGTCATGCTGGGTGACGGCTTTGAGGAGATTGAGGCCCTTGCTGTGGTGGATGTGGCCAGGAGAGCCAATATTGAAACCTTCATGGTTTCGGTGTCATCGGATTTGCAGGTATCCAGTACCCGGGGCATAAGGGTCATAGCCGATAAGCAGCTTACAAAAGTTACGGTTGAGCCGGATGATGCCATCGTGATCCCCGGTGGCAAGGGGATTCAGGTTCTCAATGAAAACAGCCTGGTAAAAGAACTTATCATCAAGCACCGAAGCCACAAGGGCCTAATCGCGGCAATCTGCGCAGGTCCCATGCTGCCCGGCAATCTTGGTTTGCTGGAGGGCATCAAGGCCACTTGCTTCCCGGGCTATGAACAGTATCTTAAAGGTGCCGTCGTTGTGGACGAGGATGTTGTGACCGATCAAAATTGCGTCACAGCGAGGGGCGCAGGTGTTTCCCTGGCTTTTGCCTATGCCATTATTGAGGTTATCAAGGGCCGGGAAGAGGCTGATAAACTTAAGAGTGTCATGCAATATCGCAGATAATTGAAATCTTTGATATCACTTGTTGCAGGAAATAAATTCATGTAAAATAGATGTGGTTTATGAAAGGGAAAAGGAGAAAACCATGTTTAATGAAATTGCCGAATTAAATGCAGCACGTCTCAAAGCCAATGCCTATCCCGGCAGAGGCATCGTTATCGGTGCCACCCAGGACGGCACAAAGCTGGCCCAGATTTATTGGATCATGGGCAGAAGCGAGAACAGCCGTAATCGTATTTTTCTTGAAGAGAACGGTTTTGTCCGCACCAAGGCCTATGATGACAGCAAGGTCAAGGATCCCTCGCTGATCATCTACTATCCCGCCAAATTCATCAATCAGCACCATATCATCTCCAATGGCGATCAAACCGACACAGTTTATGATTTTATCGCCTCCGGAAAATCCTTTGAAGACGCTCTGGCAACCAGGGAGTTTGAGCCCGACACCCCCAACTTCACCCCCAGAATCACAGGACTTGTTGAGCTTGGCGGCAGGTATGCCTATTCACTGTCTATACTCAAGTCTCAAAACGGAGACAGCGGGCATTGCGTCAGGAACTTCTTCAACTATGAGAAAGCCATCCCGGGGTACGGTCATATGATCCATACATACAGCCAGGATGGCAATCCATTGCCCTCCTTTGACGGAGAGCCGGTGATTATGCCCATACCGAAGGATGCTAAAGAAGCTGTGGACACTTATTGGTTGCTCCTGAATGCCGAAAACAGAATATCTCTGCTTGCCAAATACATCGATGTGAAGACCGGCAAGTGGGAGATCCGGATTGTTAACAAGCACATGAATGCGTAAGAGATAAATGCTTAAATCGATTTGAGGAGGATGCCTGAAATGCGTGAATTACAGATAAAATACGGGTGCAACCCACACCAGAAGCCTTCCAGAATTATTTCCAAGGAAGGTGAGCTGCCCCTTCAGGTTCTCAACGGCAATCCCAGCTATATTAACTTTATGGATGCCCTGAACTCATGGCAGCTGGTTAAAGAGCTTAAGGAGGCAACAGGCCTTCCTGCGGCGGCCTCATTCAAGCATGTGAGCCCGGCCGGAGCAGCTGTAGGAACACCTCTGAACGATTCCCTCAAGAAGATCTATCATATCGAAGCCGATAACCTTTCACCTGTTGCCTGCGCCTATGCCAGGGCCAGGGGAGCCGACAGGGTTTCATCCTTCGGTGATTTTGTGGCCATCAGCGACAAGGTGGATAAGGACACCGCCATGCTTCTTTCTAAGGAGGTTTCCGACGGCATTATCGCACCCGGTTACGAGAATGAGGCCCTGGAGATCCTGAAGGCAAAGAAAAAGGGCGGCTATGTCATCATGCAGATGGATCCCGGTTATCAGCCACCGGAGATGGAATCCAGAGACGTTTATGGTATAACCATCGAACAGCTCAGGAATAATGTGAAGGTAAGCAAGGACACCTTCTCCAATGTGGTCACCGACAACAAGGAAATGCCGGGCGATGCCATTCGTGATCTCCTGATTGCCTACATAACCCTTAAATACACCCAGTCCAACTCCATATGCTTTGCTTATGACGGACAGGTTATCGGATGCGGTGCCGGACAGCAATCCAGAATTCATTGCACCCGTCTTGCAGCCGGAAAAGCCGACAACTGGCTGCTCAGACAGCATCCGCTGGTACAGCAGCTGCGCTTTATTGAGGGACTCAAGAAACCCAGCATCGACAATGCCATTGATCTTTTCCTGAGGGATGATATCACGCCTGTGGAGTATGCTGAATGGCGGAAGCTGTTCGAGGTTGTGCCCGAAAAGCTCTCCAAGGCTGATAAGGATGCATGGCTCAAGCAGTTCAACCGGGTTTCCTATGGATCGGATGCCTTTATCCCCTTCAGAGACAATATCGACAGGGCAGCAGTAAGCGGTGTCAGGTATATCGCGCAGCCCGGAGGCTCAGTCAGGGATGAAGAGGTCATTCAGGCCTGCAATGAATATGGCATAGCAATGTGCTTCACAGGATTAAGGTTGTTCCACCACTGAGCCTTTAGCGAAATGAGATGCGCAGGATTGGGCGCATGTGAATGAGATGGATTTTAAAGCAGCCCTGACATTAGAAAATATCGCATGGATGGCCGTACTCATGGCCCTTGTGGGGTACCTGGGTACGGTGATGATACCCAAAAATAAATATCGCATCTGGTACATCCTGACGGTAGAGCTCGCCTTGCTTAGCCGTTATGTGCTCGTTTTTGTCATGTATAAGGGAGGGACTGAGGCCGCCGGAACAGACGGCCTCATCTATCATGAGATCGCGAAAAACGTGGCAGAACAGCTTAAGTCCGGTGTACCCATTTGGAAGGTAGAGTACAAGTATACCTGGTACACAGTTCTCATGGGTGTGCAGTATGCTGTCTTCGGCGTCAACCGTTATGCGGCGTCCTTTGTGAACGCTGTCATTTCTGTGTTGTCGGCCTATTTCCTGTTCAAGCTCTGTATTGATCTGAAATTTTCGTTTAAGAAGTCAGCCTTCATCAGCCTGGCTTATATCTTCATGCCCAGTATGGCGGTTTGGACCACCGATTCGCGAAAGGAATCGCTCACCTTCTTTATTGCCATCGTCATATGGTACTTGGGGCTGAAAGCTGTAAAGGAGCGGGAATGGTCCAGGCATAAGCTTCTCATCACCATGGTGAGCGTTTGTGTGCTGCTATGGGTCAGCACCCTCCTGAGAATCTATATGCTCTTTGCCCTGGGCGGAGGTCTCCTGGTCTATCTCTTTTTCCATTATCTGAAGACCAAGCGAAGGATAGTTCTAATCTTTGGTGTTCTCGTCATGATAACCTGCATTCTGGTCACCTTCACTACTGTTTTAGCGAATATGCAGGGCTATCATGCGCTTCCCATCGACAGAAGCCAGGGAGGAGACGAGGACATTCAGGATGAGTTTGATTCCATCTTCAAGATCATCATGAGCAAGAATATCCCCAACGCCATCAATGGCTTCCTAACCAAGCCGCACCTGGAAAAGGTGAGCAGCATCTCGGATATCAGTGGAAACGCCATTGCGGTGACGGCAGTCAAGATCGAGCAGATTTTATGGTATCTGTGTCTTATATTTGCGGTGTTCGGTATCCTGGATGCCCTTATCCGATGGGATCCCTATCTATTGGGACTTTTGGCCTTTATCCTGGCCTATAGTATGATCAATGCCCTGATCAGCGAAAACGTGGGCGAAACCTACTACCGCTACCGGGCGGCAATTGTTGCCCCAATGCTGCTGTTTATCGATTTTCGGCCGTTCTTTAATAACCTTAGGACGCTCACCGGCAAAAGGAGTAAAACCAATTAAATAATAATGAGGAGGTGCGTGATATGGGCTTTGGCAGGTTCAAAAAGTGGATAATGCTGGTTCTTACTGTTCTGATGTTCTTTGCGACAGCACAGATGGCCGTGGCTGAAGACCAGGAATACAGCATCTCCGGATACAGTGTCACCAGCCGCATCAATTACGACGGATCGGCTGACATCACCGACAGGATTGATTTCGCCTTCTACGGCGGGTTTAACAATATTATGATCCCTATTGCCAAGAACGAGGGCGAGGAAATCGATGTCCGGGATGTCTATATCATGCGCAAGGACGGTTTTATCGAATGTAAGCGTCTATTGGCCGGACAATGGGACGCCGAGGTTTTCACGGGAACCTATAGTGTCATTGATGAAGGTGAGATAGTCAAGCTGAAGCTCTACGGCTCCTTCACCAAATCCTACGGCTCAGTGATCGTGCATTACACGGTCAAAAACGCGGTAAAGCGCTATAATGATGTTGCCGAATATAACAGGGTTCATATTCTCAAATCCCTTGAAACCAGAATTTCCGACTTCAGCATGAGTGTCTATCTTCCCAAGAATGTCAAAGAGGAAGATGTCCATCACTTCTTGCACGGTGTTTTTGTGGGGAAGCACGTCTTTGAGGATCAGAGAAAGATCAGTTATTATGTTCCCGACACCGTTCCGGGAGAATATGTGGAAGCCCGCATCCTCTTTCCCGAGTGGGTTGTTTCGGATTATTTGATAACTGAGGAAAAGAACTATTTGGAGGAAGCCCTTCAAGAGGAGCTTGAATATCAGAAAAGCGATAAGGCCGACTTATTGGAGGCACGGGAGAATGCAGCTCGGAAAGCCGGACAGAAGGCCTATAATGATCGTCTCCACCAAAGGGCAAGAACCATTTTTACCGTGATATCCATTTTGCTGGCTGTGTTAGGTATTTATCTACTGGCTCGTATCCAGCGAAAGATCAGGCTACATAAGCATGAACCCCTGCCGGCCACCTTCCGGGGGATTGAGCTGTTTGATCCGGCAGAGGTTAAAAAGCTTCTTTCCAATGGGAACATGGGAGCAAAGGCCTTTTTAGGCAACCTCCTGATGCTTGTGTCCAAGGGCTTTCTTAAGCTAGAGCTAACAGAGAATCAGGGTAAAGCCTATTATTCCTTCAGGCTTACAGGGAAGGAAGGGCAGGAGAAAATAAGCGAAAGCGATCGGGCACTCTTGAGCTGCATCGCTGCGTTCTCCGAGGACCAAGAGTTCCTGGACTCAAAGCGTCTGCTTGAGTGTACCAAGTCCCAGGAGAAGGCCAAGGTCCTGAAGACAACGCTGGATCAATGGGAAGCCAGGGTAAGGGAAGGCTTCGACATGAAGAATATGCTGGATAACAGCATTATCAATTATAGAAATCTGGGTATCCTCGCCGGTTCGCTCCTGGCTTTTCTGGGATTTGTGGTTCCCATTACCCTATCCATTGCTCCAGGCTTTCTCATGATACCCTCCGGCCTGTCATTGCTGCTTTTTTCATTGAGAATACGCAAGCACACCGACTTCGGTGTTCAACAACACCGTATCTGGCAGGCCATCAGAAGGCGCATCCGGCAGAAAAGCATTGCCCTGGATATGCTGCCCGAATGGATGATGCCCCAGGAAGCCCTGCTTGGCTTCGCTGTGGTCTTGGGCACTGAAAAAGAGGTGTCAGAGATGGTAATCCAACTGACTGCACAGCACCCCGTGGATTGCCGCTGCACCCTTTGCACGGTTAAGGAAGGGACAGGAAGCCTAACAGGTGAATCAGCGCTCTATAAAGTGCTTAAGAACACCCTATCGCTCTACGATGAGGCCATTTCTTCGGTCCAGGACGCGATCTAGTCAGGTGCCTATATGAGGCATGATCCAGGCGAAGCGCCTGGGCTGATCTCAAGGTGGTTGACGGTTAGCTGCTCATAAAAAGGGGGCTGTCGAGTCTCAAAACACTAGATAGGACATGATGTTCAAATATGAAATGCATCCGCAGGAGCAGGTGAATGTTGTCATGCGAGAACAAGATCGAGCATTTACAACTTCCTGCGACGAGGACAGCAAGAAGATTTGAACATCATGTCCTATTATCAATCTATCATTTGAGACCAGACAGCCCCTTGTTATTGTCTGAAACGCAGTATTATGACGCTGCCTCTCCGGTGTCGAACTGACTGTTATAGAGTGCGGCATAGAAGCCCTTTTTGATGAGCAGCTCCTCATGGGTTCCTTGCTCCACAATATCGCCATCCTTCATAACCAGGATCAAATCGGCGTTTCGGATGGTGGATAGGCGATGGGCGATGATAAAGCAGGTTCTGCCCTTCATGAGATTGTCCATGGCCTTCTGGATCAGGATTTCTGTTCTTGTATCCACAGAGCTTGTGGCTTCATCCAGAATCAAGATTTTAGGATTGGCAAGGATAGCCCTTGCAATGGTCAGAAGCTGCTTTTGGCCCAGGGACATATTGCTGGCCTCTTCATTGAGGACCATCTGGTAGCCATCAGGCAGAGTGCGGATAAAATGGTGAGCGTGGGCCATCCTGGCGGCCTCGATGACCTCCTCATCTGTAGCGTTGAGCCGGCCATACCGTATGTTTTCCATGATGGTGCCGTTGAAAAGCCAGGTATCCTGAAGGACCATACCGAACACCTTCCGCAGATCATCACGGGTAAAGTCCTTGATATTATGGCCATCCAGCAGGATAGAACCGCTGTTGAGCTCATAAAACCGCATCAGCAGCTTGACGATGGTGGTCTTGCCTGCCCCCGTGGGACCTACGATAGCCACCCGCTGCCCGGCTTGAATGCTGGCGTTGAAATCATTAATGATAATCTTTTCCGGGTCATATCCGAAATGCACATGGTCGAAGCGAACATCACCCTTTACCTGGTCGAGGCTGACGCTTTCCTCAACCTCTGGGACTTCCTCGGGCTCATCCAGGAATTCAAAGACACGCTCGGCCGCGGCTGCAGTGGACTGCAGCATATTGGTTACCTGAGCTACCTGGCTGATGGGCTGTGTGAACTGGCGGGAATACTGCACAAAGGCCAGAATATCACCTACGCTGATGAATCCCCTGACAGCCAGCCATCCTCCCAGCAGCGCAACCATAACATAGCCTAGATTCCCGATAAAGGCCATGATAGGCATCATCATGCCCGACAGAAACTGGGACTTCCAGGCCGAATGATACAGGGTGTCATTCATTTTATTAAACGCCGAGGTGGCGCGTTCCTCTGCATTAAAGGCCTTCATGATCACATGGCCTGCATAATATTCCTCCACATGCCCGTTGACATGGCCCAGGTATTCCTGCTGCTTCTTGAAGTGCTTCTGTGATGCCTTGACGGTGAGGCTAATAAAAACAGCGGACAGGGGAAGGATCAGAATCGTTACCAGGGTCATTTGCCAGCTGATGGTAAGCATCATGACAAGCACGCCTACCATCAGAGTGATGGAGGACAGGATCTGGGATACGCTTTGATTGAGGGTGTTGCTTACCGTATCCACATCATTGGTGATTCTGGAAAGCACCTCACCGTGGGTCATGGTATCGAAATACTTCAGGGGCAGGCGGTTGATCTTTTCAGAGATGGCCTTGCGCATGCGGTAGGATATTCTTTGAGACACTCCTGTCATCAAATAACCCTGCACAAAGGAGAAAACCGCGCTGATGAAATACAGGCCCAAAAGAAGGAGCAGTGTGCGGCTGATATAATCGAAATCAATGGTGCCGCTGCCCTGTCCGGAAACCTTGCCTATTAATCCCTCAAATATCTTCGTTGTGGCATTGCCCAGGATTTTGGGTGTGAAGATGGTAAAGCAGGCGCTGCCCACGGCGCAGATCAGGGTAAGGATTACCGCTATCCGATAGGGCTTTAAATAATCGATGAGCCTTCTGATGGTGCCCTTGAAATTCTTGGCCTTTTCCCCAAAATGCATGGGGGGTCCGCCCATAAAACCGCCGCGGCGCGGGGGTCTTCTATTCATTGATTCAGAATTTCTATTATCACTCATGATGCAAGCTCCTCCTTTGATAACTGGGACAGGGCGATCTCCTTATAGACCCCACAGCTCTCCATCAGCTCATGATGTGTTCCCTTGCCGACAATTTGCCCATCCTCCATCACGATGATCTGATGGGCATGCATGATGGTGTTGATGCGCTGAGCGACGATAAGCAGCGTACTGCCTGCCATCTCCTCCTGCAAGGCCTTTCGGAGAGCCGAATCGGTTTTAAAGTCCAGAGCCGAAAAGCTGTCGTCGAAGATATAGATATCGGCCTTTTTCACCAGCGCTCTGGCGATGGCCAGCCTTTGCTTCTGTCCGCCCGAGACATTGGTGCCGTCCTGGGCGATGGGGGCCTGAAGTCCCTCGGGCTTTTCCTGTATGAACTGGGCTGCCTGAGCGATTCGGGCCGCCTGACTGACGGTCTGCTCGGCGGCGTATTCGTCTCCGAACTTCAGATTGCTTTCAATGGTCCCGGAGAAAAGGACCGATTTCTGCGGTACATAACCGATGCGTTCTCTTAATTCGCTCTGCGTCACATCACGTATGTCCACCCCGTCAATGCAGATTTGGCCCTCGGTGACATCATATAAGCGGGGTATGAGATTGACCAGCGTGGTCTTACCGCTGCCGGTGCTGCCGATGAAGGCCGTAATTTCGCCGGGCTTTGCCATGAAGCTGATATCGTGGAGAACATCATCCTCGGCTCCCGGGTAGCGGAAGGATACCTTCTTAAACTCTAAAAGGCCCTTCGAGGAGTTGCTGAACTGGGAAGGCTTCTCCGGGTCTTTAATAGCGACCTTGGTATCGATGACCTCCACGATACGCTGAGCAGAGACCGATGCACGGGGAAGCATGATGGAAACCATGGAGATCATCAGGAAGGACATGATGATTTGCATGGTGTACTGGATAAAGGCCATGAGGTTGCCCACCTGCATGCTGCCTGCATCCACCTGATGTGCGCCCACCCACACGATGAGGAGTGTGATGATGTTCATGACAAGGGTCATGAGGGGCATCATCAGAGCCAGCATCCTGCCAACAAACAGGTGAGTTCGCGTCAGATCGCTGTTGACGCCGTCAAATCGCTGCTCTTCATGGCGCTGGGTGGAGAAGGCACGGATGACCAGCATGCCTGCAAGGCTTTCGCGGGAGACCAGATTGAGCTTGTCTATGAGCTTTTGAACCTTCTTGAATTTGGGAAGGGCTATGCCCAGCAGCACCAGAACAATGGCGAGGATGGTCATGACAGCGACGGCGATGATCCAGCCCATTTGGTTCTCGGTGGCAAGCACCTTAAGGATACCGCCGATGCCCAGTATAGGTGCATAGAATACGATTCTGAGCAGCATGACCATGGACATCTGGACCTGTTGAATGTCATTGGTGGTGCGGGTGATCAGGGATGCAGTTGAAAACTTGTCAAACTCGGCGTTGGAGAAGGATGTGACCTTCTCGTAGACTTTTTTGCGCATATTGCGCCCCAATCCGGCCGAAACCCTGGCTGAAAAGAAGCTCACCAGGACGGTGGCGGCCATGCTCAGAAGGGCAACCAGCAGCATCATGAGCCCGGTGTTGATGATATAACTGCTTTGAAGCTTCTCCAGGTTTATGCCTATGGCGCTGTATTCCTTTTTGATATATTCGATGGCAGACTGGGTGATCATGGATTCAGAAATCTCCATAGATGATTCCTGTTTGGTGCTTTGGGACATGTATTGCTCCAGAAGCTCGGATGGTGCGTTTCGGATGAAATCGAAGGGATCTCCGGGTATGCCGCTTAAGCCATTTGTCTCAATCATGGATACAATGAGAATGGCCTTTCCCATCATGGTGTTCAAGCGCTCCAGGGTATCCTTGTCACCGGTGGTCAAGCGCATGACGGCTTCGGTTTCAAGTATGGGGTATTTCTTGACATAGGTGCTGAACTCCTGTGCCGATAATCTGTCCTTATCCAGAAGCGCGTATTGCTTTGATACATCGCTCTTTTGGTCGGCATTCAGGAAAAGCAGCACCTTTTCATACTCACTGATGCGAATTGCTTCAGGTACGGCATTTGAAATACCGCCCTGCTGTATGCCGTTATTGACGATGTTGGACATATAATCGGGAAGAGCGAGGTCGCACATAGCCTGGACAAAAAGAAGGGCGACAATGAAAAGAATGTGCAGGAAAAAAGGCTTCAAATACTTGAAGAGCTTATGCATCTGGAAGATCTTCCTTTCGTAGAGGATTTCTTGCTGCGTTTTAAGTCCGATAGTTTTACAGTTATTCCCTGATGAAGCTACTTATGATGATGTTACTCCGATTTCATATTATTGTCAATTATCCTTTCACATCATACCTGAGCTAATATTATGCTATATAAGTCATTCAAACCCTCCTATAATACACCAGGGTTATACCGTTTCTGTATAATCTATATAATCTATATGTTGTTGTGAGTTAAAAGAAAACTACCGAGTTTCAGGAGGTCTTTATGGAAGAAATCATCATTAAAGGAGCAAGAGAGAACAATCTGAAAAACATCAGCCTGTCTATCCCCAAAAACAAGCTGATTGCTGTGACTGGACTGTCGGGTTCGGGAAAGTCGTCACTGGCTTATGATACCTTGCAGAAGGAGTGCATGCGCCAGTACATGGAGTCCCTGGGCATGGTGACAGATTTCTTAAGCAAGCCCAAAGTTGATGAGATTGTTGGCTTGTCGCCATCCATCAGCGTGGATCAGCGCCTTCTGAACCATAATCCCCGCTCCACAGTTGGAACCCTCACCGAGGTCTATACCTATCTGCGCGTGCTCTATGCCAGAATTGGCGAGAGGCGCTGTCCCTACTGCGGCATGATGTTCAAGCCCATGGGAGACGCCGCCGACAGCCAAGCCGATTTATCCTTCGATGATGAAGCCTCGGGGGAGGACTATACTGTCATCTGTCCTCACTGCCAGAAGGCCACACCCCAGATTACCATGGCCCATTTTTCCTTTAACAAGCCCGAAGGAGCCTGCCCCACATGCACAGGCCTGGGCGATGTTTACGAAGCCAATCTCAAGCTGCTGGTTGATGAATCGAAAAGCATTCAGGACGGTGGTATTCTTTCCTGGGATTGGCACTGGATCAAGTATTACAGGGATGTCTTTGCCGCGGCAGAAAAGCTTTACGGCATTAGCTTAGACTTCACAGTGCCCATAGAACAGTTTGATCAAAGGGCCAAGGACTATATCTACTTCGGGGTTGAGAGCCCTCGGTTCAAGCGCTATTTTCCCCATATCGAGGCTCCCCGGAATGCCTCTGACGGCAGGTTTGAAGGATTGGCCACAAACCTCCTGAGAAGACATGCCCAAAGGGCTGATGATGCCGGCTACCGGGAGAAGCTGGAGAAGCTCATGATTCACCATAAGTGCCCTGACTGCGGTGGAACACGTCTTAAGAAGGAGAGCCGGGAGGTGCTGATCTCAGGCAGGTCCATCGTTGAGCTTTCAGAGCTTTCCTTTGAGGCCCTGCTGGATTTCCTTGAGGATTTGCAGAAGGATCTGTCGTCAGACGAGCAGCTGATTGCAGAACCCATCCTGGCTGATCTCCGGGATCGGATCAGACGCCTGCTGGATGCAGGAGTGGGGTATCTCTCCATGAATCGGGAGGCCTCTACCCTTTCAGGAGGTGAGGCACAGCGGCTGAGGCTTGCTTCCTTGCTGGGATCAGGGCTTACCGGCGTGCTCTACTGTCTGGATGAGCCCACCACAGGGCTTCACCCGAGAGATACCCAAAGGCTCATTGCTGTACTGAAAAAGCTGAGAGACCTGGGAAATACCGTGCTGGTGATTGAGCATGATCTGGATGTGATCCGAAACGCCGATCACATCATCGATATCGGACCGGGAGCCGGGAAGGAGGGCGGAAGGGTTGTCGCCCAGGGAACGGTGGCCGAGATTATGGCTAATGAGCAGTCCCTTACCGGGAAAGCCCTGAGGGGCCTCAGCCTGCCGTCGGTAAGAAAGGCTATAAAGCCGGGGCCTGCCCTCAAGGTTTGGGGAGCCAGGGCCCATAATCTTAAGAACGTCAATGTCAGCCTGCCGCTGGGGGTCTTTGGGGTCATCAGCGGTGTTTCAGGATCGGGAAAGTCCTCCTTGATGTTTGATATCCTCGATAGAGCCGGACGGATGCATTTCTATGGTGCTAACGAGGAGCCCGGAGACCACGACAGGATTGAAGGCTGGGAGTACATCGACAAGCTTGTGACGGTGGATCAGTCTCAGATCGGACGCATCACACGCTCTAACGTGGCCACCTATACTGATGTTTTTACGCCTATTCGCACACTTTTTGCCGAGCTTCCCCAGTCCAGGGCCAAGGGCTTAAGCGCCAGGCATTACTCCTTCAATGTGCCGGGCGGGAGATGTGAACGCTGTGAGGGCACAGGGATTCTGACCATCAATATGCACTTCCTTCCTGATGTTCAGGTCACATGCCCCTCCTGCAAGGGAAGACGGTTTAAAAAGGATATACTGGAGGTTAAATATAAGGGATTGAACATCTCGAACATTCTGGATATGACCGTAAAGGAGGCCGCGGAGGTACTTTCGGATGTGAAGGGGGCGGGGTCAAAGCTGAAGCTGCTCAAGGAGGTGGGGTTGGATTATCTGTCTCTGGGACAGGTGACCACAACCCTTTCAGGCGGTGAGGCCCAGCGCATCAAGCTGTCCAAGGAATTGGGGAGAAGCAGCAAGGGCCATACCCTCTACCTACT
>Ga0116192_1001337_pt1 | contig 17484 bp, 10 predicted proteins | sample AD_UKC113_MetaG_FD_89876 | JGI IMG/M metagenome (GOLD analysis project Ga0116192, IMG submission 89876) | Active sludge microbial communities of municipal wastewater-treating anaerobic digesters from Hong Kong - AD_UKC113_MetaG | ecosystem: Engineered > Bioreactor > Anaerobic > Digestate... | reverse complement strand
GAGAATTGGAACGTCTATATCGCCGAATGGCTCAAGGCCCGTGGAATGGGGGGGAAGTTCGCGGTGATGACCGAAGGCCCTTCGAGAAGACACCCGGAAACCAACCACCGCCTGGAAATTGTGGACTTGGGCCGGGGGAACTGAAGGGAGGCCGACTCGATCCCAACGCCTACCCCCCTTGCCCCCGAGGGACCGGGGGGTCCGCAACGGGCACGCACCGCCGGACCCGATGATCACACCGGACCGGATGATCGAGACTGTGGGGGCCGAGAGCCTCGATTCTCCCGGCCGCCGGGACCCGGGCAGGACCTCGAGGGGCGCATGAATCGGCGATCTCGAAGGCAGGAAACGGGTTCGAGAACCTGCCCCGGTAGAAAGGAGAGGACCCCTCCATGACCGAAAGCCACCGGGACATTCCCCGCATCTTTCTTGCGGTGCTCTTCATCGGAGCCATCATCGGCACCTCCCTGTGGATTCTCAGACCGTTCCTGGGGGCCGCCATCTGGGCGGTGACCATCGTTACGGCCACCTGGCCCCTCATGGTCACCATCCAAAACAGGCTTTGGGGACGCCGCTCCCTGGCGGTGGTGCTGATGACCGTCATCCTTCTTTGCTTTCTGGTGGTGCCTTTCTGGCTGGCCATCGGCACCATCGTCTCCAACTCCGATCGGATTGCCGGGTGGGTGAGGTCCATGCCCGAGTTCGAGGTCCCGCCTCCCCCGGCCTGGCTGGACCGGGTGCCGGTGGTGGGCCCCGACCTGGTGACGGCCTGGGAGAAGGTTGCCGTGGCCGGAATCAAGGATTTCATGAAAAAGCTGGCCCCCTACGGCGGCAGCGCCATCCGCTGGTTCATCACCGAGGTGGGAGGCTTCGGAGTCCTGGTCCTGCAGTTCCTGCTCACCGTGGCCTTTTCGGCCATCCTTTACGCCCGGGGCGAGCACGCAGCCTCGAAGGTGAGACTCTTTGGGCGCCGCCTGGCGGGGCCACGGGGGGAGAATTCGATCCTGCTGGCGGGACAGGCCGTACGAGGGGTCGCTCTCGGGGTGGTGGTGACCGCCCTGGCCCAGTCGGTGCTTGCAGGGGTGGGCCTCGCCATCGCCCGGGTCCCCTTTGCCGCCATCCTCACGGCCGTCATGTTCATGCTGGCCATCGCCCAGGTCGGTCCCATGCTCGTGCTGATCCCGGCGATCATCTGGCTCTATTGGACCAGCAGCGCGGGCTGGGGCACGTTCCTGCTCATCTGGACGGTGGTGGTGGGAACCATGGACAACTTTCTGCGCCCCGTTCTCATCAAGAAAGGGGCCCATCTTCCCCTGCTCTTGATTTTTGCCGGAGTGGTGGGCGGCCTGATGGCCTTCGGTCTCATCGGCATCTTCGTGGGCCCGGTCGTCCTGGCCATCGGTCACACCCTCCTCCTGGCATGGATCGACGAGGAAGCAGCCCCCACACCCCCCTCTCCTCCCCCGGCACAGGCCACGGAAGGGGGGAAGCCCGATTCGTGACAAGGCCCCCGGTCTCCCGGAGCGGCCTGGGTCCCCCCAATCCGGAAGGAACCGTCCCGGCACCGGGACACAGGCAGCCCACAAGGCCACGCCCCGGCAACAGCGGCGACGAAAGCCTCGAGAGCACCCGGGTCGAGCCTTTGCGGACCGAGGCAGTCCAACCCTCCCCGCTAACCCTTCAGGATTTTGTCCAGGATGCACTTGGTGATCAGGTAGGTCGGTTTGACTCCCTCGGCTCCCAGGCTGCCCGAAGCGAGGGTTTGGCCGCTCATCAGCGGATTGTCCGAAGCATAGTAGGCATACCGGACCTTCACGTCCCGGGAAATGTGGCCGCGGATCATGGCGGCATTGATGGCCCGGTGGTAGTGCCCGCCTTCCATTTCCAGGCCCACCGCCTTCCAGCTGGTGCTCTTGAAGGTCTCGAGGACGTCCCGGTTCTGGAGAGACGTTCCCAGCACGGTGATCACCGGCCCCACAAAGACGTTGCGGTACCCTTCGAAGTCTTCTTCCTTCAGATCGTTCTCGATCATGTAGTTGTGGGCGGAGCCCTCGAGCACATGGGCCGTGGCGATCATGACGTCCCCTTTCTTTCCCAGGAGAGTCCCCGCTTTTCCCATGACCGACATGGAACGAACGTCGAGGTTTTTTTCCACGCCGTCCACCATCACGGGTTGCAGAAGGGAATCGATCAACTCAAAGGCCTGGGTGCCAAAGGCATAATCCATGACGAGAATGACCGGCTTTGGCTCCCCCACCGCGTTCCCGTCCCATGCCAGGTCCGGATGGAATCCTTCCCAATTCAGCTTTGCCGTATCGATGATCTGGCAATCCACGTGGGCGCCGCTCCGGTCCGGCACCTCATAAAAGCCGTAATTCTTTGCGTATTCGAGAACTTCGTTGGTCCTGTTGCGCAACACGTGGACCAGGGAATAGAGATCCGGCGGGCACTCGTTGGCGGCGATCCCTCCAACCGCCCCGTATCCGTACAAAAGGTTGGCAACGCTGTGCAGGTTCGAGCTGATGATATGGAGGGGCCGGTGCTCCAGGTTCAATGCTTCCAGGGTTTCCCGAATGCCGGCGGCCCATTTCTTCCCGTAGACCTGGTGCAGGATCACGTGGCTCAGGTCCGGGGTGAATCGCACCTCCATATCCGCCTGCTTTTCCGTAGCGGACTCCATCCTGGTTCCCAGGCTGTGGACGATTTCGAAGAGGTCGTTGGCGGCTTTGTGCTCGTTTTTCAACCGGCCAAAATATTCGTAGCTGTCCCGGGTCTCATGGAAAGTCCGGCCTAGAATGATGCTCAGGTTCCACAGGGCACGATTCAGCTTTACGCCGTCGCACGGGTCCCGCTCCTCCATGAATTTTTGGAATTCCTGCCATTCCGTGGTCACGTTTCCTTCCTGGTCCCGCATCTTGCTGTGAATATTCTTGGCCTCGATATACAGGAAGGTCAGGTGGGTCAGGATATCGTAGATCTCGCTGAAGCCGCGGGTGATGACGAAGCACATCTCGCTTTCGCTGATGCGATAGGAGGTTCTGCGGCGCTTGAGGGGTTGGAGCATCACGAAGGGGGTGTCTCCCAGGTCCTCTTCGGAGGTCATCACGAAGCGGCTGCATTCTTCGATGCCCTTGGGAAGCCGTTCCATGACGTACTCGAGCCCCTTGAGCTCGATGCTCCTGGGATCGTTCATGGTTCCGTAGATCTCGGGACTGAGGGTCCTCAAGGCGTCCTGGAGGACCTGGCCCGAGCGGGCGTTCATGTGAAAGCGCCCCATGAGCAGGAGAGCATCCGCTGCAATCCGGAAACTGTGAATGGCCAACCTTGCGGCATTGGATCTCGTGGTTTCTTCCATAAACCGACCTTCTGCTGCTCCCGAACCGGGGGCTCCAAGCGTTGAAACCTCCCTGCAACCCCGGGGGAAGCACGGTTTTCCTTTGGGCGGTCGCGCCGGGACGAAAGCCCCGCAAGCCCTCGGGTCCCCCACCCTAGGAAGCAAGGGTCAACCAGGCTTCAGGGGGTGCCGGTACCCCTAGGGTCCCGAAAAATAGGTCACCCAGGTCTGTTTGCCGCTCGAATCGTACTTGACGGTGGCAAACCCGTAATCCTCCCCGGAGCCCAACTGGGTCTGTCCGGTGACATAGACGTTCCCGGAGCTGTCCACGGCGATGCCGGCGGGAGTATCCGCACCCTTTCCTTTCCCGTCAAATCGCTGCACCCAATAGCGCTTGCCGCCGGGACCGTACTTGATGGTGGCAAAATCGGTGGTGTTGCCGGCTCCCAGCGACTGGCCGGTCACATAGGCATATCCCGAGGAATCCACTGCCACGGCCTTGGTGTAGTCGTACCCCTGACCCGGTCCGTTGTAGGTCCTCGTCCAAACGAGCTTGCCGGAGCTGTCGTATTTCACCGTGAGAAAGTCGCCGTTCCCCGTCCATCCGGTGAGGTAGGCATTGCCTTTTTGATCCGCAGCAATCCCGGCGGGATTGTCGGGGCCGAAACCCGAGTTGAAGTTCTTCGCCCAGGCCCGTTTGCCGGTCTTCGAGTCGTACTTGAGGACGGTAAGATCGGTCTCGCCGCTGCCGCCCCGGGTACTGCCTCCCACGTAGACCGAATTCTTGCTCACGGCCAGTCCCACGGGATAGTTGAGTTGGCTCCCCGACCGGGCGTGGCGCTTGGCCCACAACTGTTTTCCGGAACTGTCGTATTTCACCGTGGCAAAATCATAGGTCTGCTCCCCCGACTGGGAGATGCCCGTAAGATAGGTGTTGCCGCTGCTGTCCACGGCGATGCCGGAGGGCCGGTCCGAACCCCTGGTCGGACCGCTATATCGTTTCGCCCACTGCTGTTTGCCCGCGCTGTCGTAGCGCACGGTGGCAAAACTGTCGGATCCATAGTCGTTTTCCGAGCTTCCGGTAACGTAGACGTTCCCGGAGGAGTCCACGGCAACCCCGTTGGACCCGTCGTTGCCCTTGGCGGGCCCGTTGTAGTAGCGCACCCACTTCTGTTTGCCCGCGCTGTCATACCGGATCGTAGCGAAGTTGCTGCTTCCCGAGCCGTTCACCCACTGCCCGGTAACATAGGTGTTTCCCGCGGAATCCACCGCAATCCCCGTGGGCTGGGTAACCTCCTCCCCCAACAACCCGGGGCCCCCGGCCGGTTGTACGGACCCCGCCCTTGAGGGAGCCTCTTGTGCAAGGGAGACACCCGCTCCCAGGCCCGCAGCGTCGGGGATTGCCCCCAGGCCCGCCAATCCCAGAACGCCCAGGAGGGTTAAGAGGCAAAGCCCGCGTCCCAACGGTCTTTCCCGAATCTTCATGGGGTCCTCCTTTTTGTTCCTTCCCGTCCTCGGCCCTCTGCCCGTCGGAACTCCGGTGCCTCGTCCGATCGCCCGCGACCCCGGTGCAGCGGAAAGGTTGCAGATACCGGGAGATTCCCTCTACGGGAAATACCTCACCCAGCTTTGTCCCCCGTTGGGATTATACCGGATGGTGGCGAAGGTGTTCTTCCCCTGAGAGCTCTCCGACCATCCGGTGACATAGGTGTATCCGTCCTGGTCCACGGCGATGTCCGTCGGAGTGTCGTCCCCGTTTCCCGCTCCGTTGAACCGCCGGACCCAGAGGACCTTGCCGCCGGGAGTGTACTTGATGGTGAGATAATCGGAGCCGGACCCGTCCCCTTGCGACTCCCCCGTCACGTACACATTCCCGGCATCATCCGAGCACATGGCCGTGGGACGGTCGTAATCAATGGTTTCGGTGTAGGACCTTGTCCAACCGATGTCCCCCGACCTATTGAACTTTATGGTCTGGAACTTGCCTCTTCCCGAGGTCCCGGTAACATAGACGCTTCCGTTCTTGCCCGCCGCAATGGCCGAGGGATCATCATCCCCCTGCCCCGAGTTATAGTGCCTGGCCCAGGCCCTTTTACCGCTTTTGCGATTGTACTTCACGACGGTATAACTCGTATTCCCGCTCTTCGTCCGGGTCGATCCGGCGACATAGACCGATCCGCCGCTCTCGACCAGTCCCACAGGGAAGTTATAATTGCTGTCCGGCCGGGCGTAGCGGCTCACCCAATCGAGATGACCCGTCTTGGTGTAACATACCGTCGCAAAATCATAGGTGTTCTCCCCCGACTGGGAGTGCCCCGTGACGTAAAGGTAGCCACTGGGGTCCACGTACAGGGCCGCCGGGCTGCTGGATCCTTGGTAGGGACCGTTGTATCGCTTGTTCCATACTTCCTTGCCGGCGGGACTGTACCGGATCGTCGTGTAGTCCCACCGGTTCTCCGAAACCCCCGCGTCTCCCGCCACGTACACGGAGCCGCTGTTGTCCACTCCAACCCCGACGGGAAAATCGTAATCCTTTGCCGGACCGTTGTAACGGCGCACCCACTCTTGTCGGCCGTCGGGAGCGTACTTGACGGTGGCGAAATCCGTGGGGCCGCTGCCGCCTGCAGAGGAGCCGGTAACATACGAGTTGCCGGAACCGTCCACGGCCATCCCTTGGGGGACGTCCTCGCCGCCGGCCGGACCGTTGTAGCGGCGCACCCACCCCTGCTTCCCTTTTGAACTATACTGGATGGTGGTAAAATCCGTGTTTCCCGAGCTATTGGGCAAGGGGCCGGAGACATAGACTCGCTGCCGATCCGCCACGACTTTCGGCCCTCCCCCGGAAGGTCCCCCCGTGCGCAGCAATTTGGATGGGGAGATCACGGGCTCCGAGGCTCTCACGGTCGCCTGTTCCTCGGGAGCGACCAGCCCGGCTTCCCTGGCGGCGGTATTGAAGCTCATGCCCGGAACGGCCAGGCCCACGGCGCAACACAGGGCCGCAAGACGGAGTCCTCTTTGCATCGATGCCTTTTGAATTGCCATGAGATCCCCCTTTACAAAAGGTTGTCGGTGCCTTCCTAGCCGGCGGGGTACTCCCCTACTCCGCTCGATCCGGGACGGCCGGGCGGCAATTCATCTATTGCGGATGGTTGAGTTTATTTCGATAGTAATAGGAGTTGCTAAAAGAGGTCAAGTAGTTCCAGGGAGCCCTACAAGTCTTTTTTTGCGACTTTGTCGGTCCTGTCCTGTGGGGGGCCCCAAGCGCTCGATCCCGGCTTTCGGAGGGGGAGAGACGGGCCGGACTCGGGTTCTTTCGCCCTCACGCCCCCCCAAGAACAGGCAGGCCGGAGCCAAAACGCGGCCTTCCTCAGGAGGAAACCGCACCGGCCGTCTCTGTGAAAAGACCTTCCGAACGTAGGGGCGTCTTTCGTGGGAAAACAAGCGGAACATCCCGGGCATCCCGCCGGTACGGGAGCCCTTTGGAAACGGACGGTCCACTCACTGCTGATCGTTTTGGTGGCCGTTTTGGCCTACTCGAACACCTTCGACGTCCCCTTCCATTTCGACGACACGCCAAACATCGTTGCAAACTCCCTGATCCGGGACTTTTCGAACTTTCTGGACCCCGCCCGGGCCCGGGGACATCCCTACTACGATGATTTCAAGATGAGGTACGTCGGGTTTCTTTCCTTCGCGGTAAATTATAAGCTCCACGGGTTGAAGGTCCCGGGGTTTCACGGGGTCAACCTGCTCATCCACGTTCTAAACGGTCTTCTCGTGTATTTCCTGGTGGTTGCCACCCTGAGGACCCCGAAGATGCGGCCCGCCGTCTCGGGAGACGAACCGGTCCTCTCCCGGGAGACCGGCACGTTCCCCATTCCCCTGTTTGCAGCGCTGCTGTTCGCGGCCCACCCCATCCAGACCCAGGCCGTCACCTACATCGTTCAGCGATTCGCCTCCCTGGCCGCCCTCTTCTACCTGGCGGCTCTCCTTGCCTATGCCCGCAGCAGGCTGCTGTCCGGGCAAGCCCCTCGGGCGTTGCGCCGGGGCCTCTATTTCCTGGGACTCCTTTGCACCATACTGGCCATGAAGACCAAGGAACCCGCCTTCACCCTTCCCTTGAGCATCACCCTCTATGAGCTCCTTTTCTTCCCGGCGCCCTCCGCAAGCAGGTGGAAAAGGCTCCGGTTGCTGCTGCCTTTTGTGCTGACCTTGGGGACCATTCCTCTCAGCGCCCTCGATTTGTCCGGCGCACACCCGTCCTGGCTGGACCAGCTGGAACACAAATCCAGGATTCTCACCACTCTTTCGAGACAAGACTACTTCCTCACCCAGCTCACGGTAATTCCCGTCTATCTTCGCCTTCTCTTCCTGCCCGCGGGCCAGAACCTGGACCACGACCATCCCGTGGTCCGGGTTTTCCTGGATCCCCGCGTGGTCCTATCCTCGCTCCTGATCCTTTGTGTGCTGCTGACGGGGGTCTACGCCCTGCGGGCCTCCCGCTTCGGGGACCCGCGGTGGAGGCTGACGGCCTTCGGGATCTTCTGGTTCTTCCTGACCCTCCTGCCCGAGTCGAGCATTATCCCCATCGTGGACGTACTCTACGAACACCGACTCTACCTGCCGTCCGTGGGGGCGTTCCTCTCCATCGCGTCCGGACTCTCCCTCCTCGAGGGCCGCCCGGGCAGGAATCATCCCCGAACCCGACTCGGGATGGTGCTTGTGGGAGCGGCCGTGGTTTTCGCCTTATCGGCGGCCACCTATGCGAGAAACGAGGTCTGGAGGGACGAGGTGACCTTGTGGGAGGACGTGGTGAGCAAGAGCCCCAACAAGGACCGACCCCACAACACCTTGGGGTCCCTGTATCTCAACAGGGATCGGCCGGACTTGGCGTACCGGGAGCTTTGCAGGACCCTCGAGATCAACCCGGACTACTGGGCCGCCCACGTGAACCTCGGGAGCTGGTACATGATGGAAGCAACGGCCGCGGCTCGACGCAGGGAACCCGCGACCAGGGTGTTGGAACGGGTCGAAAAAGGCTGTCGCTTCCTACGGACGGGCCCTGGCCCTGGATCCGGGAAACGAGATGATCCTTTCCCTCCGGGAGTCCGCCCTGGCGCAGCGGCGCTCCCTGGTTCCCAAGGAGGGGCCTTGAAGCCGCTCGCCTTGAACCTCCCTCGCTCCCCGGCAAGAGTGGTTCCCAATCTCCTCTTTTCCGCCGCGGTTCGGAAGCCGGGAAGCATCCTCCATTGACGATCCTCCAAGAAATGTGATACGGAGAGGACATCCCCAAACAATCTCTCATCGCCATCGGATGTTCAAGCTCCTGCCCCTAAGGCCTCTCACTCATGGGCTCGACTTCTGCCATGATTCTGGTGGAGTAAATGGGGTGTTTTTCGGCAGGGAAACCCAGGTTGTCTTGCTGTGTGTGAGAAAGGAGGAACGTGATGAGCGTATACAAAATCATCGAGTTGGTCGGAACGAGTGATCAGTCGTGGGAGGAGGCGGCGAGAACCGCTGTGGAAACGGCCAGTAAGAGTCTCAGGGATTTGAGGGTCGCCGAAGTAGCCGAGATGGACTTGAAATTCGAGGAAGGCAAGATTCTTTTTCGCGTGAAGCTCAAGGTTTCCTTCAAGTACGAGGGACGCAGCTAATCAAAGTCCGTCCGAGGGTCTGTTTTGGCCGGGCAAACCCAAGAACTCACGACCAAGGCACCGCAAACCGACCTCTTCCGGCAAGCGCGGCAAATCTACCTGTTCCCGGAAGGCATGCTGCCTTTTTCTTCCAGCGTGCCTTCCGACCCTGGACAGCCAAATCCAACGGTTTGGATTCCGGGGGGGATCGATTCGGGTTCGCGCAAAGCCCGTCGCCACAAAGGTCCGGCGAGCTCACCCGGCAGGGGCGGGATTCCCTTCCCCGCGGTGAGGAACCGGGCCCTTCCGCAGCCCGCGCAAGGGAATTCCCCGCTTTGAACCCCTCCGCTTCTCCTTCCCCCCCCGAGACTCGTGGCAAAGATGGCCTATTTTTGTGATTTGGACGACAATCGAGGGACTTTTCCGCGAGTCTCCGATATCATTTTATGTTTCCTTTGGCGGGATTGAGGGACCCCGCCCGGGGGTGAGGACGGGGGCCGATGCCTTCCTGAACCCTTTCCAGCTGTCGGCCGATGACAGCTTTGTTCCTTCGGTGCGGCGAAGGATCCGCCGAACCCTGGGAAGCACCCTTTCTGCCCCGGGTTATGGACGCTTTGTTCACGGGACGGTTACGCAAACCCAGTGATTTCAGGAGGATTGCACGATGATTCGTAGGGAAGATGCCCTGCAGTACCACATCCAGGAACGCCCGGGGAAGATCGAGGTCAAGTCTTCGAAGCCCTGCATCACCCAGAGGGACCTTTCCATGGCCTACACTCCGGGGGTGGCCGAGCCCTGCAGGGAAATCAATAAAGATGCGGACCGGGTTTTCGACTATACGGTCAGGGGCAACCTGGTTGCGGTGGTGACCAACGGCACGGCGGTGCTGGGGCTGGGCAACATCGGACCTCTTGCCGCCAAGCCGGTCATGGAAGGCAAGGCGGTGCTTTTCAAACGTTTTGCGGACATCGATGTGTTCGACATCGAGCTGGGGTCTACGGATCCCGAGGAAATCATCCGGGCCGTCAAACTGCTCGAACCCACTTTCGGCGGAATCAACCTCGAAGACATCAAGGCCCCGGAATGTTTCTACATTGAGGAACGACTCAAGGAGATCATGACCATCCCGGTCTTCCATGACGATCAGCACGGCACGGCCATCATTTCCGGCGCCGCCCTCCTGAACGCCCTCGAGCTTCAGCGCAAGCCCATCGACCAGGTAAAAATCGTGTTTTCCGGGGCCGGGGCCGCCGGGATTGCCTGTGCCGAACTCTACATCAAGCTGGGCGTAAAACGGGAAAACGTGTTCATGACGGATTCCCACGGGCTCGTCCACCACGGGCGGGAACAGGGGATGAATCCGTACAAGGAGCGCCTGGCCAACGGGTCCCGGCCCATGACGCTGGCCGAGGTCCTGAAGGACGCCGATGTGTTCGCCGGGGTTTCCGCCCCCGGGGTACTCACCCCGGAGATGATCAGGAGCATGGCCCCGCGGCCCATCGTTTTCGCCTTGGCCAATCCTGACCCGGAGATCGGATACCATGAGGCCGTCCGGGTGAGGGACGATCTGATCATGGCCACGGGCCGTTCCGACTATCCCAACCAGGTGAACAACGTGCTGGGGTTTCCCTTCATTTTTCGCGGAGCCCTCGATGTACGGGCCACGGCCATCAACGACGAGATGAAGATTGCCGCCGTCAACGCCCTTGCCGACCTCGCCAAGGAGGACATTCCGGATTCGGTCCTCAAGGCCTACGGAGGCCAGGTACTCCGGTTCGGGCCCGAGTACATCCTTCCCAAGCCGTTCGATCCCCGGGTGCTGGTGTGGGAGGCCGTGGCCGTCGCCAAGGCCGCGGTGGCCTCCGGGGTCGCCCGAAAGCCCATCTACGACTGGAACGAATACCGGGATGCCTTGGAGAGCCGCCTGAGCCGCTCCCAGGAAATCATGCGCAGAATCATCCACCGGGCCCAAAGGGAACCCAAGCGCATCGTTTTCCTCGAGGGCAACGAGCCGAAGATCCTCCGAGCCTGCCAAGTCATCCTGGACGAAGGCATCGCCCGGCCGATCCTTCTGGGAGAAAGAAGCGTCATCGAACGGAACATCGTCGAATTGGGGCTCGAACTCGATAAGGCCGTAATTGTCGACCCCCGGAACTTTGAACGCTTCGACGAATACGTCACCGAATTCCACCGGTTGCGCTCCCGCAAGGGCATCACCCGCAAAGAGGCCACCAAGCTCCTGACGGTCAACCGCAATTACTTCGGGGCCATGATGGTCCGGATGAGGGACGCCGACGGTCTGGTGGGCGGAATCAACAAGCACTACCCGGAAACCATTCGGCCTGCCCTGCAGGTCCTGCCCCTCGAGGAAAAGACTTCCGTCATCGCGGGCATGTACATGATGGTCTTTCCCAAAGACGTGATGTTCTTTGCGGACACCACCGTAAACATCGAGCCCACCACCGAGCAGCTGGCGGAGATCGCCATTTGTGCCGCCGACACGGTGATTCGCCTCCTGGAGATCAAGCCGCGGATCGCCATGCTTTCCTTCAGCAACTTCGGGAGCACCCGGCACCCGCTGACACAAAAGGTGGCCGAGGCCGTGAAGGTCGTGAAGAAACGCCGACCCGACCTCAAGATCGACGGCGAGATGCAGGCCGACACCGCCGTGATTCCGGAGATCCTGAACCGGGTTTATGACTTCAACGAACTGAAAGGCAAGGCAAATGTTCTCATCTTTCCTTGCCTGGATGCGGGCAACATCGCCTACAAGTTGATGGAACGTCTCGGCGGCGCCAGGGCCATCGGCCCCATTCTCATGGGAACCAGCAGGGCCATTCACGTGATCCAGCGAAACTGCGACGTCGAGGACATCGTGAACGCGACTTCCCTGGCCGTCATCGACGCCCAGGAACACTGAGGGCAGGTCGTCACAGGGAGAGCCTTCGAGGGGGCTGCGGTATTTGGAAGTCACGCCATATCTCGATAGAAACTCGGCACTTGACGGGGTATCGCGGGGCAGGAACAGACGATTCCCCGGGGACCTACCGGGGCCTCTTGAGTCTCTTCTTCATGGTGAGGGTGTTGACGCCGGCGGCGGCGGTGTATCGGACCTCATCCATGACGGTGCGGATGATGTAAAGGCCGTAGCCGCCTTCCGGGTGTCGGTCGAATTCCGGAAGAGGGACCTTCTCGATGTCGAACCCTTCTCCCCGATCACTGACCTCGATGACCAGCTCCCCCTCGTAGACTCGAAAGCGAAGGACCACCCGGGCTGTCCCCCCGGCCCGGGCCGAGTGCTTTATGGCGTTGGTACAGGCCTCGCTCACCGCCAGTTCCACGTCGTCGACAAGACTGCCCGGTAGATCTTCCCGGGCGGCGGCTTCGCTCACCAGCCGCGACACCGCCGTGGCCAGGCGCAGGTAGTCCAGTTTGCGTTGAAATTCCAGGGTCAGCTCGAACCACGGCGTGCTCATGAGACGGTACCCGTCCCGGCGTCCCGAAAGCTGCTCACGGCAGTCCCCGCACTGTCGAAGACCTCAAAGATATGATGCAGACGGATGAGCTCGAAAACGGCCCTCACCCGGCTTTGCGGAGCCGCAATCCGGATATCTCCTCCCAGCTTGTTCACGGACCGCAGGCACGCCACCAGGCTGCCCAACCCCGAGCTGTCCACGAAATCCACCCCGGCCATGTCGATCACCAGGTGGATCCGTCCCTTCTTGGCACAATCCTTCACCTTATCCTTCAGGCTCCCCGCCGATGCGGAATCGAGGCGCCCGTTGAGCTTCAATACCGTTGCCTTGCCGACGATCTCATCCAAGATCTCCATATCTGCATTCTCCTTTCGTGGTCAGGAAAGCGGCAGTGCGGCCGGGAATCCGGACGACGACCCGGGTCCCGGTCCCCAAGGTGCTTTCGACTTCGAGGGAGCCGCCGTGCTCGGCAATGATTCGCCGGGCCCGGCACAGCCCCATCCCCACCCCGACCGCCTTGGTCGTAAAAAAGGGATCGAAGACATACGGCAAGTCTCTTTCGGCAATCCCTCCGCCGTTGTCCCGAATTGCAACGACCAGCATTTCCCCTTGCCGAACCAGGTCGATTTCGATCCTTCCGCCCCCCGGGTTCACGGATTCCACGGCATTGTCGAGGACCTCCCCGAGGGCTTCCGCCAGGAGATCGGGGTCCATCTCGACTTCGAGGGAATCTGCGTGGATGGTGAGCTCGACCTCCCGGGAGCACTCTGCTGACTTTTCCATGACCCGCCGCCGCATGGATTCACGGAGGACGTCGACGGGGACCCGCCGGAGGGACACGGGAGGCAGGGAAGCGTAATCATGGACGCTGCGCACCAGGTTTTCCAGGCGCCGGGTGGAGTTGAGGATCTGTTGAAGGTACTCGGCCTGGAGACTGCCGGGCTCCGCCTTCTTGAGCATGAGGGCCGCAAAACCCCCGATGGCGGTGGTGGGATTGCGCAGCTGGTGTGCCACGGCCATGGCCAGCTTGTTCAGGCTTTCCGTCCGTTCCATCTGGAGCCGGTTCCTGTCCTCGAGAATCTTCTTTTCCTGGAGGTGCAGCGCGTGGAGCTCCGTCACGTCGTGCAGGAGGACCACGATGCCCGCCAGTTTCTCGTCCCGGCGAATGTAAGAGGTGGCGATGGAGAGCTGCAGGACCCCGCCGTCGGCACGAACGTAAGGCACCGTTCGGCGCAGGTTCAGCCGTTCTTCCCAGATCACGTCGACGATGACCTGGGTGAAAGAATCGTTTTCTTCGCATAGAAACAGGTCCGCCCAACCCTTTCCGGCCAGGACCTGGCCGGGACGGCCGAGAATCGCCGACGCCGCGCTGTTTGCCAGAATGATTTCCCCCCGGGGATCGATTACCAGGAGCCCCACGGCAAGGTTTTCAAAAATGTTTTCGATGATGACAGGGTCCACGTGCCTTCATCCTAGGTCAAAATTCTCTCTACGGCAGGCAGGGTCATGTCGTCTCCGAACTCGTCGCCGGCCTCCACGACGAGCCGTTTCTGATGTCGCCTATAGCATAGCACGGCGCTGATCCGGTGAAAGAGGCGAAATGCCTTTACCAGCAGGCTTTTTTTTGCCGGTGTGATAAGGCGGAGACCGATGAAAACCAGGGTTGTCCCCCTACGAAATTTCCGGAGCACAGGAGCGAGGGAAGAGCCGTGTTTTCCGCCGTGAGGAAGTAGGACTCCCGCCCGGGCAATTCCCCTCGAAATTTCCTCGAAAGCGGACAAACGCTCCGGAAAGAAGAAGAGCCGTCAGCCCCCGCCGGATCAAAAGGGGCCCGAACGGCGTCCGCCGGTCTCAAAGGCGGGAATGTTCAAAAGGTTTCCGTCATGGCCTGGACTACTCCGCAGAGGGAGACCCAAGGGTCGACAAAACAAAGAGCAACACATCCCCGGATTAAGCGATTTGGCCGCCACGAATCCCGTTTCGTCATTCCCGCGCCGTCGGGAATCCACGAAAAGCGCGCATACCCACCGGGTCCCCTCCGTCGCCGGCATGACGGGTTGATGCTCCCGAAATCGATCAACTCAGGACATCGTCTCGAAGAGGGTCGAGGACCCGCATTGGCCGGCAGGATAAGCTTCTTGACCGCTCAGAGCGCATGTGCTAGGCGTGATGCTCCAGGAGAGATTTTCCCTCGCTCCGCTTCTCCCTAGCCCGAACGGAACGGTCGGCACTTCCCGGGGATCTTGAACCCGGTCTCCAGGCGATCATGTCTCCGGGACGGGGTCGGGGTGAGAGGAAACTTCCCCATTTCCGGGCAAGTCAAACGGCCCGGGGCTTTCATGGACATCCCGGGAACGAAGCACGGCAGGACACACCATGAGGCCGACGGCCCGGGGCTCCCCGGACATCCCCAACCGCCCACACGGAGACGCGAGATGTCGCCCTATGAACCTCACAACGGCCTGACTTCCTCTTCCGAAGCCCGTCGCACCCGGCGAGCCGTCGAGATCGCCCGGGCCGTTTTTCCCCAAGCGGCGGCCCGGGCCAGGAGCACCAAGCCCGAAAATCTTTCCAACGCGATCCGAAACCTGGACGAGTGGTTGAGCCGGGATCGTTTCGCGGACTATCGCGAGGCCCTTCTCGACCTTCTCGAGATCGCGGCGCAGGACCCGGCCGTTGCCGATGAACTCTACGACAGCTTCTACCGCGTCATGCCCTTCGGCACCGGAGGCAGGCGATCCAAGGTAGGAATCGGACCCAACCGGATGAACGCCTACATGGCCGCAATGACGGCCCAGGGCAACGCCGAGTTCATCCTCGGGCAACTGGCCCGGCAAGGGACCTCCGTTTCCGAAACCGACCTCTTCGCGGGGGCCTGGGACGTCCGGGAATTCCACCGATATTTTGCGGAAACCCCGGCCCTCGAACGCATTCGAAAGGTCATCGAGGACAAGTGCCCGGCCCTCTCGGGACTCTCCTCCCGGGACCTCTCGGAAATCGCGGGGCTGGTGTACGCGGGCAATCACATTCGCTACGTCCACCCCGTCGCCATGCGCCCGACCCCGTGGCTCTCCTTTCTCATCAATGCCTGGGGACGGATCGTCGCCCGGGGCCCCTTTTCCGGGGAAGCCGCCGTTTTGAACCGGTGCCGGCGGGTCTTGGGCGGCATCGTCCTGAGCTCGAGCCACAACCCTTACGACAACAACGGGACGAAGTTTTACGAAATGAGCGGCGCCCAGACCCCGCCGCACATCGTCGAGGTGCTGCAGCGCATCGGGGATGCCGTCCAAGAAATCCGCTACTTCGGCGGGGACACTCATTCCCGGCAAGGCCGCAAGGCCGCCTTCGAGGCCGCGAGGAAAAGCGGCATGATCGTGGTTCTGGACGAGGAAAATCTCGAGCAGATCGACCGGTTCTACGTTCAGAACTCCATCGAAGAGATTCAAAGCCTGTATCCGCCCCAGGAGTGGAAGGCGCTCGCCACGCCCAGCAACCCCAACGATCCCTATTCTCCGGCCTTCGGGCGGCTCATCGTCTCTTTCAATGCCCTGAACGGCACCGGGAGCGTCGGCGTTCTCAAGATCCTCGAGAGCGCCGGGTTTCCCGTCCTGCGCAGCCCCGGGGACCTTCCCACCTGGGAATTTACCGAGGGGTACGGCAATGTCCCCAATCCCGAGGCGGAAAAGACCTTCAACACGGGCATGCAGATCGGGGTCCGGCGGAGCCTGGCGGCCCTGCTCTCGGGAGATCTTCGCGGCCTGGCGTCCGTCTCGAGCCTCATCGACGAGGACGGCAACCGGGTGCCTTACGCGGCGTTTTCCGCGGCAGGGAGCGCCGACGAAGCAATCCGGTCCTTCCGAGAGGCCACCGGCAAGGCCGTCCGGGGTCTCGAGCTCGCCCCCTCCGACTCCTCGGAAAGCACCCTCGCCTACCTCAAGGATCACGTGCTTCGAAACAACATCTGCCTGCTGACCGACCCGGACGCCGACCGGATCGGACTGGGCATGCAGGTCTTCCGGGTCTCCGAAGACCGCAGGTCCGTGAGGTTCCAGTGGATCTCGGCCAACGACAACGACGAATCGGGCATCGTGCTTTTCCGGTACCGGCTCGAACGGATGGTGGAGATGGCCCGGCGCGGGGAACTCATCCGGTTCATCGAAGACCGGCGCCGGGAAGACGGCTGCCCCGCCGAACCCGGTCAGAACCACCAACTGGTGGTGGTCAACACCGTGGTGTCGAACCCCCTCGAGGCCGTCATCGCCGAAAGGATTTCCTCCCAACTGGAGGAACTCACCGGCGGCAGGGTTTCCGTCAAGGCAATTACCCACCATGTGGGCTTCAAGTTCACCGGCGAGATCATCGACAACATCAAGCGGGGGAATGCCGGCCTGCCCTTCGAAGGGATCACCGGGGAACTGATGACCAGGGCGGGAATCCGCGGCAGGGAGGCCTTCTTTGTCCTCTCGTCCGAAGAAGGGGAAGGGTCCCTGATCGGCTACCGGGGCAGCATCGACAAGGACAGCGGCGTGACGGGGCTGGCCCTGGCGGTCCTGGCCGCCGAACAGCAGAACCGGGGCATGACCCTCTACGAATACCTGATGGAGACCTACGACCGTTACGGCTACTGCAAGGCCGCCCTCGAACCCATGGTCCTGACGGGCGAGTACGGAATGACCATGATCCACGACCATATCATGGGGCGTATGCGCGACGAGCTGTTGCCCGCGGTCCGGGGGGGGGCGCGGCCGGAATGGCCCCTGCCGGACGGCTCCGACCGCCTGGTCCTCGTGGGCGGGACGGATCACCTGGATCTCATGAAAAAATCCCCCGACGAGGACCCCGCCTCATGGACTCCCACCCGGCGCAACCTCCCCGACGATCCTGCCCGGTGGCCCGCCGCCATTCGCGAGTCCATCAACATCCTCGAATTCTACGCCGAACCGGCGAGCCTACAGCATCTCCCTCCGGAGCAGCGGGTGCGCATTGTGGTGGTCATGCGCCCTTCGGGCACGGAACCCAAGCACAAGAACATGGTCAAGGT
>Ga0116192_1001333_pt1 | contig 17517 bp, 20 predicted proteins | sample AD_UKC113_MetaG_FD_89876 | JGI IMG/M metagenome (GOLD analysis project Ga0116192, IMG submission 89876) | Active sludge microbial communities of municipal wastewater-treating anaerobic digesters from Hong Kong - AD_UKC113_MetaG | ecosystem: Engineered > Bioreactor > Anaerobic > Digestate... | reverse complement strand
GGTATTGTAGATAAACACGATAACCACGTTGTCCCAAATCGATAGTTGTATCCAGCACGTTTCTTGTAGTATTTGCCACAGCTGTCACACCAGTTACTGGTGTAAAACTTGTTACACCGGCAACAGGGACTACCGTTGTGTTGTCTGTGCTAAATAAAGGTATGGTGTAAGTTCCTGACGCGTTAAACGTAAATGATTGCAGAGTTTTATATGCAGGGGATGCAGCGGGTGAAGTAGTTACTGTCCAGTTTACGGGAATAATTACGCTGCTACCGCTATAAGTTACCGATACGTTTACAAGCAAAAGTGATGCTGTGTAATCATTTGTAATAACTTCTTCTATAAATACACTTTGCAATGCTGGCACATTTAAGTTTTGAATTGCTTTTTCCATACCGTAGTATGTTTGGCCTTCAACGTTTAAATAATAACGCCTACGAGCTGCAAATTCGGAGTCTGATTCTGCTGGTTTTCCTAAAACGTTTGCTTGAGGGTTATAACCACCTGCTGCAATAACATTTTCGCCTTTACCATTTTGAAAATTGCTATAAGTGTTTAATTGCCCGTTTTCCAAGCTTATAGACAAGTTGTCCGAATAAAGCAACATGTACTTATCGCCGTTGGTCGTGTAAGTATACGACTGCCTTGGAGTATAAGTGGGTGAACCGGAAACAGTGGACGAAGTCCAGCTCCAGTCAGCGGGAATAGTAACCGAACCTAAAACTGCAGGTCCTGGGTTTGTAACGCTTACAATTGTAAGGCCAGCTACAGCACCCATGCCGTTAATATCACCGCTATTAATTACTGTTGTAATATCGTAGGAGTAACAACGGATTGTATATGTACCACTTACTGGTAAGGTAATAGGTTCTTTTGTAGCATACAAAGGCGAGGCAACAACCGAGCCTGTAACAATGGTACCTGTTGGTATAATAATAGGTATACTCATTCCAACAACAATTGTAACATCAACGTATGACAATAATTTTTCAACTGTAAATTTTACCACAACACTCGAAGGTTTAAGGCTTCTTCTGAATAAGTTAAGTACAGTATTGGCTAAAATATCAAGGCCAAGCCCGTTGGCTGTATTTGCATTTTTACTGTTCCAAAGTGCTTTCATCGCGCTTTGAATTAAGTTGTCGAAATAAGCATTCACAGTAGCAATTGCATATACGGGGTCATCGGGATTGTTGGCATTCGGAAAAGTATTTTGCAATTGAGCTAGATAATTATCTAATATTTGTTGTTGTGTATCCGGTAATAAGCCGTAATTACCATCATATTGCATTATATATTTACCTCTTCAGTGATATTTCCATATGCCGTGTTTACTAAAAAACTACCGGTATACTTTCTCACGGCAGCGTCATAACTGTCAGCAATAAGCGCTACGTTTGAAACATTTTGCACTTTCAAAATTTCATCGGCTATAAGCTGAGATACAACTTGTGCTGTCGTGGAATAAGTTTTTACTGCTGTAACAGGTAAGCCAAAATCCGGGTCAGCTCCTGCTATTGGAATACCTAGGGGCGCAGTAGCCCACTCGCCTTTGATAACATTTAGTCTTACTAATATTTTACTTCTGATAACTTCAAGAGCTACGTTTTCGTATTGGTTTACAATATCGTAATAAGGAATATTGTCGTCGTTTGTAAATGTTTGCCATTTCATGGCTCGCATAGGGGCTATGGTTACAGTTGTCATGTCTGAGCCCCCTTAAACGTAGTAAAAGCTGTATTTAAACTAACTAACGAGGCGTTTAAAGCAGTGGCTGCCCCTGCTATTACAGCGGCATAAGCTGGTGTTAGCGGGTTTGTTGTAGGCGCTGCGGCTACTGTTGTGCAAAATGTAGTTAAACCAGTTAACAAGCTTACAATCTCCGTGATTAAACTTATCTCAGAACTTACAATATCTACACCAGTTTGCCGCAATATATTTGCCTGAGAAAATTTTTGCATGATGGGTAGAAAAACACAAGCATTTTCGTTGTACAAATTGCCACTATCTGGCTCAATTGAGGATACACTAGAACTTAGCAAATACGAATACACTTCACGGTCAAACCATAAAATAAGTCCGATATCCCCTACATTTAAAGGAGTTTTTATAGAATAAACAGCGTTTGAAAGTTGCATCACGGGTACATTGCTTAAAATTGGTGGCTCTTGAAACCCTTGGATTTTATCAAAATACTTTATGCCATTTTGTATATTTACACTGACGGGTGTTGTATTTATGCCCACAACATAGCCCACACTGCAGGAACTCTTAGAGTTCATAGCATTATAAATAGCGCGGTTCACAATATCATATTCATCATTTAAAAATGGTGTTTGTGTTTCTTGCATATTAACTATTCACCGGTTGAAGTTTTAAATTCGCGTACCAATTGTTGCCTCTGTATTCACCTGAATAGTGTACGCTAAAAACATAGTATTTTCCATTTAAAGCACTGATTTCAGATTGCAAGTTAACAATTTGCCTCAAATGAAAAGGGCGCATTAAAACAGTTGCTGTAACAAACGGGTGGTTATTTTTTAACCTTTGCTGGGTGTAATAATCCACGGGAAATGTTTGTACACTTAAGGTTTCAGCCCGTACATTACCTACTAACCCGGTTTTTGCACTTAAAACATTACCTCCGGCGGTAATAACTCCACCGTTGTCTGCGCCTTCTTCTAGTTGTTTTAATGGGTTGTTTGGTAATGGTATTATTTTAATGCCTTGCATATCAGAACCCCAAGTACAGGCCCCATCCGCTGTTATTTGATCCAAAATTTGTGGGATTGATACGTTACTGTAAGCAATTGGATGTGTGTAGACTTTTTTAACTAGATAATCTATGCCATCGATTGCACTAAAAACCCCTAGGTAATTGGAAATACCTTTGAGTATTGTTGCGGAATCTGTACCTGTAGGAAAATTTAAAGTTTTAATTTTAGCCTGTAATAAATTAAAGAAAACATCTGAAGCGTCTATTTCCGTAATAAGGTCAGGACCTATCCTGTAATTGTTTACGCGATTAGTAAGGCCTCTAAAAATAAGGTTGTTTAAAAGATTATCTTTAGACCCGTATGCACATCGTAAGAAAAAACCACGCCTTGAATTTTTACTTGCAAACAAGCTGAGAGTTTTTTCTGAAATGTTATATAGAAAAAACTTACCCGTGTTAAAAGCACCTGGCATCATATTGTAGTCAAAACTAAAGTTCAAAGTGTCCGAAATTTTTATCGAAGGTGAATCGTAGACAAGCTGATTACCGTTTGGTAATGGGTTGCCGCTGTCGTCAAAACCTGGGGTTACAGAAAAGAATTCAAATTCATAATGTCGGTCGAAGTTGAGCATATAGCTTTACTCCGTTATTAAGCGCATCGTAAGTGATAGGCAAATTATTTTTTGAATAGTTCAGTCCGTTACTTTGGTCTACAAAAAACAAAAGATAAGGACAACCGTTGTCTATTAAATTTATAAAACTGTTAAAAACACATTTATAGCTAGCAAAATAAATAAAAGTTTTATTTATAGTGTAAGCCGACATGAATAGGTTTCCGTATAACGGGTCTAGGTCCAGCAATATATTAAAGCTAGACGTCTCGATGGTAACTGCTACTTCTGTCAATTGTGTTGGATTATTAAAAGAGAGTGGTATTAGATAATTTTTAATAACTTCATTTTGTAATACCTGAGTAGCTCCAACGACTATGTTATTTACTGTCATGTCGGTGCTCCTACGCTAGTATCTAATTGGCCTTGAGATGTTTGACTAGGACTTGATTTAGCATACGGGTCCGTAATCACCACTTGCTTAAAAACAATGGAAAGCCGTATGGATGTTCGGCCGTATTGATTATTTCTAGGGATGCTTATGGACTGAATAGCTAAGTCCTTAGCTTGAAAATATTGGCGCCCGAAATAAAGCCCTGTAGTTAATGTAAACAAAGTCCTTTGGTCATAAGAATCGAACAAAAACTTAACTGCTTGACCTAGTTGGTTGAAATTTAAAAAACCTTCGCCTGTACTTATGCCTGCAATTTGTATTGTTTGAATAGCTGTAAGCATAGCTGTCAGACTAATGACTTTAGGTTGCGGGATTATGTGGTCGGTAACAGAAACGCCAGCCTCCACCGGGTGATTTGTTATTTGATTTTCTAACCTGTAGTCTTCTTGCACTGAAGCACTTAAGCCATTTGTGTAATCTAACTTTTCCAATGGATTTGCTGATATAGTTCCCGCTGCCGTTTGAAAAGTCATGGCTAACTTTGTATTTGAGCTATACCACCAGGTTAAACTAAAAGATGAAATGCCAGCCATCAACCACCCCCTGCTTTAGTAATGGATGCAGCTCTTCTTTGTTTAAAATAGTTGTCTGTTGTTTTCTGGTCATAGCCGATGTTGAAAAAGTCTTGCGTATCCTTGCTCGGCGTAAGGCCTTGAAGGCTATCGGCAATAATAGTAACAACTTTAGCTTGCATATCCGCCCTATCAATACTTATTTGTTTAGCTATACTCGCCGTACTTAAAGCCCTGTCACTTGCTGCTTGTACTTTTTCGAGTGACAAAGCATTCTGTTGATAGTTAGTAAAAATTTCATCTCTGCTGCCAATAGGCCCACGTAAAGCAGACAATTCTCTTGCACCGGCTATAGTTAGTGGGTTATTTAAACGTTGGTACCTAAAAGCTTCGTCTGCACTCAAACCACTTACTTGAGATGCTCGGCTAGAAGCACCAGCAAAACCAAAAGTAGGCAATAAAGACCTAAAAACTTGGTCATAGAGTTTAGATTGTGCCCTAGCTGTCTCCAAAGGTGTTTTTGCTTTACTTAAAACACCTACAAGGTCAATACCCAAGGCATTAGCCAAAGCAATTTGCTTATCGTTACTACCTTCAAAAACTTCATTACTAAAATTTTTTGCATTCTCAACAATAGATTCTAGCGATACACCAACAAGTTTAGACCTATAGCCAAGTTCTTTTACGGATTCAGTAGTAAGATTTGTCTCATAAGCTAGAGACGCAATGTTCATGTCCCTATTAAGTTTCTCGGTGTATTTTTGTTGGATCACTGCCGACAAATTTATCATTTGGTTTAAAATAGCGCCTATTCCTAAACCACCAACCAAGTCGATTCCTGAATCTTGCATCTTGTCTTTATTATTTTTATTTTCTGTTTTAAGCGTGGAATCTGCTATTTTTCTTAAAGAATCTTTAGAGTCTTTGATATTGTCTGCAAGGTCTTTTATTGTTTCTTTGTCTTCTGGGTTGGAAGATATAGAGCCTAAGCTATTAACGGCTGAACTTTTATTAAATACACCAGTTCTTATTCTAGCGGACCCTTTTTGTAAATCGTCCACTTGTTTTTTTAGTTCTACAAATTCCTTATCATCGACTTTTACACCGATTTTTAAGAGTAATTCGTCTACGATTCCGTCTGACATCTGTTAAGACTTTCTATGCAAAGTTTCAAATCATCTAGAGTCCATTCTTTCAAAATTTCTTTGTAAGAACCAAACCCTTTTTTACAAAGTGCAAACGCTATCTCGCGCAAATCGTAAGTTTCTGATTTTACCCTTTCGCTTCTTCTTTTTGCTCGGAAGTTTGACCAATCAGTTTTACCATTTGTATCTTCCGAGCCTGTGAAAAAAAACCAAAAGTAAACTCAAGAAATTCCGCTGTAAACGCCATAAACTCATGCATGTTATCTGAAAGGTCAAACAAAGTAAGATTTTTACCTGTGTCTAACCAAACCGAATACTGGCATTCTAGTCTTTGTAGATTCTCTATGTCTATAGGTTTAAAATGAGAAAATAAGTCTAATTCCCCTAGAGCAAATTTAGATATACTGTTCATTACTGGTACAATGATACTGTTACAATCCATAATAACTGGCTTTGTAATCCTTAGTTTTCTATCTGCTAATGTGACAATTCTCTCATTTTCTTGCATATTTCACCTAAAAGTTTTCTATCATTTTTGCGTGGTTTTCTTTTATATTTTCCATAAACTTTTGACCAATATATGAAGGGTCATCATGGTCAAATTTAAATATAGAATAAAAATAATCTCTATTTAAAAAAACTAATTCAGCATAGGAATTTTCTATAAATTGTTTTGCATCTGTAAAATCTAAAAAATTTAAATCTAAAAAGTTAGAAAGAAGCTGTTTAAATTTTGTGGATGTGTAGACTTTTTTAAAGTTGTATACGTTAAAAACAAAATCGAAAATATCTTCGGAATAGCTGCCTTTTTCTATTTTCAATTCCTTTTCAAACTCAGTACAAAACTTAAACTTTTCAGCAACTAAAGATTGACCTTTGAGGTACTGAATAGCACTCATTTTTATACAAAGATTTTGAACAGAAAAAGGAGTCATATTATACCCTAATTACATTATGTAAAAACATATCATAAGACCGGTACATATCCCCAGCATTTGTGCTGTAAGCATCTGTACTATGCCGTACAATATGGGAGTTAGCCGAGAAGGTAGTATCCAGAGGGTCTGCGATATTTACAGAAGTAAACGGCAGAAAAATCCCTGTGGTTTGAAATGCAACAGCAGCAGCCCGCAACAGTTTGTAAGTAGGGTTGTCGTAACTTACTTTTAGTGTTCCGGTAGCTGTGTTGTTAGCAATTAAGTTTGTATGGATTTCGCCATCCGCACCCACGCTTACATCGGCTAGGTCGGCATTAGGTTTAATATCCAGGTAGGTACCTGTTGCATAACCTATTACTGTGATGCCGCCATAATTAATTTTATGGTTTAAGGGGGAGAATGCCACCCTGGTTTCATTTGCCATTTTGTGCTCCTTATAGACCTAAGTTAACTTGTACAGTAAGCATTTGAATACGGCCCAAGTATTGTAGACTTGCAGATAAATAAGGATATTTTCTTTGTGCTTTATCTGTGTCTGTCACCTGGCTGTAATTATAGTATGAAATATTGGAATTTGTGAACTGTTGAATAATGTTTTGAGTAACACCATTTTGCAACGATTTTTTGAATACATTTACTAGGGACTGGATACCTGCATCATTGTAAGGTACACCTGTAGGCATACGAGATACAATAAAGTTAACTAAGTCAGCTTGAACGGTAACTTTAATATAATCCGCCCCAACAACATCGTCCAAATAGTACAGGCTTGAAGGTGTAGACGCAGACATAAAACCGTATTGTACTAAAGCTAGGTTTGAGTTACCGAATCCAGGGTATACGTTAGCATTTACACCTAAAAGCCCATTGGGCAATTGTGCACCAGCTGTACCAATATTTGATTTGGTTACTGCTGTATCTATAGGGGTGCCAGCTAACTGTGTCCAGGCTACTTGTTTTAAGCCCACGGAACCTACAAAAAGGTTAGAAAAATACGAGCCCATAACAGCAGCAGCTAAAGATACTGGGGTGGTAGTTCCACCTGCAACAGGGGTAAAGTTTTGGCTGTGTGCAAATAACATAGCGCGCTTGGAGCCAATGCCACCGTTAGTTACATCGTACAAGAAGTTTCCGCTTGTAATATCTAGGTCGTCAGTGTCAAAAAACGCTATTTTAAGGTTGCTCTTGGATTCTTGCGCTGCAAGGGCTGCATACCAACCAGTATCAGCAGTAGTTAAGTCCGTTGCTACGACTTTATCCGCTACATAAAAGCAATAAAAGTTGTTAAATACATCGGTTAAGGCATTAAGCTGGGCTGCGTAAGTAGTGGAACCTACATCCAAACGGCTAATATACAAAACAGCGGGTGTAGGCGATTGTTGAAAAAATTGCTGGGCTGCGTTTAAAAGCCATTTGTACCTATTATCTTGCAAAGTAGTACCTGTAATTTTCGAGGCAAAATCCGCTGACACTTCAGCATAGCTTCCGTAAGGGTAATAGTTGTTAGTACCCCAGCTTACTGGTTTAGATGCAGAAGGGAATACTCCGAACATTAAACAATTTTGAAATGATTGAATTGATACCGCTGTGATGTTTATATTTACGTTCACCGCAACAAGGTAATCTAATGGAATACTCATTTGTTTCTCCTAATGGCTAAAGCTTAAAGTAGCGCTTGCACTTTCGATTGTTTGCGCCGGATTTTGACCGTCTACTTGTTCTACTATCAAACTAAATACTAACCTTACTTCTCCGTTAAAAATTGTACGGTTTTCGTAAAGTTCTTCATTCAAGATTTCATTCTCGTCTATAAAACCTAAAAAAGCTATTTTATCTGTAGTAAAAGTGTAGCTTTCAAAATTCATTTTAAATCTTTCGAGCAAACTATGCGTTGTAGCTTTATCGTACGCATAAAATTTGTAGATTACATTTAAAACTGCACTTTTATTTTTTGTAAATGTTAAAGCTTGTGCGTTAACTTGGGAATAATTGGTTGCATCAAGAGATTTTGTTGATTCCAAATTCACCATGCACATAGGGAAATCAGGTCTAAGCTCTTGTTGGTAACCCCAGAGCACTGGAATGGGCGATGACGTAAAACATGATGCTGCCATTTTAATAAGCTCAAATAAAGGCGCATAAGCAGAATCGATTTCGGGATAAGGAAGATTTAGCACCCCGTCTACATATGTAAGCCGATTATCTCTTGCCACCATAGTTTCTATATGGTTTGTAGAGAAACTAGTAAACTGTTTAAAATTTTGTGCGCTATATATTTTATAAACTTTGCCGTCGTAAATAAAATAGTCGCCTAAGTTTGTAGGTGTATTATCCACATCTACTTCATAGTCAGTCAGAATTTCAATAAAATCAGCATAGTGGGTCCCTTCAGGTAAAAATCTAATTTCTGATTTTTTTACTGGCTGAACTGAAGCGAATATTTCGGTAATTGTGTAACTAGGTAAAACGGCGTAGCCATTATCGTTGTAAGAAATACCTCCACTAAATTGCACTAATTTTATTGGTTGGAGGTAAGAAGGGCTAATCATTCGACACTCCACACTTTATATGTAAGCGCATTTCTTAATTGCCCTGTATCCACCAGTGCCGTACTGCTGCCTTTTCTTCGAATAGTTTCGGGTTTTAAAGGTGGCGGAATATTGTTTGCTATTTGTAATTTGACTTGGCTTAAAACAAATTGCCCAATCATAGGGTAAAATTTGTCTGGGTCATTCATCAAAATTCTGTTTGCAGCTAGCGTTATTTCCCTGTTTTTCTTCATAAAAACACTTCGAAGAAAAGACCTAGACGGTATCCTCCTAGTTCCAAATTCGTTCCAAAAAGCAACTTGAGCTACTGTAAGGTTTGAATCTACAGCCTCGCGTTGCCCTTTGGCAGCTTTTTTGTAAGCTGGTACTTTACGAACAAGCTTTTTTTGTTCGCCTTCCATGCCATGAATGCCTATGGTGACAGACATTTTTTCAAGTTGTTTGATTTTGTCTAGGATATTCATATCGCGGCCCCACAAGCAGCAACAAAGCCACCTTTGGTAACTGCAATTTGAGATGCTAGAGATAGAAACATCATCCCGTATTTAGTAGTGGAATAAACCATCCACATAGGATTATCACCACGGTAAGTCTCATAAGACCTAGAAACTTGAGCTACGGATTCGCTTGTTACGCGCCCGCTAATTGGTACTAAATTGTTACCGTAATAGTAGAGATAATGACCTAGAAGATTCATAAATGCATTAAAATAAAGTGTGCCAAAATCGTCTTCAGTCACAATTTGTTTTGCAGCAATGTCATTAATCCAATAGGTAAGGCGTGCATCCGCCATGGCTGCAATAGTAACATCAGAAGCAAAAAAATCCCGAGCTTCGGACAGCGTTGGTACAGCCATAGCAAATCACCTAACTAATTAAGGGTTCATACCAGCAACAGAATAGATGGATTCTTTGCGTTTTACAGTAACGCCAGCAGTAACAATGCGGTATGGGAAGAACCAAGAAGTTTTCTTAGCTTCGTAAGATTGAGGTTGAGCCTCAACACGACGGGCAGTAGAAATTTCAATGTTCATAGGGTCTTTGTAATAGAAAAAGCTTTGGTTATTTGTGAGAGTAGGAACCCCGATAATGCGGAATTCGCGCTCCGTTAAGTAACTCATAGCACTACGGCCTTCAAGGTCGGAAAATGTACGAGTAAGGGCGTTGCGGTTAGCAATGGAAACCATTACGCATAAAGGTTGACCCATGGATTCAAATACACCAGCAGTTGCTTGTAGGATTAAGCCGCGGATGCGAACAAATTCATCCACAATTGCACGACCAGTGGTACCGGAAGCAAGCAATGCACCAGCAGTCCAGGAAATCGAAGTGGAAATTGCGGTGTTATATAGAAGTCCTTGACCTTCGGGCGCAACGTTTGCACCAGCAGCTTGATAGTTAAATGCTACCCATTGCTCTTCCATAGTTAAGTCACGAGCAACGCGAGTTGCTAGATTTTGTTGTAAAGGCAAGCGGTGCATAGCTGCCAGTTCAAGGTCAGCTAAAGTAAGCTCAAAACCTTCCTGAAATTGAAGAACATCGCGGCGAATTGGAGAAATCGCGGCTTTGATTGTTTTAATTTCATTTGGGTTGGTGGAAACTTTAATACGTGCCGAACTATTGGCAGAAGTACGGTCAAAACCGCTTTCTTCCATTTGCAGAGGGACATATACAGTAGATGCAGGGTCAATGCCTGTATATTCGTCAAGGATAGGTTCGTCTTTAAAGTTATCGAAATTCTTACGTAGGTACGATTGCTCAACTGCTTGCTGAATTACACGTTGGTCAATAGACAACGATAATTCGTACAATGCAAGAGAGCTGTTAGCATCGAAGCGTTTCCCGTTGGGTAACATGCGACCCCAAAGTTGTTCGGATGCACCAAGTACAAAAGGATTGTAAAGGTGGCGTCTGTCTTCGGGATGAGCAAATAATTGGTCAAGGGTTTTGCTGTCTTGACGGAGTTGTTTTACTAAAGATGGATTGTACATATATTTTTTCCTTTTTTATTAAGCTACGCGTACAAGCGCAATTGTTCCAATGGCCGCCGCAGTTTCGTAATACCAAACTGGGTGAGCTGCTGCAGTTGAAGTGTCCGCTGATTTACGGAATGCACCAAGTTGTGTACCGCCTGCACCCGATGCATAACGGATAAAACAAGGGTCACCGGCATTAACAGCTTCTTCAACGACTACTGCTACATAACCAAGAGTAAGTCCTGCGCACCAGCCACCAGGAGCTACGCGGTCGTTTCCTGTGATGGTAGGATTTAAACTAGCATCGTAAGAGTAAAAACGGTTACGGTTGATGATTACGTTTACAGCCATACGGTTAGTAATATCACCAGAAGCTGCAGGTAATTTGTAACCACCGGAAACGCTATCGATTTTCATAGCAATTCCAAAAGGAATTGATAGCGTAGATTCAGCATTAGGTGCCGAATCCAAAGAAAAAGGGTTGGAATCGGAAATCTGACCAGCTAGGTAGGTTTGCGATTGGATATTGCTGATGTATGGCATGTTTTATTTCCTTTTTGCTGCGAGTTCGGCTAAAAAGCTTTCCTCAGTGTAAACTTTAAAATCAGAAGCAGAGTCAACACGTTTTTTAGGCTCAACAAATCTAAAAGAATTGATTGCATCTTTTCTTTTATCTTTTTTAACTTCCTTTTCTTCAACTTCTTTTTCTAACTCGTCTTCTTTGACTTCAGAATCGTCATACAAATCTTTGTCACCATCGTCATCTTCTTTTTTCATTTCTTTAGCTTCTACTTTTTCCATGTCGATAAGGCGAGTGAGCATGCTCATCACTTCATCAATTTTGGAAGCTAATTCACGAACTGAAGGCTCGCTTTCATCAACTTTTTTTTCTTCCAACTTTTCCTTAACTTCGGATTTTGCTTTCGGCATATCCTCAGCATCCTTTTTGACTGACTTGTCTTGGCAAGCACAGTCTTTCTTATATTCTTTAACCATTGAATCTTCCCTCTTGCTAATTGAACAAATTTTCCCGCAACGGGCATCCTTGACTACAGCTAAATGATTGTAGATGATGTTGCGTTGAACTCTGACATAGTCTTCACTATCAAATCTACCAGATTGCTCATCTAAATCGCAAGTGTAGCCCAAAGAAAATTGCCTCAAACCATTTTGAATAATTTCATGGATCAAAGCTGGATCTTGCACAATAATATCCTTGAGCTTCACAGCTCGAATATTATCGTTAACCGGAATTACTTCGGGCTTAGATGCGACAATGCCTTTTTGGTACATCGCTGTAGTTTCGCTAGTTAATAAATCGGGAGGGTGCTCCCAAGTAACAGGGATTGCAAACATCGTATCAAGACTATCTGCACGAAAAACTTCGTCATCAGGTCTTAATTCCCCGCCGTCTTCGTATTTAAAAACACCATTTCTAGTGACAATTCCTGAGATATTTAAAAAGCCGTTAGAAGTAATTTTATAATCTGTTAGCTCAAAAGCGTCTGTTCTAAAAACCATACAAGTCCTCCAAGTAATCAAAAACAGGTTCTTGGGTACAACGGCAGTTATAGTCGTTATATTCTTTGGGCATATTATCATAAGAAAATTCTTTTTTGTTTAATTTCCTATGAGATTCCCTGACTCGCTCATCTTGGGATGTTAGCCATACAAATTTTTTTGCACCTAAGTTTGTAGCCATGGTCGCACTTAGGTCTCGGTTTAAATTGTTAATTTCAGTCCTGCCCATGGACTCAGTAAAAGCATATTTAGGTTCGGGGTATTTTTCTAAAAATGTTTCTATTTTTTTGGGTGAGTTAAATAAAAAAGATTGTCTAAAGTCATCTAATTGATTTTTTCTGGTTTCAAAATCTTTTTGTAGTAAGTCTTTTATTTTTGTAGTTTCCAACTCAAAAAAGTTTATTCCTTTTTTTTCAATGTCTGGACCCATAGCTGTGGCCATTACTTTTTGGGGGAAAGCTTCTGTAATAAGCCTTTTTACTTCTTTGGGTATAGTTTTAAGTTCTTTTTTCTGAGATTCTTTTACTAAGTCTTTAATTAAAGTTTGAAAGTATTTTTCATTTTCCGAAAGCACACCTACAAAAGCTTTATTCACAGGTTCAAAATTAATTTTAGAATAAAAGTAATCAACTAAATCAGGTGGTAAATCCTTATCTTCTGCCAAAGCTTTTGCAGCTTGCTCCCTAGTGAATTTGCCAAAAAGCCGAAAAAGTTTACGTAACCAAATACGGTAAGCCATTTCATATTTTTTGATTTTAGGCCCAGGGGGTCTACTCATTTAACTCACCGTCTAGCATATTGCTAAAATCCTGGTCTCGTTTAATTTGTGGGTAATTAGCTTCTACGTATTCGGTGCAATCAAATCCTTGTTCGGTCAGTGCTGCTGTAGCGCTTGCAGTATTAAGTAAGGTTTGGGATTTTTCGAGTTCTGTTTGACGTTCTGTATGTTCGAATTCAATTTCAAAATCTGATGGCATTTTAAGACCATGCACTTGTTCAAATAGCTTCATAAAAAATTCAATTTTAGGTTGAATCTGAGAAACTTGTTCACTCTCAATAAATCTATCAAAGTTTGATTTTTCAGTGCGCCCAGAAGTTGTACCTTGGGAGCCTTCGCCAAAAAGTAAATCGTGGGGGATTTCAGATTCCACGCATAAACGTTCCATAGCTTTTTGTATAAGCTCGGCTAACCCGTTTAACGCAGGTGAGTAGAGCGAATAATCTTCCTCAGTATCTAATAACGTATTATTGTTAGTACTACGATATTGCTCCCTCGCACTCATCATTTGGGCAAGTTTACTTACTTGCTGAGGGTTCATCATCATATTTGTTAAGTTTTTTATTTTACTGATAGGCATAGGTATGCGGCTAATAAGCGTAGTAATGTTGTCCATTGCCGTATGGTATGCACGTGCTGCGTTTTCGATGCACCGGATGTAGGTATCGTGAAAATGCAAATTCGTTCTAAACAAATAAGGATCAAGCCTATTGCCGTGGAACGGTAGCATGCGAGTATAGTGTATCTTTTGACGGGCAAGTTTACTCACTAGCAAGTTAAATGCTTCAAGTCCTGCTTCGCTGTGCATGTCAAAACCATCATAGATGGGTTGTTGCACCAAGTAATAGTAGACTGGGTTAAAGTTAAAGTCTCGCTCGATGGGCTCAGCAGCTAAAAAATAACGGTTAATCATTTCAATATTATTTACTTTAGTAACTTTTTTTAAATCAAAAGGTGTTGATTCATCGTTTGAATCATCAGTGTCTAAAAGTAAAAATGAACTTCCAAACACATAACCAGCTCGGCTAGCAGACTTCATAAGTTGAGGCAAACCGTAATCGCGCCACAATTTGTAAAAGTCTTGAGTATATCGTGAGTTTTCTTTTGACAGAATTTGAAACTTACTTTTGTATAAGTTTTCAGTCATTATTCGTAAGATTTTTTTAATAATAGGGTCACAAGCTGCTAATTGTTCAAGTGTTTGCCATGAGTAAATCCTAAAAGTATTTATCTGGGTGTAGAAACTTACATCGGATGGTGTACCTTGGCCTGTTTTATAATTCGTGTAAATTGAATCTTGGCGCGACAATTGTTGGTTGCGTAGTTGCAACAAGCTTAAGTTACGGTCGTGTTCGTGTTTCAGCTTATAAAATTCGTGCTCAAAAAAAGCAGCTTTCTTTTTCCATTGAAACATTACTTAAAACCTCATTGTTGTTAATCCATGGTAACCTTCGGCTATTTTACCATAGTCGGTCGTACCATATTCATTTTTGATGTAATTAATTGCTTGTGTCAAGGCGTCAACCATATCGTCATTGGCACTGCTAGGGAAACTTTTAAATTGATCTAGAAACAATTGAAAGTTAGGTGAACCCTTAAATATTTTGAGCCTGTGTGTTTTTATAAATGGCTGAGCAGCGTAGGCCCTAGCAATTTTGCCACCTTCAGGGTTTATAGGGATGAAAATGGGAAATTCCTTGGTTAGTGTATCAACTATTGCATCGCCATTAGCTTTAGCCTCAACCAATCCAAATTGAGGTTCAAACTTTAAAACAACCTCACGAATCATATCTACGGTTTTAGTGAAGCTTGCTCGCTCATTGATAATTTCTTCAAGAAATAAATTTCCGCTAATAGTGTCGTAGTGAAATAGCAAAATGGCCACAAAGTCTGATTTTGAATTGCCTTTAAAAGCTGCATCCACACTTATAAACTTTATAGCATCGTAGGGCGCATCACGCATGTTGGTATAAAACTCATTTTCCACGTCTGAAATTTTAAATAAGTTACCATCGGGTGGTGCAGGTTTACATTGGTACAAGGCATAGCCATCAGCCTCGGCCAAAGCAATTTTATCTTTGATATCTTTTTCTGTAAAAAGCTTTGGGCATAACAGTTCGCCTATTTGCCTGCCTAATGGGTCATCTTCTGAATCGCATATTGCAGGTAATGCGATGTAAACATAATTAAGGTCTACATTTAGGTCTTTACATTTAGTCATGATTTGACCGATGAGGTCCATGTCGTGCCATCTAGTATGTGTAACCCATAGTTTCATCTTTTTCTGGAAGCGAGACATGATACTAGTTTGGAACCCTGACCATAAAATTTCTTGATAAGTTGTTGAGTATGCATCTTCCGCATTACGTATAGGGTCGTCGATTATCATCCATTTACAAGGCTTGGATGTAATTCCTCCATTGAAACCACAAAACGATATGGAACCTTTAAGATTGGCATGCACAATTTCATGTTGGGACTTTGAATAAAGGGGTACATTTCTTCGTTCAAGAATTGAAAGTATCTCGCGATGAAACCTATTTGTAATGATAGAATTGTAACTTACAATAATTCCTGCATCCTGAGGATAATACTCCAGCAAATAAGCTGCCTTATGTATTGTAAACGTAGTACTTTTCCCATGTTGTGGGGGTGTAGAAACAAACACTACATCATGTGTAGATTGTTTATTTTCCACATACTTAATCCAGTCAAAAGTAAAATCGTATTCAGGTGAAACTTCAGAGCACCAGCTTAAAAAGTCAGGTATTTCGGTTTTTGTTTGAAGTAAGGCTTCTAGCTTTTTATCACGTGATGTATGCAAGAACTCAAATACATCAGCAATTGAGCTATTCAGCATGTGAATGAGGCTCAAATATTTTAGCAAAATACTTGTCAGCAAATACTTTTAGCTCGTCTTTATTAAGCTTATATTCTTTTGCAAGCTCACTTAAAAACTCATTGGATTTAAGAGCGAGTTGTTGTTTTTTAATCTCGATATGTTCAATATCTTTTTGCTCTATGATTCCATTAAAAGCTTTTTGCCCAAAAATAATAGAACCAGTATCACCGCTTAATACTTTTTCTTTGTAAGCATTCGAAATCATTTTTTTAGTTTTCTTACGCTCATTTACATAAGCTTCCAAAAATTCTGACTTCTGACCGGTTGTTTCTTCTTGATATCGTTGTTCATCTAAAAACTTGTAAAAAGTTTCTGCTGAAACCATAAGGTATTTATAAACTTGAACGTCGTAAGGGAACATACCGCAAGCTTCGGTCCATTCCTGTAAATCTGGCTTAAACGACTTGCCTCGGCCCCTACCAAGAGGTTCTTTTTGTTTGCGTTCTAAGCTTACACTAGACCGTCTATTAGGTTTCTTTTCTTTTTTGCTTTTATCAACAGTCATTTTTAACCTTAAAAAATTCGTTTTTTCCTTTCATGGTAGCATAAAATTTTCAAAAAGCAAGTGCCCTTCAATACCGAACCGATTTTGTTTTAAATTGTAAAACTATATTTAAGCACCAAGCAATTTTTTTAGGCTTAGTTTTAAATAAAAAGTGCTTAAAAATTAATCAGTTTAAACACAACTTTTTAGGCCTCAGCGTCAGTTTTAAGCAAAAGGTCTGGTTCCCCCTAAAAACAAAAACAGCTAAAAATAAGGATAACTTTAAAAGGGAACCAGGGGGTACTTGGTTCCCACTGGTGCTCGGTTCCCTACTCGGTTCCCTTCTATTTATTTTTATTTCTTTTATTATTTATTATTATTATATATATATATATATATATAATAATAATAATAATAGTAATAGAAAAGGAAGTAAGGGAACCAGGGAACCAAGTAAAAATAAAAAATGCAAAATGAAAAAAGACATTTGATCAAAGTAGGGTGTAAAAAATGAAAAAGCCCGGGGGTCCCGGGCTGCTGAGGTTAGTCCACGACTGCAAGTTTAAAATTTTTGCCCTTGGGGGGGTCTAATTGGTCCTTCACGGCTCGCAAACTAGGGGTAGGCCTTACCCTTAACCCCACAATCACTTTAAGCTTTAGACCGTCAATTTTTTTGCTTGCTTGGGTTATCTCGGGCCACCGTTCCTTCAAAGCTGCAAAGATTAGGTGGCTTGTCCGATTGTCCTTGTACTCCTTGGGGAGTTCATCGTCGGACTTAAAAATATCCTGTAAACAATAAAGCCTAAAGGTTTCCCCTAGCCTTTGGCGTATAAACGCCTCTGGGTCGTATTCAAACACTTGATCGATGAATTGTTGGATATGAGCAGTCTTGTCGTCGAACAATAGCTCTACGGCTTCTGTGTGGGCTTCTG
>Ga0116192_1001329_pt1 | contig 17549 bp, 8 predicted proteins | sample AD_UKC113_MetaG_FD_89876 | JGI IMG/M metagenome (GOLD analysis project Ga0116192, IMG submission 89876) | Active sludge microbial communities of municipal wastewater-treating anaerobic digesters from Hong Kong - AD_UKC113_MetaG | ecosystem: Engineered > Bioreactor > Anaerobic > Digestate | place... | reverse complement strand
GCACTCGAATTGTGCATCACCTGGCTGAACAGAATTCTGTTTTTAAAACTGCTGGAAGGACAACTTATAAAATATCACAACAACGATTCAAATTTTGCTTTTCTATCGCCCGATAAAGTAAAGGAATTTGACAAACTTGATGAATTGTTTTTTGAAGTTTTTGCCATAAAGCCTGCTGAACGTACTCAGAAAATTCAAGAACAATACGCACATATTCCCTATCTGAATAGCTCGCTTTTTGAAATGAGCTTACTCGAACAGCAAACTATTTCCATTGCCAATCTGAAAAACGACCAGCAATTGCCAATTTATAACAAATCAGTTCTAAAAATTGCTACCAACAAAAAAGAAATAAACACTTTGCAATATTTACTGCAATTCCTTTCTTCCTATAACTTTTCGAGCGACAGCCATGCTAAAATTCAGGAAGATAACCGAACCATTATCAACGCTTCTGTGCTTGGATTGATTTTTGAAAAGATAAATGGTTACAAAGATGGCGCCTTTTTTACGCCCGGCTTCATCACCATGTTTATGAGCCGTGAAACCATTCGCAAAGCTGTGGTTCAAAAATTCAGAGAAAAAGAAAACAAGGAATTTAATGATTTCGACGATGTAAAAAATTATTGTCGATTACATCACAAAAAAGAAGATATTGAACGATTTAACGAGCATATCAATTCCTTGAAAATTTGCGATCCGGCTGTCGGCTCTGGACATTTTCTTGTCTCGGCACTCAACGAACTAATTGCTGTAAAAAGTGAATTGAACATTCTTTCTTACAACGGCATCATTATTAATTGGGAAGTGAGCGTGGACAACGATGAATTGACTGTTACCCATAAATTTAACAATCAGCCTTATGAATATTTTCTGATGGATGACGAAAAACCTGCTCCTGATGCTCAGGAAGTACAAATGACTTTATTCAATGAAAAACGATTGCTCATCGAAAACTGTCTTTTTGGTGTGGACATTAATCCCAAATCGGTAATGATTTGTCGGCTGAGATTATGGATTGAACTGCTAAAAAATGCGTATTACAAAGCTCCCGACTTCAAAGAATTGGAAACATTGCCCAATATCGATATCAACATCAAATGTGGCGATTCGTTGATTAGCCGATTTAACCTTACCGATAAACACTACAACTTGTTGCCTGCTGCACAGCAAAAAATTAGATACATTATCCAAAAATATAAACAGCAGGTTATTATTTACAAAAGTACCACCGACAGGGCAACCCGACATCAAACTGAACAGGAAATTCAGCGACTGAAAAAACAGTTTATGAGTGTAGCTGATCCTTCGGATACCGATTACAAAAAATGGAAGGAAAAACAAAATGAATATCTGAACTTCATGCAACAACCCATCAGCTTTGAGGAAAATGCACAGAAAGAATGGAAAAACAAGCTGGACGAATTGAGCAAAGAAGTGCACGAATTGGAAGAAATCTATAATGAGAAACTAAAAACTATTTATAATAGGGCTTTTGAATGGCGTTTCGAGTTTCCCGAAGTGCTGGACGACGATGGCAACTTTGTCGGCTTTGACGTGGTTATAGGAAATCCACCTTACATTCAACTGCAAAAAGCTTACGACGACAAAAGAAAATTTGCCGACCTTTACCAAAATCAGCATTACGAAACTTTTGACCGCACAGGCGACATTTATTGTTTGTTTTACGAAAAAGGCATAACAATTCTGAAAAACGAAGGTTTGTTGTGTTATATCAGTTCCAATAAATGGATGCGAGCCGGTTATGGCGAAAAATTAAGAACATTTTTCCTGAAATATCAGCCGCTTTTGCTGGTCGATTTAGGAGCGGGTGTTTTTGAAAGTGCCACAGTGGATACCAATATTTTGCTGCTGCAGAAAAGCAAAAATACTGCAAAAACTTATTTGTTGCAGGCAGTTACCATTCAAAAAACCAATGCTCAACCTATTGACATAGCTCAACAAATAAAGGAAAAGGCAGTTATTTTGCAAAATCTTAGCAAAGAAGCTTGGTACATTGGCAACGAAGCCGAGCAACAATTGAAGAAAAAAATCGAACGTATTGGTAAACCATTGAAAGACTGGAATGTAAAAATTTATCGTGGTATATTAACTGGCCTAAACAAAGCCTTTATAATAGACAATGCTAAACGACAGGAAATTTTGGATAATTGCATAGACGATGCAGAACGAGAGCGTACGGCAGCTATCATAAAGCCGATATTACGTGGTAGAGATATCAAAAGGTATTATTATGAGTGGGCTGGGCTGTGGGTGATCGGAACATTCCCTGCTTTGAAACTAAATATTGAAGATTATCCTGCAATTAAAAAATATTTTCTTGATAATTTTGATATTAGGCAATTAGAACAATCAGGGAAAAAATATCCTGAATTAGGTTTTAATGCTCGTAAAAAAACTAATAATAAATGGTTTGAGATTCAGGACACCATAGCCTATTATCCAGAATTTGAGAAGGAGAAAATTGTGTATGGACAATTTCAAGATGATGCAGAATATGCATTAGCAGAAAAAGGAATTTATCTTTCCAGCAACGAATGCATGATTGGTGGAGATTATAATAAAAAATATTTTTTAGCTGTCTTAAATTCAAACCTTATTAAATGGTATTTAAAGAATATTACTGGCACATTAGGAAGTTCAATGAAAATTGGTCAAAAATCAAATTTTGAAAAAATTCCCATTCCGCCTATTACGCCTTTCAATGAACCTATTGTAAAACAAATAGAAGAATTAGTAGACAAAATTCTTGTTGCAAAAATGGGTGAAATGCAAAAGGTGAGAACGCAGAAGTCAAACATGCAAAAAGACGTCTCTCAGCAACAATCCATTTTCCCGCCAACTGATACCACGCCGTGGGAGCAAGAAATCGACCGTCTGGTGTATGCATTGTACGAATTAACCGACGAAGAAATCAACATTGTGGAAAGCTAAGGCACAAAATATTATATGATAAGAGGGACAGTATCATTTTTTCTAATGACAAATTTGGAATAAAAGAAAAGGTTGCCTATTTTGAGACAACCTCTTCATTTTTATAATGATAGAAAATCTTTATTCCTCAGAAGAAGATTTTTCTTTCTTCTCTTCTGTATTTTCATTTTTATTTTTATCCTTCACTTTTTCTTTTACCTTTTCAGTTTCAGGAGAATTTTCTTCTGCAACCACTTTTGTCTGAGTTTCTTCTGTTGTCACTTTCTCCGCTTCAACTGTTTTCAACTTTTCTGCTGATTCTTCTTGTTTTTCTACCTGAGTTGTTTTTTCTTCTACAGAGGATTCTTCTGCCTTAGCTTTCGTCTTCGAGGTTTTAGTAGTTTTGGCTTTTTTAGTTTTGGTTTCTTTTTTTTCTGCCTGTTCAGCTTGTTCAGCTTGTTTGATTGCTTCTTCATTATCCAGTTGATCTTTCAATTCAGCCAATGACTGAATATCTCCCAGTGTGGTTTTTTCTATTGAAGGTGTAGCTACTGCTTCTTTTTTCTTTGAACGTTTGGTAAGCGTTTTTTTCGTAGTTTCACCTTCTACTTCGGCAGCTTCGGCTTTTTCTTCTCGTTTCAGATCTTCATAAACCCTTGTATGTGAAAGAACAATCTTTTTTGCGTCCTTATTGAATTCAATCACTTTGAATGGCAACTTTTCATCTACTTGTGCTTGCGAACCATCTTCTTTAATTAAATGTTTCGTTGCAGCAAATCCTTCCACGCCATAAGGCAAGGCAATAATAGCTCCTTTATCCAGAAATTCTACCACAATGCCTTCATGTACACTACCTACTGTAAAAATAGTTTCCAATACTTCCCATGGATTTTCTTCAAGTTGCTTGTGTCCCAAACTTAAACGACGATTTTCTTTGTCGATTTCCAGAACAACAACCTCTATATCACTTCCAATTTGTGTAAATTCGGAAGGATGTTTAACTTTTTTCGTCCAGGATAAATCCGAAATATGAATCAATCCATCAACACCTTCTTCTATTTCAACAAAAACGCCAAAATTGGTAAAATTACGAACTTTTGCAACATGCTTGCTTCCGACGGGATAACGTTCTTCGATATTTTCCCACGGATCGGATTTTAATTGTTTGATACCCAGAGACATTTTCCGTTCTTCGCGATCAAGTGTCAGGATAATAGCTTCTACTTCATCACCCACTTTCAGGAAATCTTGTGCTGAACGAAGATGCTGCGACCAACTCATTTCCGACACATGGATTAAACCTTCTACTCCTGGAGCAATTTCAACAAAAGCACCATAGTCTGTCAATACCACTACTTTACCTTTAACTTTATCGCCTATTTTCAAATTAGGATCCAGTGAATCCCACGGATGAGGCGTAAGCTGTTTTAAGCCTAAAGCAATTCGCTTTTTCTCTTCGTCAAAATCCAGAATGACTACATTCAGCTTCTGATCCAGTGAAACGATTTCGCTTGGGTGATTGATTCGTCCCCATGACAAATCCGTAATATGAATTAAACCATCTACTCCGCCCAGATCAATAAATACACCATAAGAAGTGATATTTTTTACCGTGCCTTCAAGAATTTGTCCTTTTTCTAATTTGCTGATGATTTCCTTTTTCTGTTGTTCAAGTTCTTCTTCGATAATAGCTTTATGGGAAACTACCACATTTCGGAATTCTTGGTTAATTTTTACTACCTTGAATTCCATAGTTTTATTCACAAAAGCGTCATAATCACGAATTGGTTTTACGTCAATTTGTGAACCTGGTAGGAATGCTTCTATTCCAAAAACGTCAACAATCATTCCGCCTTTGGTGCGGCACTTAATATATCCTTTTATAATTTCTTGAGATTCAAGTGCAGCATTAACACGTTCCCATGCACGACTTACACGAGCTTGTTTATGTGAAAGGACCAATTGTCCTTTTTTATCTTCTTGACTTTCAATATATACTTCAACTTTATCACCGACTTTTAAATCAGGATTGTAACGAAATTCGCTCGTAGGAATTACTCCGTCCGATTTGTAACCGACATTTACTACTACTTCTCGTTTATTAATAGCAATGACCGTTCCTTCAATTACCTCCTTATCTTTAATGGCATTTAAAGTGTTGTCATAAACTTTTTCCAGTTCCTTTTTTGCTTCTGGACTAACAATATCTCCTTTTTCATAAGCATCCCAATCGAAATCGTCCATTGGAGCAGAAGCAATTTTTGTTTTTTCGTTTGAAGGAATTTCTTCTAAATTTTGTTTTTCTTCTAAAGGTGATACAGTTTCTTTTACTTCTTCAACAGAAATTTCACTGTCAATTTTTTCTTTTCCTTCAGCAATTGGATTTTTTTCTTCTAATATAGCTTTTTCTGAAAGCTGATTTTCATTCATCTCAACTCCTGATAAGGTTTCTTTTTTTTCTTCGGTAATGTTTTGATTTTCTTCCATTCGTTAAAATTGTTTTTTACTAATAAATAGTGAGTTAGACTTTATGTTGATATTAAAAAATACGGGCACAAAATTACAAAAAGTTTCTCATCTTGACAACTTTAATATTAATATTCATTTTATTTTGAACTCGCTAAAATTTGCAGGTAAGAAATTTTGTCTAAAAAAATCAAATTTTTGATTGAAATTTGATGGTTCGTTTGTATTTTGAATGCAGAGATTTAAGAAGATCTAAAATACTTGATTTTTGAAAGAAAAATTTATTCTTTTCTTCTTCCTGATTTGAAAATAGAAATAATAAGGCCAAAGCCCATGATGCAGGCAAGAATATAACCTAATATGCCAAGAATAGAAACATTGGAAACCAAAGGTCCAATTTGCCGTTGTAAAATTAAAGAAGATCCAACAATAACGGCTGCAATAATTAAACTGACAGAAATTCGATTGCTTGATCCTTTGATTTCTTGGGTGAGATTTTCCAGTTTATGATGTTCAAGTTTTACTTCTAATTGTCCTTCTTTTAATTTCCTCAATAAATCAGACAAATTTTGAGGCAAATGTTCTAAAAATTCTGCATTTTCTTCTATTACATCAACACCTCGTCTTTTCCAATTTTTAGGAGAATAAATTTTAAAATATATTTTTCTGACAAATGGTTTAACTAATTCAAACATATCGAAATCAGGTTCCAACTGCTTTCCAATGGATTCGGCAATGGACATTGCTCTAATCATCATTACCAGATTTGATGGAACCGTCATATGATATTTCATCATGATATCCAGAATGTCTTGATTCATTCGGGCTAAACTTATGACTTTAAAAGGACGATCAGAATAATTTTCGATTAATTCGTTCAAGTCTTCTGCGAACAAACGCTTATCTACCTCTTTTACTGCAATTCCTAATTCACGAAACAATCTTATTACTTTTTCAAAATTTTTATCGCTAGCCGCCCGTAAAATTTTCGCTATGATAATAATAGTCTTTTCGTCCAGATAACCTGTCATCCCCACATCAAGCATTACAATAGTGGAGGGTGGCTGAATAAAAAGGTTTCCTGGATGAGGATCTGCATGAAAAAAGCCATCTAAAAGAATTTGTTTTAAAAGGGCTTCGGCGGCTTGATTGGCAACTTTTTTTACATCAAACGAAGATTGATATTTTTCCTGCGTAATTTCATTAATTTTTACACCCTCCATAAATTCCATTGTCAGGAGTTTTTCAGTAGTAAATTCCCAATAAACTTTTGGAACTTTAATATAATCAACTCCTTTAAAATTATTCCGAAATTTATCAAAATTATGTGCTTCGTTCAGGAAATCTAATTCTTTTCTGATAGCTTTTTTTATTTCTCCAACAATGGCTTTAGGTTTGTAAAAAGGTCCATCATGAAGTCGTTTTTCAAGCATTTCAGCAAAACTTTCCAAAATAGAAAGATCAATTTCAATGGTATTTTGAATGTTAGGCTTCTGAATTTTTAAAGCTATTGTTTCTCCATTGTACAAAACAGCCTTATGAACCTGACTTAAAGAAGCTGAAGCAACGGGTTGTTCTTCAAATTCTTTAAACACTTCATTTAAAGGTCTATTAATCTCTTTTTCAATGAGTTTTATTATTTGAGAAGTATCAACAGGAAAAACTTTGTCCTGAAGTTTTTCAAGTTCATGAATATAAGCAGGAGGTAAAAAATCTGGGCGAGTACTTAAAATTTGTCCAAATTTAATAAACGTGGGACCCAACTCTTCAAAAGCCAAACGCAGCCTTTCAGGATTTGATAATTGCTGATAACCTTTTTTACGTTTCCGCCATTTTGATAAAACATTGACATGAGAAACATTAAAAAGATAATCCACACCAAATTTCATAAAAACTGAAATAATCTGGCGGCTTCGTTTGACTTTCTCCAGGTTGCTCCGTAAGTTAAAGCTTGTAAATAGATAAGAATCTGCCATTCATTAGGCTTTATGAGATGAAATAAAACAAGAATTTTGATTAATTTTTATTCCGTCTTTTTATTTAACAGTTGCGATAATTCCTCTACTTTCTTCTTTAATTCTTCAAACTCTTTTTTGGAAGGGATATTCATTTTTGCCATTACCGTTTCAACTGTTTTTTCTATTTTCTCTTCTATTTCTGTTTTGCTTTTTTCTGATTGCTCCAAAACATCTTTAATAAATTTAGCCTTTTCGTTTTCAGACAACTCGCCTTTCTTGATCAGTTCTTTGGCAAATTCTTCAGCCTTTTCGCGAGTCAATGAAATAAGCCCTATACCTGCCAAAACTGCATTTTTGATAATTTCTGACATAATGCGATCCTCCTTTATTTTATAAGATAAGTGGTTAAAATTTTTTTTTTTGATAAATTAAAAATGACAAATATTTTTTATTCTGAATTTTAGGTAAAAATACAACATTTTTTTAAACATTATTGTTTAAAAACAACTTTTTCACATGCTAAATTATGATTTTCATATAATTGCCCCCATCTTGAAAATAAAAGATAAGGAACTTTTTATTTCTTATAAATTCTGAAACACTATAAAACGTAAATTCAAGTAATGAATGCAAGTTTTTCCTTTTAAAAATAGTTGCATAAAAGCAAATACTGTATTATCTTTGCACTACCAAAAAATGGTGGTTGTAGCTCAGTTGGTTAGAGCGTCGGATTGTGGTTCCGAATGTCGCGGGTTCAAGTCCCGTCCTCCACCCGAATAGGCAGCGAAAAGCTGCTTTTTTGTTTTTGTAAAAATGAAGTGGAATAAAACACACTTACCATAAAAATCAAAAAGTCCTGATTGTTATCTTATGTTTGAAAAAGAGAATTTTATTTTTTAAACAATACTTTGAAAGCTTCTTCTACTTTTTTTACTTGAATAATTTCTATCTTTATTTTTTCCAGTTCATTTTTTTTCAAGTTAGAATAAGGGATAATCATTTTAGTAAAACCTAATTTTTCGGCTTCGTGAATGCGTTGCTGAATTCTATTTATTGGACGAATTTCGCCTGAAAGTCCTACTTCGCCAGCCATGCAAACATGTTTTTCAATTGCCACATCAATATTGGAGGAAAGAATAGCTGAAATTATAGCTAAATCAATGGCAGGATCATTAACTTTTAAACCACCCGCAATATTCAGAAAAACATCTTTTTGTGACAATTTAAAACCTACCCGTTTTTCCAGCACTGCCAGCAGCATATTTAACCGACGTATGTCAAAACCTGTACAGGAACGTTGAGGCATACCATAAGCAGCAGAACTTACTAATGCCTGTGTTTCAATCATGAAAGGACGGATTCCTTCCATTGCTGATGCAATAGCGATACCACTTAGTCCTTCGTGGTTTTGCGAAAGTAATAATTCGGAAGGATTGCTAACTTCACGAAGACCATTGTGCAACATTTCAAAAATTCCCAATTCCGAAGTATCTCCAAAACGATTCTTTATAGGACGCAAAATTCGGTACATGTAATGCCGATCTCCTTCAAATTGCAAAATAGTATCTACAATATGTTCCAGCACTTTCGGACCAGCAATATTTCCTTCTTTATTAATATGCCCAATTAGTATCACAGGGGTAGAAGTAGTTTTACAGAATTTAAGAAAGGCCAAAGCACACTCTCTGACTTGCGATACAGAACCTGCATAAGATTCTATTGTGTCACTCGAAATAGTCTGTATAGAATCAATCACCACCAAATCAGGCTGAATTTCTTGAATGTCATCAAAGATTTGCGTTAACGCCGTTTCGCTTGCCAAATAACACGAAGGATGATGAAGTTGAAGCCTCTCTGCACGAAGTTTTATTTGTTGGATGCTTTCTTCACCTGAAACATAAAGAGTTTTTTTGCTTTTTAAATGAAGAATGATTTGTAAAACGAGCGTTGATTTTCCAATTCCTGGTTCACCACCAATCAATATCAGAGAGCCAGGAACCAATCCGCCTCCTAAAACCCGATTCAGTTCTTTATTTAACGTATCAATTCGTATCTCTTCTGTAGCTTCTACTGCTGAAAGTAATACAGGCTTTTGATGAGGCAAATAGCTATTAGTAGCAGAAGATTGGCTTGTTTTTTTTATCACTTCTTCAACATAAGTATTCCATTCACCACACTGGGGACATTTACCAATCCACTTAGGAGATTCTGCCCCACAATTTTGACAAACAAAAACCGTTCTACTTTTTGCCATGAATTTATAATAATCTTTTTAAAATCAAGATTTTACTAAAATAAAAATAATAAATCACTTTTACAAAAGTAGTGTTTTTTACTGACGGAAAGTAAACTTTTTGAGAATCTTTTTTGTGTCTTATTAAGTCGGATTTAAACATATTCGAAACTTGTAAACTTCAAACTCTTGACTACCAATCAAATATTTAAAATTTTCAAGCCTCAAAACTCAAACCTCGAAACTCGCACTTCATACCTCGTAACCATAAATTAATAATTTTTCTCAGTGAATTGAAAATAATTATCTTTGCAAAAACAAATAAAAAAGTATTGCTGAATTTTATACTTCAATCAAGAAAAAACCATAAAAAACATGATTCTTTTTTTTCAAACTTTTGATAATCAAATATATGCAGTTCAATCCGCTGTTGAATTAACAAAAGAGGATTTCCAGAAATTAATCTGGCTTTTCGGTGAAACAAAATTATTATCCGAAACTCAAATAGAAGGAAATTTTATTGGTCCCCGTCGTGAAATGATTACACCCTGGAGTACAAATGCTGTAGAAATCACCCAAAATATGGGTATCAAGGGTATTTTACGGATCGAAAAATTTCGACAAGTGTCTTTTGCTGAAAAGGATAAAAATAATGAAGTTTATGATCCTATGCTGGAAAGAGTTTATTCAAAGCTCGATCAATATATTTTTACCGTTGATAAAACTCCCGATCCCATTATTTATATTGACGACATTGCTGCTTATAATGAAAAAGAAGGATTAGCCTTGAGTGAAGAAGAAATTGCTTATTTGAATGAAGTTGCTAAAAAAATTGGGCGAAAGTTGACAGATAGTGAAGTCTTTGGTTTTTCGCAAGTAAATTCTGAGCATTGTCGTCATAAAATTTTTAATGGAAAATTTATTATCGATGGAAAAGAAAAAGAAATGTCGTTGTTTCAACTTATCAAAAAAACTTCTAAAGAAAATCCAAATTTTTTGATTTCGGCTTACAAAGATAATGTAGCTTTTAATCAAGGTCCTGAAATTCAGCAATTTTCTCCTGAAAAAGGAGATCAACCGACTTTTTTCCAAGTAAAAAATATTTCATCAGTACTTTCTTTAAAAGCTGAAACACACAATTTTCCGACTACTGTAGAGCCTTTTAATGGTGCTGCCACTGGAACCGGTGGAGAAATTCGTGATCGGTTAGGCGGAGGAAAAGGTAGTTTGCCACTGGCAGGAACCGCGGTTTATATGACCAGTTATCCACGGAATAGCGAAGAAACAGGGAGTAATAAAAAATCTTCTTTTGAAAATGATAAGGAACAAAAAATTTCCGTTTTCTCTAAAAATTGGGAAAGAGCTATTCAACCTCGCAAATGGTTGTATCAAACACCTGAACAAATTTTAATTAAAGCTTCGAATGGTGCTTCCGATTTTGGAAATAAATTCGGGCAACCTTTGATTTGTGGTTCATTACTCACTTTTGAGCATGAAGAAAATGGTAAAAAATATGGTTACGACAAAGTAATTATGTTAGCTGGTGGAGTAGGTTATGCCAATCGTCGTGATGCATTGAAACAGAAAGTAACGGCTGGAGATAAAGTTATTTTGATGGGTGGTGATAATTATCGAATTGGGATGGGTGGTGGTGCTGTTTCATCTGTTGAAACGGGACAATATGATAATGCGATTGAATTAAATGCTGTGCAACGTTCCAATCCTGAAATGCAAAAACGTGTTGCCAACGTTATTCGTGCTTTAACGGAAACTGAAAGAAATCCCATTGTGTCCATTCACGATCATGGTGCTGGCGGGCATCTCAATTGTTTTTCTGAATTGTTGGAAGAAACAGGTGGAAAAATAAATATTTCTGCATTGCCTGTGGGAGATCCTACGTTAAGTGCAAAAGAAATTATTGGAAACGAAAGTCAAGAACGCATGGGTTTATTGTTGAAAGAAGAAGATATTGAAGAAGCTCGTAAAATTTCTGAAAGAGAACGTTCTCCTTTTTATGTAGTAGGTGAAGCTACTGATAATAAACAGTTGGTTTTTTATCAGGAAGATGGACAAAAACCTATTGATTTAAAACTGGAATATTTATTTGGGAATCCACCTCGTACGGTGATAGTAGACGAAACAATAGAAGAACAATTTGCAGATGTAGAAATTCAAAAAGATAAGATATTAGAGTATTTACAAAACGTGTTACAAGTTGAATCTGTTGCTTGCAAAGATTGGTTGACGAATAAAGTTGACCGTTCCGTTACAGGAAAAGTAGCTCGACAACAATGTCTGGGAGAAATACAATTACCAATAAGTGATGTCGGTGTAATGACATTAGATTATGAAGGAACAAAAGGAATGGCTACTTCTATTGGGCATGCTCCACTGGCTGCATTGGTAGATCCACAAGCCGGTTCAGTGTTGGCAATTGCCGAAGCTTTGACCAATATTATTTGGGCTCCGCTGGTGAATGGCTTGAAAAGTATCTCATTGAGTGCCAACTGGATGTGGCCTAGTAAAAATCCAGGTGAGGATGCTCGACTTTACAAAGCAGTAGAGGCTTGCAGCGATTTTGCCTGTTCGCTAGGAATTAATATCCCAACCGGTAAAGATAGTCTTTCGATGACACAAAAATATGGTGACGAAAAAGTTTTTTCACCTGGTACAGTCATTATTTCTGCTGCTGGAGAAGTTTCAGATGTAAAAAAAACTGTTTCACAAGTAATTGTAAATGAGAAAGATACATTTATTTATTATATTGATTTTTCAAAAAATGATTTTCAATTAGGCGGTTCTGTCCTGGCACAAACATTGAATAAAGTTGGTGATAAAGTCCCCACCGTAAAAAATGCTCAATATTTTGTTAAAGCTTTTGAAACCATTCAACAATTGATAAATGAAGATTTAATTTTAGCAGGACACGATATTTCTGAAGGAGGAATGATTGTAACTTTGCTGGAAATGTGTTTCCCAAACGTAAATGGTGGTTTGAAAGTTTGTTTGGATGGAATTTCTGAAAAATCAATAGTAAAAATATTATTTGCTGAAAATCCTGGTATATTGATTCAGATTAAAAACAAAGAAGCTGTTGACCAAATATTGAAAGAAAATAAAATAAGATATATTCACATAGGTCAACCTATTGCAGAAAGAAGATTGGAGATACTACAAGGGAAAATTTCTTATGCTTTTTCTATCAATGAGTTGCGAGATATTTGGTTTCATTCATCGTATTTGCTTGATCGGAAACAAAGCAGTGAAATTTGTGCTCAGGAGCGTTACATGAATTATAAAAAACAACCGTTGGAATTTTCTTTTCTTCCTTCTTTTCAGGGTAAACTATCTCAATTTGGTTTAAAAAAAGCACACTCAACAACTGGCATAAAAGCAGCCATTATCCGTGAAAAAGGAACAAATAGTGAGCGTGAGATGGCGTATGCTCTTTATCTGGCTGGTTTTGATGTAAAAGATGTTCACATGACAGATTTGGCTTCGGGACGCGAAACGTTAGAAGATATCAATATGATTGTATTTTGTGGTGGATTTTCTAATTCTGATGTGTTGGGTTCGGCAAAAGGCTGGGCAGGTGCATTTTTGTACAATGAAAAAGCAAAACAAGCATTGGATAATTTTTATCGACGAGAAGACACTTTAAGTCTTGGTGTTTGTAATGGTTGTCAGTTGATGCTGCATTTGGAGCTACTTGTTCCAGAGCATGACCGCCAACCGCAAATGCGACACAATGATTCACATAAGTTTGAATCCAGCTTTATTAGTATTGAAATCCCTGAAAATCATTCTGTTATGTTACACTCTTTAAGTGGCAGCAAGTTGGGTTTATGGACAGCAAATGGCGAAGGAAAATTCTTTTTGCCAAAGCCAAAAGAAGAATATCACATTGTAGCTCAATATATTTATTCCGAATACCCTGGAAATCCCAATGGGTCCGATTACAGTGTTGCTGCCATTTGCTCTGCCGATGGACGTCATCTGGCCATGATGCCGCATCCTGAACGAGCAATATTTCCGTGGCAATGGGCACATTATCCAGCCGATAGAAAAAACAGAGATGAAATTTCACCGTGGCTGGAAGCTTTTGTCAATGCCAGAAAATGGATTGAAAAAAGAAAGAAATAAATTTTATTGATGAAGTTTTATATAGAGTTTAAAAAATTAATTCCACAAATGATTACCTTTTTTTAAATTAAGATTAGGCAATGTCATAATATTTCGAATGATTTTATTCCTTTCAAAAAAAGTTTGTGCATTTACAAATTAGAATCTATATAGAAAGAAGAAAAGAATTTTAAAATATTTCCAAGATAGATTACACGTTTTTATCGGGTTTGTTAGTTGCTAAAATTAGCTACAACCGAACCAAGGTAATGATAAAAACCTTTGGAAAGTTGAGAAATACTATCTTTGATGAAATTTCATAGGAAAAATCAACAGCTAATTTATTCGCAAAATTTTAGCACCTAATTCATTTAATCTTTTATCGATATTTTGGTAGCCACGATCAATCTGCTCAATGTTATGAATTACACTGGTTCCTTTTGCCGACAAAGCTGCAATTAGTAAAGCAATTCCTGCTCGAATATCGGGCGAAGTCATAATTGAAGCTTTTAAATTCAATTGATTACCTAAACCAATAACAGTTGCACGGTGAGGGTCACATAATATAATTTGAGCTCCCATATCAATTAACTTATCTACAAAAAACAACCGGCTTTCAAACATTTTTTGATGAATTAACACACTGCCGTTTGCTTTGGTAGCAATCACCAGAAACACACTTAACAAATCGGGTGTTAAACCAGGCCACGGCGCATCGGCAATGGTCATAATCGAACCGTCCATAAAAGTTTCGATCGTGTAGTTTTCTTGAGAAGGAATATAAATATCATCACCTTGCTGAACCAGTTGAATTCCCATACGACGAAAACTATCAGGAATAATACCAAGTTGAGAATAAGCAACTTTTTTAATGGTGATTTCTGATGCAGTCATTGCTGCCATTCCAATAAAACTACCAATCTCGATCATGTCTGGCAAAATCTGATGGCTACAACCTTTCAACGAAGTCACTCCTTTAATGGTTAATAAATTTGATCCAACGCCTTCGATATGTGCACCCATTTGAATGAGCATTTTGCACAACTGTTGAATATAAGGTTCGCAAGCAGCATTGTAAATGGTAGTGGTTCCTTCAGCTAAAACTGCTGCCATTATGATGTTAGCAGTTCCTGTAACAGAAGCTTCGTCGAGCAACATATAACTGCCTTTCAATTTTGGAGCTTTTATTTGATAAATGTTTTTCACTTCGTCAAACATAAATTCAGCTCCTAATTTTTGGATACCAATAAAGTGAGTATCCAATCGCCTTCTTCCTATTTTATCTCCACCCGGTTTAGGAAAAATGGCTTCTCCAAACCGAGCCAACATTGGTCCTACTATCATTACAGAACCTCTAAGCAAAGAGCTTTTTTGATAAAAATCTTTTGTTTTGAGATAATTTAATTTTATATTTTCAGCCTTAAAAGAATAGGTATTTTCTTGTAGTTTCTCAATTTCAACTCCAAGTTGAAGTAGAAGATTCATTAGCAACTCAACATCTAATATATGAGGAACATTATTAATAATCACTTTTTTCGGTGTTAGTAAAGTAGCACAAATTACTTGTAAAGCTTCATTTTTGGAGCCTTGTGGGACAATGGTGCCTGAAAGCTTCTGACCTCCTTCAATTTTAAATGAAGACATATAGAGATGGTTAAATTTATACCTTTCTACTTTGTAATTTCGAAAAACGACAGATAATTATTTCCTTTTCTGCTTATTTTTTTTCGAATGAAGCACTTCTCTTGATTCAACTAGTTTGAGAAAATCTTCCGAAATATCAATTTTCCCTCCCGATAATTCGCGTAAATCATCAAAAATCTTTCGATCGTCCACTGTTTCTTTATTCCACGTAAGAAAACATTTTTTCATCTGGTTAGCAATCAGGCGGATTAATTCATTTCTTTCTTCTCCTTCTGGGTAATCTGCTACTTTCTCAATCATTTCTTCCAATGTACGTCCATAATGACGATAACGAATTTGAGAATTTTTATAAGGAATGGGCTCCGGGCGAGTATGTAAATCATCAGGTCGTAAAATTTCGTAAGGGAAATCAATATCTAGTTGAAAATTAGACATAATGGCTACATGATCCCATAATTTGTGTTTGAAATCGCTCACATCTCGTAAATAAGGGAATAAATTGCCCATAACGTTTACAATTGTTTTTACACATCGAGTACGTTCTTCTCGATCCTCAATAGTCATTGCATAAGAAATCATTTGCTGAATATTTCGTCCATATTCAGGCATGATTAATTTCCCTTTTAAAGTTGGATATTCCATCATAAAGAAGTTTATAATTGTCATTTGACAAAAATAATGAATTGTTTGTTGAGAAAAAAGCATATTGAAAAAAATCATTGCCTTTTGTAGTTAAAATTGATTTCAGATTTTTTGTAAACATAATTCCATAATTGATAAAAACTCATGATAAAAGTAATTATTCAGAAAGAGAGTTATTTTACATAATTGGAAAAATTCTCTAAATTTGCATTCATATCTAATTTAGATAATAAGCAAATAAATATAAATTATCACTATGGGAAGAGCATTTGAGTACCGAAAAGCAACAAAATTTAAACGTTGGGGTAATATGGCCCGTGTATTTACAAAATTGGGGAAACAAATTACCATAGCAGTCCGTGAGGGTGGACCTGATCCTGACATGAATCCAAGATTGAGAGTTTTGATGCAGCAAGCAAAAAAGGAAAACATGCCTAAGGAAAACATTGAAAGAGCAATAAAAAAAGCAATCTCCAAAGATGAAGTAGATAGTTATAAAGAAGTACTTTATGAGGGTTATGCTCCTCATGGAATAGCCATGATAATAGAAACGGCAACTGACAATCCAACACGAACAGTAGCAAACATCCGAAGTTGTTTTAATCGTTATGGTGGCTCGTTAAGTACTTCGGGCTCTGTACAATTTATGTTTGATCATAAATGTGTTTTTAGAATAGCTCCGCAAATTAGTACTTCTCTCGATGATCTAGAATTAGAATTAATTGATTATGGTGTTGATGAAGTTGATCAAGATGACGACAGTATTGTGTTATATGGTGATTTTTCTTCTTATTTTTCTATTCAAAAATATCTGGAAGACCATAATTTTGAAATTTACAGTGCCCAATTTGAATGGATTCCAAAAGACATGAAAGAATTAAATGACGATCAGAAAGCTCAAGTAATAAAGTTGATTGAAAAAATTGAAGAAGATGAGGATGTCCAAAATATTTTTCACAACATGATAGAATAGTTTTGACTAAAATTTTTTCAACCAAATTTTCTTGATTTTTTTCCTTTCATATTTTAAAACACATATCTATTTGATTATCAATAATTCAATTAATTTTTCATTTAATACTTAAAAAGATGGATATTAGTGTTTTGTTCCCTGCTCTTGCATCTTTAACATGGCAACACATTTTGATGATTGCCATTGGACTGGTTCTTATTTATCTGGCCATTTTTAAAGAATATGAGCCAACTTTGCTTTTACCTATTGGTTTTGGTACCATTCTGGTTAATATTCCTCTGAGTTCGGCTATCAACCAGATTGATGGCAAAACCGGCGAAATTATTGATGGTATTCTTTCCATTTTTTATCAGGGAGGAATTGCTACTGAAATGTTTCCTTTATTGATTTTTATTGCAATTGGGGCTATGATTGATTTTACGCCCTTGTTCAACAATCCTCATTTGCTACTTTTCGGAGCGGCTGCACAATTTGGTATTTTTATGACTATGTTCATTGCCACTTTGTTTGGATTCGATTTGAAAGAAGCTGCTTCCATTGGAATTATTGGAGCTGCTGACGGACCAACATCCATTTT
>Ga0116192_1001328_pt1 | contig 17555 bp, 17 predicted proteins | sample AD_UKC113_MetaG_FD_89876 | JGI IMG/M metagenome (GOLD analysis project Ga0116192, IMG submission 89876) | Active sludge microbial communities of municipal wastewater-treating anaerobic digesters from Hong Kong - AD_UKC113_MetaG | ecosystem: Engineered > Bioreactor > Anaerobic > Digestate... | reverse complement strand
TTAATGGTATAAAGATAATGAATATCAGTGAATTATACAAATTTTTTTATAACTATTTTTTGAAAAATATACCCTAATTTATCCCTTTTAAAGTAGGATACTTTGCGGATAATCATTAAATTATTTATTACAACAAATATGGCAGAATTTTTAGATTTGGAAGATAAAATCGTAAAGATGCTCCGTACAGTTTACGATCCGGAAATCCCTGTTAATGTTTATGATCTGGGGTTGATTTACAAAATTGATGTTTCTGACAATGGACATGTAACAATAGATATGACGTTAACTGCACCAAATTGTCCGATTTCAGATTTTATATTTGAAGATATTCGTTCTAAAATAGAAAGCATAGAGGAAGTAAATGGTGTGGATATCAACTTGGTGTTTGAACCTGCATGGGACAAAAGTATGATGAGTAAAGAAGCTCAAGCAGAATTAGGATTACTTTGAAAGTGGCATAAAAATGTAAATGAACTTGTATTTTTTCTGAAAATGAATGATGGAAAAAAGATTTATTTTCTTGCAGATGCTCATTTGGGTTCTCGCTTAGTAAAAAATCCGCGTGAACATGAACAAAAATTAGTAAATTGGCTGGAATTTGTTCGAAAGGATGCTCAAGCCATTTATTTACTGGGTGACATTTTTGATTTTTGGTTTGAATACAAAACAGTGGTTCCCAAAGGATTTGTTCGTTTTCTGGGAAAACTTGCTGAGTTGACTGATGAAGGCATTGAGATTCATTTTTTTACAGGCAATCATGATATTTGGACTTTTGGTTATCTGGAAAACGAAATAGGATTAATTGTGCATCGAGAACCTTGTACACTTCGGTTGGGAAATAAACAGTTTTTTCTGGCTCATGGTGATGGTTTATATGAAGATGGGTTAGGATTTCGGATCATAAAGACAATATTTCATAATCGTTTTGCACAGAAATTGTTTAGTTGGTTGCCACCACAATGGGGACAAACGTTTGGCTATTCATGGTCGAAACGAAATCGTGAAAAAATTCTTCCGCTTGAAAACAAATATTTAGGCGAAGACAAAGAAAATTTAGTGCTTTTTGCAAAAGATTATGCCGCTCATCACGACGTGGATTTTATGGTTTTTGGTCATCGCCACATTGCCCTGGATTTACAATTGAAACATAAAAAAAGAGTGATTATTCTAGGCGATTTTATAGGAATTTTTTCTTATGGTGTTTTCGATGGAGAAGATTTTTGGTTGGAATATTTTTAGAAAATTTTCAAAAACTTGAATACTATAGCTTGAAAATCCATAAATTTGAGTTTATTCAGGATTTAGCAAATCAGGTCTAAGTTTTTGAGTACGTTCAACCGATTGTTGATGTAGCCACTCCTGAATTTTGGCTTCATTTCCTGATAATAAAATATCGGGGACTTTCCATCCTTTGTATTCTGCTGGACGGGTATAAACTGGTGGTGCAAGCAAATTGTCCTGAAAAGAATCAAGCAAAGCTGAAGTTTCGTCACTTATTGCACCTGGCAATAATCGTACTATAGCATCTGTAATAAGAGCAGCCGGCAATTCTCCACCTGTCAAAACAAAATCACCAATGCTAATTTCCATAGTAATTAGGTGTTCCCGTACGCGTTGGTCGATACCTTTATAATGTCCACACAGGATGATCAGGTTCTCATAAAGTGAAAGTTGATTTGCCATTTGTTGAGTAAATTTTTTACCATCAGCAGTGACATAAATGATTTGGTCATAATTACGTTCACTTTTAAGTTTTGAAATTACTCGATCAATTGGTTCTATTTTTAGAACCATCCCGGCACTAAAACCAAAGGCATAGTCATCTACCGTTCGATGTTTGTCGGTAGTATAATCATGCAAATTATGAATGTAAATTTCTACCAGTCCTTTTTCTTTGGCTCTTTTTACAATAGAGTGATTTAATGGACTTTCGAGTAATTCTGGAACTGCTGAAATAATATCAATACGCATAATGGTAAATAATTCAAGCTAAAAAATTAATAATAAGAAGTTAATTTATCTTTAAAATTCATAGCTCCGCATATCTTCGCCCAAAACGGCTTGATCAAACACTTCCAATGCTTCTTTCAGCACCAAACTTTGGTCGGTATAACGAGCTGAATAATGTCCGATAATCAGTTTTTTAACTTCTGCTTTTTTAGCAATTTCAGCTGCCTGACGAGCAGTGGAATGAAAAGTCTTTTTTGCTCGAACCGCATCTTCTTCCATAAAAGTTGCTTCGTGATAAAGGCAATCTACTCCTTGAATAAGCGGAATAATGCTTTCATCGTACATGGTATCAGAACAATAGGCAAATTTGACAGGTTTTATATTTTCAACTGTTAGCTTTTCATTCGGCACAACTTCACCCTCTTCTGTTACAAAATCTTCTCCTTGTTTTATTTTTGGAATTTTTGAAATAGGAATTTTGTAAAAATCTATCATTTCACGGAGAATGTGTCGTTGCCGTGGTTTTTCTTCAAACAAAAAGCCACAAGTGGGTATTTTATGTTTCAAAGGAATGGTATAAACCTTTATTGAACGGTCTTCGTAGATCAAAGCATTGATTTCAGGATCAAAGGAATGGAATATTACTTTAAAAGGTATGCCCAAACAAAAATAATTCATTTGCGTTTCCATAATTTTTTCCAGGTCAGGATGGGCATGGATATGTAATTCAGCAGTGCGATGAAGCAATGAAAAAGTTGAAATTAATCCTAATAATCCAAAGCAATGGTCACCGTGAAGATGAGAAATAAAAATATGTCCCAAACGATTGGTTTTGAGTCCCATTTGTCGTAAACGAATCTGAGAACCTTCGCCACAATCAATCATAAATTGTTTATCACGAATATCGAGCATAAAAGAGCTGGGAAAATTCTTATTTGTTGGCAAGGCTGATCCACAACCTAAAATTGTTAATTTTGCAGAAGCAGGCATAAGTATCAAGAAATAAAGGAACGAAAAATTTACATTTAACAATTGTGAAAGAATTAAATATTAAGGAAAGTGATAAAAAGTTTAAACTTTAGTTTTCTTTTTCAATTCAAAATCGCGTCCTAAATATTTTTCACGAACAATGGGATTTTCAGACAATTCTTTGGCTGTACCCTGAAATAAGATTTTCCCATCAAAAAGCATATATGCTCGGTCGGTGATGGCTAAAGTTTCGTCAACATTATGGTCAGTAATTAAAATGCCAATATTTTTGTCTTTTAGCTTCCAAACAATATCCTGAATATCCTGCACAGCAATTGGATCAACGCCTGCAAAAGGTTCATCTAACAAAATAAAACGTGGCTCAATAGCCAGACAACGGGCAATTTCGGTACGACGTCGTTCACCACCAGAAAGGCGGTCTCCAATATTTTTTCTTACATGACTAAGATTAAATTCAGTAATTAAAGTCTCTAATTTCTCTTTTTGATATTCTTTACTGAATTTTGTCATTTCGAGCACAGATTTGATATTGTCTTCTACCGTCATTTTCCTAAAAACGGAAGGTTCTTGAGCCAAATAGCCAATACCTGCCTGAGCACGTTTATATACAGGAAAATTAGTAATATTTTGTTCATTTAAAAAAATTTCCCCTGCAAGCGGTTTTACTAACCCTACCACCATATAAAAAGTAGTGGTTTTGCCAGCACCATTGGGACCAAGTAAACCTACAATTTCGCCTTGTCCTACTTGAATAGAAACATCATCCACAACAATTCGTTTGCTGTATTTTTTAACTAAATGTTCGGTACGCAATATCATTTTTATCTTATTTAGAAAATAAAAATTTTGTAAATTACAAATTAATCTGCAAGTAACGAGTTTAAAACTTTATAAAACAAGATTGTTTTATAAATAATTTTAAACTTATAGCTGTTACCAATAATTGGGTGGTTTTTGCTTAACAACAAACCCAACACATTTTTGTCATTCTTTAAATCTTTCAAATTATCTCGAGATTTATTGAAGAAAATTATATTTTTAGCTATCACTTAATATCAATATATCTGGAAATATTTCTGATTTTTGAAAAATAAATTATCTAACTAAAATTAACTATCGTTTGGAATTTTTATCTCAGGCTTCGATTAACATTTCATTTTCAAATTTAATGATACGTCCAGGAAATTTTTCTACCCAGTTCATATTATGAGTGGCCATAATAACAGTAGCACCAGAAAAATGAATATTGTATAACAGCTCAACTAATTCATTCCCAGTCTGCTTGTCTAAATTTCCTGTGGGTTCATCGGCTAAAATAATTTCAGGAGAATTTAGCAAGGCACGTGCAATAGCAATGCGTTGCTGTTCACCTCCAGAAAGCTGATGAGGCATTTTATAACCTTTATTTGCCATGCCAACATATTCTAAAACAATATTAATTTGTTCATCAATAGCTTTTGGTTCTTTCCACCCAGTAGCTCGCAAAACAAATTCAAGATTAGCATACACATTTCTATCGGTTAGTAACTGAAAATCTTGAAAAACAATCCCAATTCTTCTCCGTAAATAAGGAATTTCTTTGGCTTTAATAGTTTGTAAATCATAATTTAGAATTGCTGCACTTCCTGATGAAATAGGGACTTCATGATAAAATGATTTTAACAAAGAAGTTTTTCCGCTGCCAACTTTTCCTAACAGATAAATAAATTCACCTGAATAAACTTCTAACTGGATGTTTTTCAAAACTAACATTTCTTGTTGATAAATATCAGCATCCACGTATTTAATCAAAAGATTTTTTTTCATAACGTTATCAACTTCCTATTTATGCCTTCGTTTTAATTCTTTTCCAATATCATCAAGGGTTAATCCTTGTGCAGTCAACAAAACAATCAAATGATAAATTAAGTCAGAAGCCTCATAAATAAAACCTTCTTTATTACCATTTATTGCTTCTATTATGGTTTCTATTGTTTCTTCACCTACTTTTTGAGCTATGCGATTTATTCCTTCTTTGAACAAAGAAGTAGTATAGGAACCCTCAGGCATTTCTTTAAAACGTTTTTGAATGAATTCTTGCAAATATTTTAAAAAAGCAAAATCACCTTCATTCGATTCTCCCCAACAAGTATCTTTGCCCGTATGACAAACAGGACCTTCAGGATGAACTTTTATCAATAATGTATCATTATCACAATCGGGACTAATAGAAACCAGGTTCAAAAAATTGCCACTTTCTTCTCCTTTTGTCCAGAGACGATTTTTGCTTCGACTGAAAAAAGTAACTTTCCCTGTTTCAAGAGTTTTAGCCAGTGCCTCTTCATTCATATAACCCAACATCAATACTTTTGAAGTACATTCATCCTGAATAATGGCTGGTACTAAACCATTCATTTTTTTAAAGTCAATCTCCATTTCATTTGATTTTGTTAAAACGATAAGCGAAAGTACGAAAAAATAGCTTATAATTACTTGCAAAAGGATAAAAAGTTTCAAGAATATCTTTTAATATTCTGATTTTGTTAGAGTTGCTAAATTATTTTTTGAATTCAATTTTAGTCAAATAAAAAATTTCTTGGTGGTCTACATGGTTCCCAGTTTTTTTAAAAAAATTTTTATTTTATATTTCTTTTGAATAAACAAGCGAACCACTTTTTAGAAAATAATTTGATAGGGTTGATTCCTTTTTTACTTTAAATTTTCATAAAAAATCCCCAAAAAGTTATTTCTTCTAGGGATAACACAAATTAAATATGCAAAAGAAAAATTTGATTCTCCGCAAAACTACCTATTATTAGAAATTATCTGATTAAAATGCTGAATTTAGGGAAACTGCAGAACCTCGCTTCAAAAATAGAAAATAAAGAATATTTCACGCAGATAACCCCAGATAAAAAACGCAGATAAACACAGAAAAAAATACAGCGCAAATCAGCGAGAAAAGTATATTCAATGTTAGCAAAAAACTTAAATGTTTTAATTAGTTGCGATTCAAAAGTTGTTTTCTTTCAACTATATAAATTTTATCATATAGCAAATCCTATCTTCAAAGAGTAGTATAGTCGTGTTTTTTAAAAATCTATTAAGATATCGGAATTTAGCTCGTGAAGCAGAATATCCAGATATAGGTCATTATACGGATAATCATTAAGAAAAAAATTACATGAGTACGATATTCATTTTAGCACATTCTTCCTGCATCTCTTTTGGCCAGATACTTGATTGAATTTCTCCAATATGAGCTTTTCGCAGAAAAAACATACATAAACGTGATTGTCCTATTCCACCACCTATCGAAAGAGGTAACAAACCATCTACTAGACATTTGTGAAAATACATTTGTAACCGATCTTGTGCCCCTTCCATCTCTAACTGCCGTAAAAGAGCTGTTTTGTCAACACGGATGCCCATAGAAGAAATTTCAAAAGCAGTTTCTAAAACAGGATTCCAAAAAAGAATATCGCCATTTAAACCTGGCAAACCATTTTCTGCTACAGTGGACCAATCATCATAATCTGGTGCACGCCCATCATGTTTTTTGCCATCACCCAGAGGTGCACCTATTCCAATCAGAAAGACTGCTTTGTGAATTTTAGTAAATTCTATTTCTCTTTCTTTTGGTGAAAGATGAGGATAAAGTTGACGAAGTTCTTCGGCATGAATAAATACAATTTCTTGAGGCAAATAAGGTTCAATCTGTGGGAAGCTTTCCCAAACTAAATATTCAGTCCTTAAAAAAGCAGCATAAATTTGTTTTATAATTTTTTTTAAAAATTCAAGATTTCGTTCTTCTTCGCTGATTACTCTTTCCCAATCCCATTGATCTACATATAATGAATGCAGGTTGCCTAATTCTTCATCAGCTCGAATAGCATTCATATCTGTATAAATTCCATAACCTTGTTGAATACCATAAGCAGCTAAAGCCAAACGTTTCCATTTTGCTAAAGATTGTACTACTTCCGCTTCACTGCCATTCATATCTTTGATGGGGAAACTAACGGCACGTTCTACACCAGTTAAATCGTCATTGATACCCGTTCCTTTTAAAACGAAAAGCGGAGCCGTAACACGTCGTAAACGTAATTCCGAAGAAAGATTGGATTGAAAAAAATCCTTTATTTTTTTTATTCCCAATTCAGTTTGCTGCAAATCTAAAATTGGTTTATAATTATTGGGTTGAATAAAATAGCTCATATAATTTTAAAAGGTAATTTGTCATTAATTTATCAGCAAAGGTAATCATTTCTCTTTAAATTTTAAATTTATCATAGCAAAATAGTAACTTCATAAAGAAATTTAAATAAAATGATTACTTTCAAGTTAGACAATGGTTCATTTTGTTAGGATGATAAGAAAAATAATTAAAAATAGATATCTTACAAATAGGGATATCTATGTTGGAAATCAAAAGTTTAGAAATACAGGCTTGCGTAGTGTAGGATTCAAGATGTGGGTAAACGAGGATTTTTTATAGAAAAATTTTAGTTTGGGGCATAACACAAAGAATATAAACATCACAATTAATAAATACGATTAAACAGAGCAAATATATTGTAACATCTGACATTTGTTTTTCGAATGTTAGAATAATTTTTCCCTTCTGAAAAATGAGGGAGAGTTTAATAACTTCTGTAATTATTACGTCATCGATTCATCCAGCTTGGAAAGTAGTTTTTCCAGATCCTCATCAATTTGATGAAGTTTTTTGTTACAAAATTCCAGCAATTCTGTAGCTCGTTGAATTTTTTGAGTAATCTGGTCAAAATTAATTTCTGAATTGCTTTCCAACTCCTTCAGGATTTTTTCAAGTTCGTTTATTGCCTCGTTATATGTAAGTTTGTTCATAAAATTGATAGTTTTTTATTCGTTTATGTTACATCATAAGGTTTTATGTAAATTTAGGCAAAAAAGCAAATTGTCTATTCTCATTCATCTGAAAAATGTACCAGTAAATGTCGATAAGAATTAAAAATAGTTGATTTTGAAACAAAACCAATGTAACGTTTTTGATCATCTACCACAGGCAAATTCCAGGCTCCCGTATCTTCAAAAATTTCCATTACTTTTTCCATAGGCATATTAATATTAAGAACGGCTGGTGGTGAAACCATTAATTGTCCTACCGTGAATCGATGATATAATTCTCGACGAAACATAATATTTCTTACCTCATCCAGTGATAGTACGCCTAACAAAATGCCAGTTTTTGAATCTACCACTGGAAAAATATTTCGCTTTGAATGAGCAATAACTTTCACCAGTTCTCCAAGTGTCATTTCTGGATGAAGAATAATTAAGTCCTTTTCAATGACATTATTCATTTTAAGCATCGTCAAGACCGCTTTATCTTTGTTATGCGTTAACAACTCACCTTTTTGTGCGAGTCGCATGGCATAAATGCTGTGAGGCTCAAATAAAATGATAGTCAAATAAGAAATAGTTGAGACAATAATTAAAGTCATAAATAAATAATAACCACCTGTAAGTTCTGCAATTAAGAAAATTCCTGTCAGTGGAGCATGCATGACGCCCGACATCAATCCCGCCATTCCTGCCAATGCAAAATTTTCAATGGGTATAGGCAATCCCATAAGTCTTAAAAGTTTTGCCACCACAAATCCCGTGAGACATCCTACAAACAGACTGGGCGCAAAAATTCCACCTACTCCTCCGGCATTGGTAGTTGAAGTAGAAGCAAAAACTTTAAAAATAATAATAAGGACGAGATAAGAAATCAGAGCCCAGGAATTATCTTCGTGACCGAAAAACAAGCTCTGGCTTAGTACAGAAGAAACATCACCATTTAACAATAAGGAAATAGTATCATAACCTTCACCATAGAGCGGTGGAAAGAAAAAAATGAGTACGCTGAGGATACTTCCGCCAAGAGCAATTTTTTTATAAGGATTTTCAATTTTTTGAAAAAAATTTTCCAGTTTATAAGTTCCCCTTGTAAAATATAAAGAAACTAACCCACAAATAACACCCAATAATATTAAATAAGGAATACGCGAAACATTAAAAGGTTCATAGTGGGTAAATTGAAACATAAATTCATCACCGGTCAAAATATAAGTGAAACAAGTTGCTGTAACAGACGAAATAAGTAGCGGGACAATAGAAGTCATGGTCATGTCCAGCATTAAAACTTCAAGAGTGAAAACCAGCCCTGCAATGGGAGCTTTAAAAATTCCAGCAATAGCACCTGCAGCTCCACAACCTACCAGTAACATAAGTGTTTTTTGGTTCATTTTGAAAAATTTCCCCAGATTTGAGCCAATGGCTGATCCAGTCAATACTATTGGCGCTTCTGCTCCAACCGACCCACCAAAACCAATAGTAATGGCACTCCCCACAAGAGAAGTCCAAACATTATGAAGTTTCAGAATACTTTTTCGTTGTGAAATAGCATAAAGAACGCGTGTTACTCCATGACTAATATCGTCCTTTACAATGTTTCTGACAAACAAAGAAGTGATAAAAATGCCAATGATAGGAGTAATTAAATATAAATAATTGAGATTTTCTTTGTTAAAACTTTCTGTAACGAGAGTTTGTATGGAATGGATGGAAGTTTTAAGAATAAAGGCAGCGAGTGAACACAAAATTCCAACTACCAAACTTAAAATAAGAATGAATTGACGTTCTTTTATATGCTTTTCCCGCCAAGTAATCAATTTCGCATAAGTCTCTTTTCTCATTTGCTCTTTCCAAAAATGAACAGAACAAAGATAAAAAAAATCATTATTCTATGCCAACTTGTTTTTCAAACATGAAAATAATTTAGTATTTAGATCATCTTAGAATTATATCTTGAATGTAAGCAGTCCAGAGAAAAACACTCAAGAAATGCTCCATGAAAAATCAGTTTGAAAGTCGATTTTTTCCAGGAAATAGAAAAATAAGATATGTGTATCCGCGAAGCATCCTAAAGAGATTTGACAACAGGAAAAAGTTATAAAAAATTCCAAAAAAATTATTGTATAATTCATTGATATTTAATATCTTTATATCATAATTTATCATTAAAGGAACAACAAAATGAATATCTTATATAAAGTTTAAAAATTGATTGCACAAATGGTTACCCTTTTTTAAATTGAGATTAGGAAATGTCATAATATTTTGAATGGTTTTATTCCTTTTAAAAAAGGTTTGTGTATTTACAAATTAGAATCTATTTATTATATTTAGGTATTTAGCAAAATGTCTCTACTCGAAACTTGCTTCCCTCACCTCGAATCTCGAACCTCGCATAATGGTATGAAACAAAAAAACTCCCTTCAAATATTTAATTTTCAGGGAGTTTTTGGCTAAGTTTATGAAAAAAAATTATTTTACAGAAGCCATGTGTTGAATTAAATCAAGCACTTTGTTTGAATAACCCCATTCATTATCGTACCAGCTAACGAGCTTCACGAAATTACTATTTAGAGCGATTCCTGCATTGGCATCAAAAATAGAGGTACGCGGATCGTGAATGAAATCAGTGGATACAACCGCATCTTCCGTATAGCCCAAAATTCCTTTTAATTCATTTTCAGAAGCAGCTTTTACAGCAGCTTTTATTTCTTCATAAGTAGCGGCTTTTTCTAACCGGCAAGTCAAATCAACCACTGATACATCAGCTACTGGAACACGCATTGACATTCCTGTCAATTTGCCATTCAATGAAGGAATAACTTTACCTACGGCTTTTGCAGCACCAGTTGAAGAGGGAATAATATTGTTCAAGATAGAACGACCGCCTCTCCAATCTTTATTTGAAGGAGCATCAACTGTTTTCTGAGAATTGGTTGCTGCATGAATAGTGGTCATTAATCCTTCAACGATGCCAAATTTTTCATGAATTACTTTTGCTAATGGAGCAAGACAGTTAGTGGTACACGAAGCATTTGAAACAATGTTCATATCAGGAGTGTATTTATCCAGATTAACACCGCAAACGAACATTGGAGCATCATTGGAAGGAGCTGTAATAACTACTTTTTTTGCACCTGCTTTTAAATGAGCGGATGCTTTTTCAATAGTTGTAAATACTCCTGTAGATTCAACAATGTATTCAGCGCCAGTAGCAGCCCAGCCGATATTTACAGGGTCTTTTTCAGCAAAGAAAACTACTTCTTTACCATTAACGAAAAGTTTACCATCTTTTTTTTCGGCGGTACCTTCAAATTTACCATGTACACTATCAAATTTCAACATATAAATCAGATAATCCATATCCAAGAATGGATCATTTACTGCAACGACTTGAATGTCGTTTCTTTCTTGAGCAGCACGGAAAACTAATCGTCCAATGCGGCCAAAACCATTAATACCTACTTTAATCATTTTATTACTTATTTTTTAAAATTAGTTTACTTTAAATCTGTGCAAAATTACAGAATTATGTTTGATTCTCAAAACACTTCAAATTAATTAAAGAAAATTTTATGCAATTAAATTTTACATTTTAATTTATTCCACCAAAATTTAATCACTATGGTCTTTCCTCTCACTTTTTATTGTAGAAAAAATGGGTGTTTATTTTTTCTTACTTTTATTTTTCTGGTTTTCTTTTTCCTTTTTCTTTGAAGTATCGATTTTAAAAATAGAATATAGAAAAGAAAAACCAATTAAGCTGGAAAGTGTTAATAAGAAAGCAATTATCAAGCCAATCAGTCCTAACGTTCCTTTTAATACACTTTTATAAAAAAGTATAATCAATACGATAGCCACGCCCAATCGCAAAATTTTATCATTACCACCAACATTTGTTTTCATGGTTATTTTTTTAATGAATTAATTTTAATTTTAAAACAAACTTTTTATAAGAGAAGTTCAATAAATGTATACCAAATAATAAATGACTTTGAAAAATAAAACCGAATCAAAACCAAAAAATTCATTCTTTTGTTTAACGAAAAGTTCCATTTTCTTCTAAATATTGAAGCACCTTTTCAATCGCTGCAGGCTCAAAACCTTTTCCCTGAGCAAAACGAAAAAGTTTTCCTCTTTTTTCATAATCCGTCAAATTTTTAAAAGTTGCTAACTTTGACTTTAACAAATCTTCCAATATGCTTAAATATTCTTCTTCGTCAATAAAGGAAAGAGCTTCGTCAATCAATTCTTCGTTCAAACCTTTGGCACGCAAAGCTAAGGCAATTTTAATTTTTCCCCACTTGTTGAATCGGAATTTATCATTGACAAATGCCTTACAATATCTTTTTTCATTGATAAAATCATTTGCCAGCAATTTATCAATTAGTTTTTTCTTCAAAGATTTTTCTACTTTCCAGCTTGTCAATTTCTGATCTATTTCAGACACACAGTGTTCTGAAAGCGAGCAATAAGAAGCTACTTTTTGAAATAATTCATCAGCAGAAAATTCTTTTTTCATATTCGATTACTTTTAAAAGCAAACAAAAATAACAAATATTTTTCTAAGTTTTTCATTCATCAATTGATTAGATTATTCGCTCTTTAAAAACACCTTCTATAAGTCATCGCAAAAATCGTTTACAATAAACCAGCATTTTTTGTAATTTTGCTACGATTTAGAAGTAAAAAGGCTTATGGAATTAAAAGGATTACCGCTCACGTTAGGGACTGAAAAAATTCGTAATTTATTGATTCAGTATTCGTTACCCGCCATCATTGCTATGACGGCATCCTCGCTTTATAACATTACTGACAGTATTTTTATTGGACATGGCGTAGGAGCATTGGCTATTTCAGGTTTGGCAATAACTTTCCCTTTCATGAACCTTTCTGCGGCTTTTGGTTCGCTGGTAGGCGTTGGAGCAGCCACTTTGATGTCGGTTCGTTTGGGACAAAAAGATTACACTACAGCCAATCAAATTTTAGGAAATGTATTTGTATTGAATATTATTTTTGGGTTGGCTTTTACGATTATTTCTCTTATTTTTCTGGATCCCATTCTTTATTTTTTTGGTGCCAGTCCTGCCACTTTACCTTATGCCCATGATTTTATGGTTATTATTTTGATTGGGAATGTAATTACTCATATTTATCTGGGATTGAATGGTTTACTGCGTTCGATAGGAAAACCTGAAAAAGCGATGTATGCTACCTTAACCACAGTAGGTTTGAATCTGATATTAAATCCTCTTTTTATTTTTGGTTTCAAATGGGGAATTCGTGGTAGTGCTTTAGCAACTGTTCTTTCGCAAACCATTTTGCTTATTTGGCAAATAAAACTTTTCAGTGATAAAGAAAATTTTATTCATTTTCAAAAGGGCATTTTTAAACTAGATAAAAGGATTGTAAAAGAATCGTTGGCTATTGGGATGTCACCTTTTTTAATGAACGCAGTGGGTAGTATTATTGTTATTGTTTTAAATCAATCGTTGATCAGGCATGGAGGCGATCTGGCAGTTGGAGCATATGGAATTATTAATCGGGTAACTTTTCTTTTTGCTATGGTGGTAGTAGGATTAAATCAGGGAATGCAACCCATCGCAGGATATAATTTTGGAGCTCAGAAATTCGACAGAGTAAATGAAGTACTCAAGCTTACTATTCTCTTTGCTACTGCTATAATGACAGTAGGTTTTTTAATCGGAGAACTGTTTCCCAGGGCTGTAGCGTCTATTTTTACAAAGGATAAAGAACTTATCCGATTAGCAAGTGAAGGTTTACGAATTACTTTTATTTTCTTTCCCATTGTTGGATTTCAAATGGTAACAACTAATTTTTTTCAAAGTATAGGAATGGCAGGAAAGGCAATTTTTTTATCTTTGACCAGACAATTGATATATTTATTACCTTGTTTACTCATTTTTCCTTCTATTTATGGACTAAAAGGAGTTTGGTACAGCATGCCTGTTGCTGATTTACTTGCCACACTTACAGCAGCTTATATGCTTTTTGTCAATTATCGTAAAAACATTTCAAAGTCAAAATTAATTTCACAAACAAAAAGTTATCAAAATGAATGAAAATTTTGTCATCACCATTGGTCGTCAAATTGGCAGTGGTGGCCATCAAATTGGAGAAAAAATTGCTAAATACTTTAATATCTCTTTTTATGATAAAGAATTAATTCAAGCAGTTTCGCAGGAAACTGGTTTAGCAAAAGAACTTTTTGATAAAATGGATGAGAAAAAAAGTCATAGTATTTTCAGTAACTTTTTAGGACTACACAATTCTGTAATGATGGATCAATTTTATTTATGCGATAATTATCTCTCCAACGAAGCTTTATTTAAAATTCAGAGTGAAGTAATTCGTAAGCTCGCCGATCAAAAATCTTGTGTATTTGTAGGCAGATGTGCAGATTATGTATTAAAAGATTACCCGAGAATAGTAACTATTTTTATTACTGCCGATTTTGAGGATCGAATCAAAAGAATTATGGAACGGGAAAATCTTTCCACCGAAAAAGCCAAAGAGTATCTAAAAAAGATGGAGAAAAAAAGAGCCGACTACTATAATTATTTTAGCAACAAACAATGGGGTGTAGCTGCTTCTTATCAATTATGCATCAATTCTTCAGCTCTTGGAGTAGAAAAAACTGTCGCTTATCTTATTGATTTTATTAAACAAAAATTACAACTTGACTGACTAATTGTTTTTGTACTGGTTTCGAAAAATTTTTTCTTCAATGTTAAAAATAAATTGCTCTGATCATTCTATCATTTCCTGACAAATCTTTTTTTAATTCAATCTGCTGAAAGCCTTCTTGTTCGAGCAATGTTACTATATTTTCTCCTGCTTTGTAATGAATTTCAAAATAAAGTTTTCCACCCTGATTCAAATGAATTTGAGCAAAATCGACGATATTCCTGTAAAACAACAAAGGATCATCTTTAGGTACAAACAAAGCCAACAAAGGTTCATAATTCAAAACATTTGGCAAAAGAGTTTCTTTTTCATTTTCTGGAACGTAGGGCGGATTGCTGACAATAATGTCCCATTTTTTATCAAAAAGTGGATTTTTTAAAATATCTGCTTCGAAAAAATGAATTTCTGTATGATTGATTTTAGCATTCAGGCGGGCTGTTTCGATTGCCTCATGTGAAATATCACAAGCATCTACGTTGGCAAAAGGAAATTCATGCTTCAAACTGATAGCAATGCAACCACTTCCTGTTCCAATATCTAAAATTTGCAAAGCTGAATTTTTATCATTTTCCTTTACTATCCATTCAATTAATTCTTCCGTTTCGGGACGAGGAATCAATACCGAAGAATTTACTAAAAAATTCAAACCATAAAATTCTGTTTCGCCTAAAAGATACTGAATTGGAACATATTCTTTAAGTTTGAACAGAAATGAATTCAATTTATTCCATTGTTCAGAAGAAAATTTTGTATTTTTGTTAATTAAAATTTCAGAACGTGAAAACCCGGTTATTTTTTCTAACAATAAATAACCAAAACTTTGAATCTCATTGTCAGGATAATAACCTTTTAATTCAGTTTGAATATATTTCATTATTTCTTCCATAATGCAAAAATAAACAATTTGTAAAAACAAGTGAATAACAACATTATTTTTAAAATTAGGTTTTACTGGAAACATGACTGAAGAAGAAAAATATATAGCACGCTGTTTACAAATAGCCTCATATGGAGATGGTTTTGTAGCTCCCAATCCAATGGTAGGAGCTGTTCTGGTTAATGAAGAAAAAATTATTGGCGAAGGCTTTCACCAATACTTCGGTCAAGCTCATGCTGAACGGAATGCCATTCTTTCGGTAAAAGATCCAGAACAATTAAAGAATGCTACTTTATATGTAAACCTTGAACCTTGCTCTCATTATGGACACACACCGCCATGTGCCAATTTTATTGTAGATTGTAAGATTCCAAAAGTAGTGATTGGCACCTATGATCCTAATCCAGATGTTTATGGACAAGGTGTAGAAATTCTTCAAAAAGCAGGAATTGAAGTAAAAATAGGCGTTTTAGAAAAAGAATGTAGAGAATTGAACAAACGTTTTTTTACTTTTCATGAAAAGAAACGTCCATTTGTTACACTAAAATGGGCTCAAACTATTGATGGATTTATTGATCAAAACAGAACGGATGTTCTACAATTACCGCTGAACATTTCCAATCATTTTACAAAAATTCTTACACATAAAATACGTTCTGAAAATCAAGCCATTCTCGTTGGCACCAATACAGTTATTTTAGATAATCCTTCCTTAACCGTTCGATACTGGTGGGGAAAATCACCTATCAGAATTGCGATAGATCGTCTTGGAAAAGTTCCAGAAAATTATCATTTACTTGATGGGAATACCCCTACCATTATTTTTACGGAACAACTACGCCAAAATAAACAAAATTTAAAATACATTCCAATAAATTTTGATAAAGATATTTTATCAACTGTTTTACAAAAGATTTATGAACTGAATATTCATTCCATTTTAGTGGAAGGCGGTGCTCAATTATTAACAAATTTTATTATTTCCAACTTGTGGGACGAAGCTTATGTAGAAGTAGCACCTTTTGAAATTGGTAAAGGCGTAGCCGCATCCATTATGCCACTAATGCCTTATGCAAGGAAAAATTTTTATGGGCATGAATGGTATCATTATAAGAATAAAAAATAAATAAGAAATGTCAAAATTTATTACTATTTTTTTTATTGCTTTGTATGTATATACTGTTCTTAGCACTATTTCAGTTTTACTGCTCGAGAACAGAAATCCAGCAAAATCTTTTTCATGGATGCTGATCATCTTGTTCCTTCCTGTAATTGGCTTACTGCTTTATATGACTTTTGGACAAGATCTACGCAAACGAAAAATCATTTCCAGAAAAAGTCTTCATAACTTGCCTGAACGAGTCATTGCTCCTTTTGATATTACAGAAGTAGAAGAATTATTGAATAACCTTGAAAAATGTCAGAAAAATCTCATCAAACTTTTGTATAAAAACAGCGAAGCCATTGCTTATCCAGCCAATAAAGTTCAAGTTTATTCGGATGGTCAAAATGCTTTCGATGCCATTTTTGACGCCATTCGTGCAGCTCAAAATCATATCCATATTGAATTTTATATTTTAAGTAATGATAAAGTTGCCCAACAGTTAAAAGAATTGTTAATCCAAAAATCACAGGAAGGAGTTCGGGTCCGCATGATTTATGATTATATCGGCAGCTTGAATTTATCCAGAAAATATATAAAATCTTTAACAAAAGCCGGTGTTTATGTCCGCTCCTTCTTACCTTTGCGATTAAGAATATTTAGAAGCAGAATCAATTATCGAAATCACAGAAAAATTATGATTATTGACGGGAAAATTGGTTTCACGGGCGGAATGAATATAGCTGATCGATACATACATGGGAACCGATTAGGGGAATGGCGTGATAATTTTGTTCGGATTGAAGGAGCAGCAGTGCATGGATTGCAACATTTATTTCTTGCCGACTGGTATTTTGTAGAACGAAAACTGATTACAGCTCCAAAATATTATCCTCAACCTGAAAATTTTAACACCAATAACTTGATTCAAATTGTTTCCAGCGGACCTGATACCGACTGGGAATCTATCATGCAAGGAATGGCTTCAGCTATTATGACTGCCAGTGAATATGTTTATATTCAATCGCCTTATTATATGCCACCAGAATTAATCGAATGCTG
>Ga0116192_1001327_pt1 | contig 17571 bp, 12 predicted proteins | sample AD_UKC113_MetaG_FD_89876 | JGI IMG/M metagenome (GOLD analysis project Ga0116192, IMG submission 89876) | Active sludge microbial communities of municipal wastewater-treating anaerobic digesters from Hong Kong - AD_UKC113_MetaG | ecosystem: Engineered > Bioreactor > Anaerobic > Digestate... | reverse complement strand
GGACCACGGGAGCTTACGCCTGTGGAGCTAGCCCGGCAGGGTTACGATGAAGCAGGAAACTCACGAATTCGCTTAGCCCGGGAAGCCCGTGCCTTTCGCGGAGCGAAGGGAGGGGTAGTTCACATCAATAAAATTTAGTTTGTATTAAGGTTCGGTTAAGGTTACCTTCTCTTTGATTTAAGGTTGCAATTGCTAATATATTGAAGAAGCATCGGGCTGCGGCGCTTCCCTGAAAGAAGGAACCGGGGTTTCGCCGGTGCAGGAAGGAGAAATGTTTTGGGCGGGAGCGGAAAAATCGACTTCCTCAATCTTGTCATCGAAGCCTTTCTGCTGGAAATGCCGTCGAGACTGAACTTCCTGCGGTCTGCCCTGGCCGGGGGAGACGCCGCAGCCGTGCGCGGTCATGTTCAGAGCATGAAGGCAGGCGGCGCTTTTATCGGCATCAGCCGTTTCACCGGCTTGTGCCGTGAACTGGAGACACGGGCATTGACCGGCGATATCGCGGAAGCTGCCGGATTGCTTTCGGAAATTGAAGAAGAGTATGCCCGGGTTGAACAGGACTTGCGGAGGCGGCTGGACCGGTGAAATTGTCTCAGCTAAGGCTCTCGATCCCGGCCGGCGCTGCAGGACCGGAATTTGTGTAATGAAAAACCGGCCGCAACGTATTAACATACGGCAAGCCAAAGCGAGCCGTGATGATCGAACAGCGCCAAATTTAAAGAACTAAGGAGGCAAAACAAAAATGAGTGAAAGTGAAAAGAAACCGGTGAGCCGCAAAAAGTTGAAGGAGCAAATCATCAAAAAAGCGCAAGAAGACCAGGAATTCAAGGAAGCATTGGTCGAGAATCCCAAAGGAGCCATTGGACAATTGGGCGTCCAGCTTCCCGAAGATGTCGAGGTCAAAGTGGTTGAGGAGTCCACAGAGGTGGTCTATCTGGTGCTGCCGGTCAATCCCGGCGAGTTGACCGATGAACAACTGGACGATGTTGCGGGCGGGACCGGCTGTTCAGGTGGAGATGTATATTCCTTTCCTCTTTGCGAGCCTACCTACCAGAAAAACACGGAAAGGGCACCGTAGGCAGGGTAGGGTAACAGGCAAGAGAACCGTCCCCCTTGCCTGTCAAAAAAAAGAGAGCAGCGGTATGACAAATCGGTAGCTGCTCATAGTATACAAGGAGGTTTTGCAGATGAAAAACAGGATTTGCTACCCGGCGCTCTTTCTCGCGTTGCTGACCGTGTTGCTTCTTGTGGCCAACGGCCGGGCCGCAGCGCAGGAAAGCAAGGCGGAGGCTTTGCGCCGGCAGGACGGCGTCCAGATAACAGGCAGGGAAGAAAAATACAATGAAAACAATTTGGAGGTTAACCTCAAAATCCCGGTGATCGCCGGCATGGCCGACACGGGTGTTCAGTCACGGCTCAACACCCTCTTCGAGAACAGCGCCGCAGAACGAAAAAAGGCAATTACTCAACAATTAAAAGAGTATATTGAGCAAGCGGCCGGGGGCGGTTTCCCTTTGCGGACGTTTCAGCTCTACTCGGATTACCGGGTTACCTGTAACCGGAACAGCCTTTTAAGCATCACCTGCGAATTTTACGAGTACACCGGCGGCGCCCACGGAATAACGGTCAGAAATTCTTATAACATCGATCTCGGCACAGGCCGGCGATTAGCCCTTAAAGACCTGTTTAAAGAAGGGACGGATTATAAGGAAATCATCAACCGGGAAATTAAAAGGCAAATAGCGGCGGATCCGGATAAATATTTCACGCCTGAAGAATCGGGATTCAAAGCCATTTCCGACAACCAGGCCTTTTATCTGGAGGACGCGGGCACGGCGGAGGATGGAATTTCCTCTGCCGGGAATGTCCCCGGTTTGGTCGTGTATTTCGGCCTGTATGAAATCGCACCTTACGCAGCGGGATTTCCCGAGTTCAAAATCCCGTGGACTCTTTTTGGAGACGCCGTGCAAGCTTTCGCGCCTTCCGGGCCGGCCGCCGGGACTTGCTTCAGCGTGAAACTGAACAGCCGGCCGGTTGCCTTTGACGTGCCCCCGCGCCTGGAAGACGGCCGCTTCCTGGTCCCCTTGCGGCCTGTTTTGGAGGCCATGGGAGCGAAGGTATCCTGGTACAGCGACACCGGTACGGCGGTGGCGTGCCTGCCGGGAGCGACACTGGTCGTGACCAAAGGATCCCAATATGCCGGGATCAACGGCCAGGGGTATCCAATGCCGCTTGCCGCCGGCATAGACGGGGGCAGGCTTGTCGTACCGCTGGAGATCATTTTACAAGCCACCGGCGCGCAGTCCGGCTGGGACAGCGCGACCCGGACCCTTTCGCTCTTTTTGAAAGATACCGCCGGTTTTCCGGGTCCGCTTCTCGATCTGCAGCGCGACATTCAGAACGAACTGAACCGGATGGACCGGGACCTGTTCACCGCGGCGGGGGAACTTGCCCGGACCGGCCTGGACGGGGAGGAAGCGCGCCGGATCTTAAGCGGGCTGGCGGCCCGCTACCCTTGGGTGGCGGACGCCTGCACCGTGGATAAAAATGGGAAGATTGTCGCCGTTGAACCTGCCGCCTACCACGAGTTCACAGGCTCCGATATCAGCGGGCAGGAGCAGGTCGGGAGGCTTTGGGAAACCGGGCGTCCGGTCTTAAGCTCCGTGTTCACGGCAGTGGAAGGTTTTCCGGCAGTGGACCTGGAACGGCCCGTGTGCAACCGGCAAAACGAACTGATCGGCTCGGTCAGTTTGCTGATCAAACCGGAACAGTTCTTTGCCAGTTTTGCCGTCCCGGAACTGCAGGGGCAGCGGCCGGAAATGATGGTCACGCAGAAAGACGGGTATGTCGTTTACGACAGCGACAGCTCACAAATCGGCCGCAATGTCTTTACCGACCCCTTTTATCAGGATTACACCGGACTGCCTGCCCTGACCAGGAGAACAGCTGCCGACAGGGCCGGGGTTGGGACCTACGCTCCCCCGGATCAGCCGCCTCAAAAACAGGTGGTCAAAAGGTCGGTCTGGACTACGGTGGGCTTGCACGGTACGGAATGGCGGCTGATTGCAAACTACGCGGTGGACGGTGATATCCAGTCCGGTAAAACCGCGCCGGCCCTGGAGATCAGCCCGCTGCAGGCCCTGGCCGGTGATCCCTGGAAGATCAAAGTCGCCGGGCTGGCCCCCGGGGCGCCGGTGACCCTGGTGGCGGAACAGCAGGACGGCAGCGGGATTAAATGGGAGTCACACGCCGTTTTCCAGGCGGACCAGAGCGGGGTGGTGGACCCCGGCGTTCAGGCGCCGGTTTCCGGCAGCTATGCGGGCGCCGACCCGGCCGGCCTTTTCTGGTCCCTGCGACCGGCTGCCGGCGGGAAGCCGGCGGGGACGTTTGCCAAAAGCCTGGAACCGCAAAAGATTGCCGTTTCCGTGGAGGTTGAAGGCGAGAGAATACTTGCGCAGGAGGTGGAAAGGCTTTACCAGCTGCCCGGGGTCAAAAGGCTGGAAGTGCGCGATGCCGGAGTGGTGGGGACGCTTTTCATCCCTGACGGGGAAGGCAGGCGGCCGGCCGTCATCGTGCTGGGCGGTTCGGACGGCGGCACTTACGAACCCGCCGCGGCGATCTTCGCCTCCCGCGGCTACGTCACCCTGGCCCTGGCCTATTTCGGGATGGAAGGGCTCCCGGATTCCCTGGTGAACATCCCCCTGGAGACCGTGGAGAGGGCAATCCGTTGGCTGGAGGCTCATCCCAGAGTTGATCAAGACGCCATCGGCGTGTGGGGCGCTTCCAAAGGAGCGGAACTGGCCCTGCTGGCCGCCTCCCATTATCCCCAGATCAAGGCCGTGGTGGCCAAGTCCCCCAGCGCGGTGGCATTCGAGGGGATCAGCAAGGACTTCGGAGAGGATCCCCAATCATCCTGGACGTTCAAAGGAGAACCTGTTCCTTACGTGCCCACCGTATTCCCCGAGGAGCTGGCCGGGAGCTATTTCGCGGCGGTGGCAAAAAAAGAACCCTGGCCCACCACTCCCCTGTATGAATACGCGCTGCAAAACCGGGAAGCCGTGGAAAAGGCGGCTATCAAAGTGGAGAATATCAACGGGCCGGTTTTGCTGGTTTCGGGCGGCCTCGACGGGGCCTGGCCGTCCGGCAAACTATCGGAAATGATTATGAAGAGGCTTCAGGAAAAAGGTCACCCGTTTCCCGACGTGCGCCTCCACTACCCTGACGCCGGCCACCAGATCAGCGTGCCGTATTCCCCCACCACCGTAAACTGGCTGACCCTGCCGGGAGGTTTTATTGAAGACCTCGGCGGTTCGCCGGAAGGAAACGCCGCAGCTTCTATGGATTCGTGGCCGAAAATCAATGATTTCTTCAGGACGCATCTGGAGAAAAAGAAATAGTCGTCCTTGTTGGGACTTAGATGAAAGGTGGTTTAAATATGCAGATCGGCAAAAGAAGGTTGATTGTTTTACTGTTGAGTTTGTCTCTGGCGCTCCTGATCCTGGCCGGTTGTTCGACGGGAGGCGGCGCGTCGAAGGATGCAGCGGGGGAAATCAAGATCGGCGTAGTGGCCACCCTCGGCGGCAACGGTGCGGATTACGGCGTCTCCATCAAGCAGGGACTGGAAACCGCCCGGGACAGGATTAACGGAGCCGGGGGAATCAACGGCAGAAAAATCAGCCTGATTATCGAAGATTCTCGCGGCGATAAAGACCAGGCCGTAAAAGCGGTGCAAAAACTGATCAACGAGGACCGGGTGCTGGCCATCATCGGTCCCACCAACAGCGGCGAGATGTTTGCCGCCGGGCCGGTTGCCGACAAGGCCGGGGTGGCTATCATGGGCACCTCCAACACCGCCAGGGGGATTGGCGAGATCGGGCCGTACGTGTTCAGAAACTCCCTGCCCGAGGACAGCGTCATCCCCGCCACGGTGCGCAAGGCTAAAGAAAAGTTCGGGTTCACCAGGGCGGCCCTGCTGTACTCCAGCAACAACGACTGGGCCGTCAGCTCCGCCAAAACTTTTGAAAAAGCCCTGCAGGAACAGGGAGTGGCCATTGTGGAAACCCAGACCTTTGCCGACGGGGATACCGACTTCCGGGCGCAGCTCACCAGGGTGGCGGCGGCCAAGCCCGAAGCCCTGGCCGTTTCCGCCCTGTACAGGGAGTCAGCGCTGCTCTTAATTCAGGCCAGGCAGCAGGGCCTCAACCTGCCGGTGATGGGCGGCAACGGGTTTAACGACCCCGAGCTGATGAAGATTGCCGGCGAGGCGGCGGAAGGCGCGCTGGTGGGCAGCCCGTGGTTTGCCGGTCGGGACGACCCCGCGGCGCAGGTTTTCGTGGCCGAGTATCAAAAGCGTTACAATGCCGTCCCGAACCAATTTGCCGCCCAGGCTTACGATGCCCTGGGGATTATGGCCGAAGCCCTGAAAGCCGAAGGGGCTGCCGGTGACCGCGCCAAATTCAGGGATGCCCTGGCGGCTGTCAAGAATTACCAGGGCGTGACCGGCAAGTTTTCCTTCGACCAAAACGGTGATCCTTTAATGGATGCGATGGTGCTGCAAGTTGTCAACGGCGCCTACCGGGAAGTAAAGTAAACGGCAGACCGAGGCGGGCGGCGGCGGCGCGGATTTAGTACCGGTGGGCAAGCCTGCCGAGATATTGATTGCCGCCGGGGCTTTAACGGTCTGGCTTATCCGTCGCCTCCGTTTTGGTTTTGCCGGTAGTGCATGGCGAGGTGATTGGGTGTGAAAATTGCGGCAACCAGAATGGGAAAGTTGATGATCCTGGCGCTTGAAGGGAGAGTTGACGCGTTTGCGGCCAAAAACCTGCAGGATACGGTGAATCAAAAATTAACGCCCGATATTGACGCCGTGATCTTCGACCTGAAGGGCGTCAGCTATATCAGCAGCGCGGGGCTGAGGATCATCGTGTCGGTCGTCAAAAGGATGAAGAATAACGAAGGTTCCGTCGCCTTGTGCCGTGCCGGCCGGTTTTGCCGGGACGTCATGGACACGGCGGGATTCCTGTCCCTTTTACCCGTTTTTGACACTCTGGAACAGGCCGTGGCCTTCGGACTGCAATGCATTCAGGAAAAAGAGCACCTGCAGAACTGGGAGCAACTGGAGAATATCCTTCTCTCCTGCGGCAAGGCAAAAATAATTCCGGTTTCTCCGGAAAAGGGCGAGGCTTTGGTAACAGGAGATATCAAGGATGTGCTGTACTCTAGGGTTACCAGGGAAAAGCTCTTTTCCAAGACTTTTTCGGAAGCCGAATATTCCATCGGATTGGGGGCGCTGGGGGACGATGTGGACGATTATTACACTGTGATGGGCGAGATGATCACCATCGGCGGGACTATGGTCTGGCTGCCCACCGACGGCAACGACACCCCCGATTTTCTCATTCCAAAGGCGGATACCGGCAAAATAAAGGTGCGGACCGGTTTTAACGTTTCCCTGAACGGCAGGTTTAACGAATTGTTTTACTTTGTAAGCGACGACCCCCAGGGCGTTTCGTTGGGAGAAATCTACGGCGAGCTGTTCCGGCTTGCGTCAATCAGGCGCCCCGATTATAAAGGCGCCATCGGTCTGGCGGCCTGCGCCAGGATGCCCGCGGTTTTCGGCTCGGGCATCTTAAAGTCGCCGGTGCGCGAATTCGCCCCGGCCAACGGCAGGATGATCACCGACGGCGAGAACGTGGAGCAGTGGCTGGAATCCGACAAAGAACCCAGACATACCGGTGTTACCGGCCTTATTTGCGGGATAGGCGTATCTTTACAGGCGGATTTGTCGGTTTTTGACCAGGATATCCTCAACCGCATATTTTACCTGCACCCGGCCAATACGGGGGGTAAAAGCCAGATGCTGCACAACCACGGGGTCCTTTTCAGCCCGCAGCCCTTCCCCGGCAGGGCGGTAAATCTGGAAAAGCAGATCGACCGGGTGGTGGAACAGGGGGATTTTATAGACATGCGCCACCTGCTGGACGCTTCAACCGTTGAAAGAGCCTTGATCGGCGTCAGCTATCTGCAGGAATTGAGACAAGACAACACATAAAAGAGGTTAAAGTTGTTGAAGAGGGACGGGATCATGAAGGGCTATCCGGACAACACCTTCCGGCCCAAGGAAATCGCCACCAGGGCGGAGGCGGTGACGGTAATTGTAAACGCGATCAATAAAAAACTGTGTGGAGGCGAGGGTTCATGAAAAAAGCGGGTATGCTCGTCTTTGTTGTCACGGCTCTTTTCTTTACCGGTCTGTTGTTTTCTCAATGCCAGACGGCCTTTGCGGTCAATAACACCAACCCGGCCCTGGCCTGCGACCCGGACAGCAACCGGTACCTGTGCGTCTACGAGAACCGGGAAAGTGGTGAAGTAGTGGGGCGGTTTATCGATGACGGAGGCAATCCGGTCGGTGATGAGTTTTCTGTCTCTGATGAAAATGGCGCGGAACCGTCCGTGGCTTACGGCGTCTACGGGGGTGAAGGCAGGTACATGGTCGTCTGGCAGAACAATGGCAATATTTATGGAAAGCTGCTGGATGCCGGTACCGGGCAAATTGCCGGGAGCACGGGCAAACTGGCTATTGACGAGGGGGGAAAAAATAGTTACCCTTCGGTAGTCTTCGACAGCGTCAACGGAAGATTCCTGGTCGCCTGGCAATACGATTGGGGCGATGAAATCCATGGTTGTCTGGTCGACGCCGGCGGGACGCTTTGCGGACCGAGTTTCGTCATCTCCGGCACCGCTTCTTCCAAGTATTATCCCTCGGCGGCCTTCGACGGCGTCAACGAAAGGTTTCTGGTGGTGTGGGCGGACTATAGCACTGTTGCCGCCGTTTACGGCCAACTTATAGAAGCGAACGGGGATTTATTTGGCACGAGCCTCCACATTTCCGGCGACCCGGGGTATAGCCATAATTTGCCAACCGTCACCTTCAACACTACCAATGAAGAATACCTGGTAGTCTGGGAGAGGAGTGATGGTAATTGGAAGTATGACATCCGCGGCCGGGTGCTGGAGCCTGATGGCACGCCGGCCGGAGGCAGCTTCGGCGTCTCCGGATCCAGCGGAGAAATGTATAATACATCCCTTGCATACAATGCCCTGAGCGACCGGTACCTGGCAGTGTGGGAAGTCCAGGTCGCCATCCCGGATAATGCGGACATTTACGGTCAGATGGTGAATGGCGGCGGTATCCCGGACGGTAGCAACTTCACCGTCTGTGACGACCCGGGAGTGCAAAGGAAGCCGGTGGTGGCCGGCAATTCCCAGGACGGCAGTTTCCTAGTGGCCTATGAGTATTATTGGGATTCAGAGGGAGGCGGAGCAACTGACATTGCCTACAGCCTGGTAACGGCCCACGGACTGCCGCTGCCACGGATCCAGTTTAGCCAGGCTGAATACGCCGTAAATGAAAACGTCGGCAGTGCTGTGATCACCGTTACCCGCAGCGGAAATAAGAACAGTGTCTCCAGCGTGGTGTACTCCACCACGGGCGGGACGGCCGGGGCGGGATCGGACTACACCCCGGTATCCGGCACGCTCATTTTTAACCAGGATGAAGAAAGCAAAACCTTTACCGTACCCATCCTGGACGACAGCAATAATGAGGGCGACGAAACAGTAAACCTGGCTTTAAGCAGCCCCTCGGGCGCAACCCTGGGTTTTCTTAAAGCGGCGGTACTGACTATTGTTGACAGCGGCTCTTCCGGCGATGGCAATGGCGACGGCGGTGTAACCGGGGACCAGCCTCCCACCGGGTTAACCTTAATCGACCGTATGCCCGGTTATATCAGAATCGGTCAATCGGTTAGAATTGATGAACACCGGGAGGAAATCGTGCTGGGGTATAATCAGCCCCTGCTTGGCTCAAATCCGAAACATGTCCCCAGGGCTTATTGCTGGAACGCACAAAAGGGCAAATGGGTGGCGCTGGCCAGTTACCCCGCCGGGGACGGAAGAGTGAAAGCAATAAACGACGGCAAATATAAGGGTTGGTTCAACGTGTTTGGTGTCGTTCAACCGGCCTTTACCGATATTGAACCCGGTCACTGGGCGGAGCAAATTATCAACCGGATGAACGGGTTGGGCGTGATCGAAGGCTACCCGGACGATCAAAACAGGGACCTGGTCCGCTCGGTCAGGGCCGATCGAAACATTTCGCGTGTTGAATTCGCCGTGCTGATTTACCGGATACTCAATATGGACACTGATAAGCCATTATTAAATGCAATGCCGGGGCACGAGGCGGAAGCGCTGTTACAGGCCAGATACAGTGACGGCAACGAGGTTCCCGGATGGGCCGTTGAAATGGTCGGCGCCGTGGCAGATAAGGGCTTGATGGCAGACAGGAACGGCAGACTGGAAGCTGATATGCCGATTACCCGCATCGAGGCTGCGGTGATGGTGAGTAGAGCGCTTAAAGTCATACCGGGCTACAAATATAAAGCAGCTGATCTGTCAGTCTTTGCAGACAGTGCCCAGGTACCCGAATGGGCTAACGGGGAAGTTGCCGAGAATGTAATTTTGGGCTACCCGGACGGCACACTCAGGCCCAATGGAGAGATTACCCGCGCCGAGTCACTTGCTTTGCTGCTGAGGCTCTTTGTTTACGGTCTGGGCTGGTAAAAGTGATGCCATTTCTCTAAACAGTAAAAGAGGCTTCCCGCCGGAGATGCTCGCATGTTGTGACAGCGTATTTACCGAAAATGTAAAAAAGGCGGTTGCCGGGGAGGAAGTAGAAGACTTGTTTGTGAATGCTAAGGGCGTTATGGTTGGAAATGGCCAGCTCTGGTTAGGTGTGGCTGAAGGTGAAAAATACTTAATCCTTTCCGTCAACCCGTAATCGTTGGCTTCTCAATCAGCTGGAAATTATCCCGCTGGTCATGTCTTACAAGGGGGTTGATTTTTTGAAAAAATTGCTTGTGACTGTGGTTCTGGCCGTTGTTCTGGTTCTGAGAACCGCCGCCACGGGCTCCGCGGCACAGTCGCCCGGCAACTGGTCGGCAGTGGGGGGAGTTCCGGAACCCACCGCGGGATGTCTTTTAACCGTCGACGGCGCAGTCTACGCCGGGGCGGGAGACGGCAACGTGTGGTCCTGGGACGGCGCGCAGTGGATTAATGTGGGCGGGCTGGCCGGTTCTACCGGGATTGGTTCCGTCCAGAGCCTGGCGACGGTCAACGGCGCTGTTTACGCCGGGACGTTGGACGGCGTGTGGGCGTGGGACGGCGCCGCCTGGTCGCAGGTGGGAAGCCTGGCGGATGAGGCGGCACAAGTCTTCGCCCTGACCACCGTCAACGGCGCGGTCTACGCCGGAACAGAGGACGGCGTTTGGGTCCGGGACAGCGCCGCCTGGTTCCGGGCGGGGAATTTCCCGGGCGGAGCGGCATGGAGCCTGGCGACGGTCAACAATGCGGTCTACGCCGGGTCAAGACAAGGGGTGTGGGGCTGGGACGGCTCAGCCTGGTCACAGGTGGGGAACCTTCCGGGGGATGCAGCCTGGGTCTATAGCCTGGCCGCAGTCGGCAACACGCTCTACGCCGGGACGTTGGACGGCGTGTGGGCCTGGGACGGCGCCGCCTGGTCACAGGTAGGGGGCCTCACGGATGATGCGGCAGTGGTCCACAGTCTGGCGCTGGTCGACGGCGCGCTGTACGCCGGGACGGGGAACGGCGTGTGGGCCTGGGACGGCTCAGCCTGGTCCCGGGTGGGCGCCGGGGTTTTTCCAGGTGACGCGGTGCAAGCCTTCAGCCTGGCTGCAATAGGCGGTAAGATCTACGCCGGGACTCAGATCGGCGTCTGGGTTTGGGACGGCACCGTCTGGAACCGGGTGAGCTCCGGGGGGCTGCCGGGCTATGCGGCGTGGATTAGGAGTCTGGCCACGGACAACGGCGCGCTTTACACCGGGACATGGGGCGGGGGCATCTGGGTCTGGGACGGCGCCGCCTGGACACAGGTGGGGGGCCTCACGGCGAACACGGCGATTGCCCCCGCGCTGATCACATTCAATGGTAAGCTGTACGCCGGCACCTTCAGAGGTGTACTGGCCTGGAATCGCTCTTTCTGGTCACAGGTGGGGAGCCCGGTGGAAGGCATGGACGACACGACACAGATCAGTTGTCTGGCGGCGGTCAACGGCACGCTGTATGCGGGGACGTTGAACGGCGGCGTGTGGGCGTGGGACGGATCCGCCTGGTCGCAGGCAGGGAGCCTCACGGGCAGTGCGGCCTGGATCAACAGACTGATTGCTTTTGACGGCACCCTGTACGCCGGGACGTTGGACGGCGTCTGGGTCTGGGACGGATTTGCCTGGTCGCGGGCAGGAAACCTTCCGGGCGACGCGGCCTGGGTCTACAGCCTGGCCGCAGCCGGCAACACGCTCTACGCCGGGACGTTGGACGGCGTGTGGGCCTGGGACGGCTCAGCCTGGTCACAGGCGGGGAGCCTTCCGGGCGACGCAGCCGTGGCTCGCAGTCTGGCGGCGGTCAACGGCACCCTGTACGCCGGGACGGAGGACGGTGTGTGGGTCTGGGACGGATTTGCCTGGTCGCGGGCAGGAAACCTTCCGGGGGACGCAGCCTTGGTCTTTAGCCTGGCCGCAGCCGGCAACAGGTTGTACGCCGGGACATGGGCCGGCGTGTGGAGTTTCACCCTGCCCGTGAGTCCCGGCGGCGGCAGCGGCGGCCCGGATGCGCCGGGACCGGTGCACAGCATCGCCGGCTCGGCCGTGGTTTATCCTTCGGCCGGAGGCACGGTCGGCCTGGGCAGCGACGCCTCCATAACCATCCCGCCGGGCGCCCTGCAGGGCAGCGCCGGCGTTAACGTGGCCATCCGGAGGGTTGCCTCGCCCCCGCCCGCGCCTGTAGGGTACACCATCACCGGAGCTTACGAGTTTACCGTAAACGGCCTGGACCATTACACCTTCAATAAGCCGGTCACCTTAACCTTCGCCTTTGACCCGGCCATAGTGGCGGAAGGCACGACCCCGGCCGTGTATTATTACAACGGGAAGGAATGGGTCCTGCTTACCGGCGCGGTGGATTGGACCGGCAACACCATCACGGTGACGGTGGACCACTTTACCAAATACGCGGTGATGGCAAAGGTTCCGGCCCCGGCGCCGGCCCTGCAAGACATCGCCGGCCACTGGGCGCAGGCCGTGATCGAGAAACTGGTGTCCCTGGGGGCTGTTTCGGGTTACCCGGACGGCGCCTTCCGGCCGGACCAAAACATCACCAGGGCCGAGTTTGTGAGTGTGCTGGTCAAGGCTTTTCAACTCAAGCCGGCAAAGGGCAAAGTGTTCGCCGACACGTCCGGGCACTGGGCCGGTGAGGCCATCTCCACGGCGGCCAATTACGGGATAGTCGCCGGTTACGGCGACGGCCGCTTCGGCCCGGACGAGCCGGTCACCCGCGAGCAGATGGCCGCGATGACCGTTAAAGCCGCCAAACTGAACCCTGTGTCCGGGGAACTTGCCTTTACCGACAGCAGCGATATTTCACCCTGGGCGAACGATTCCGTAGTCACGGCGGTGAAAAACGGAATCATCAGTGGATACCCGGACAACACCTTGCGGCCCGGGGCCAGGGCCACCAGGGCCGAAGCCGCCGCGATGGCCGTTAGAGCGATCGGTGCTGAAGGAGCCAGGCATCAATAACTTCCGGCCGCACATCATTATTAGCATAAGGAGTATAAATGCTATGTATAAAAAAGTTATTATTGGAGCCGTTATTTTGCTCATCCTGCTTGCGCCTGCGTTTGGTTTTGCAGCAGTTGACAACCGGCCTGCAATAGAGCTGAACGGCGTCAAAATGCAAGCCGCCGCCCATATTGACGGAGGTAATGTTTACCTGCCGCTGCGGGCGCTTGGTGAAGCCCTCGGGTATAAAATAGGCTGGTCGGAAAAGGACGGCACGGTATCTGTCTCCGGGCCCGGCAAAAACATTGTGATTGATTTGCAGAACAACAGAGTGACCGCAAACGGCCATGTTTACTATATGAGCGGGGGCTGCCCGGGCACCGGGGCCGACGGCGGCACAATCGTCGGAGACAGAACATACATGGGAGCGGGTTTCTTCTCCGGCAACCTCGGTCTTAAAGTTTTCTGGGACAGGCAGGGCAGAAAGATCGAACTTGAAAGCATAAAGGAAAACGCCATCTCTATAAAAACGGTGCAAGAAGCTTCTGAGAACGACAAAATCAAAATAACCCTGCAGTATCCCCAAATTGAAGGATTGGATGACAAAGCGGTGCAGGACGGCCTGAACTCCTTCTTCAGGAAGTCAGCCGAAGCTGCCGGGGATGAGGGTTTGAAGAACGCAGATGATCTGGTAAAGGATAATTCCGGGCCTGCCGGCAGCCCGAACAAATGCGAGACGTACTTCGATTACAGGGTTAAATACAATCAAAACGGACTTTTAAGCGTGGTGTTCATAAATTACCAGTATACCGGAGGAGCACACGGATTGACGGCCCAAACTTCGCACACCTTCGACCTGAAAACAGGTGAAGAATACAGGCTTGGGGACCTGTTCAAAAATGGCGCGGATTATGTTTCGTTCATAAGCGGCATTGTCAGCGGGGAGATAAAAGAAAGGATGGCGGAGGGCCTGTTGCCTGAAAATCCGCTTGCGCCTTTTAAAGCGATTAAGGAGGACCAGGATTTCTACCTGTCCAACGGCGCGGTGGTGGTCTATTTCCAGCAATACGAATACTTCCCGTACGCTGCCGGCATCCTGGAGTTCCCGGTTGACTTCTCTGTACTGAAAGATATGTTGAAACCGGATTTCAGCTTTTTGGCCGGCGGCGCAAAATTGCTTGAAGCATCTGGAACTCCGAATACGTTAAATATTGGTGAGACCGGCAGGGTTATTCTGAAGGGAAACCCGACGACAGGCTATACCTGGCATTACACTGTTGAAAACGGTGATATTGTAAAACTTGACTCCGGATATAATGTCCGGGATTCCAACATGATCGGCGCGGGAAGCACCTTTATATGGAATTTCAAGGCTTTGCAGGCAGGACGGACGAAAATAACTTTCAAATATTACAGGGAATGGGAGGGAGAAGCGTCTGCAACCGCTGACAACACTGTCGAATACCTGATCCAGGTAGAGGAACCGAAGCTTTGCCTTGTCAGCGAAAAATACGGCTTTAGCATGGAGGCTCCTGCGTTTTGGAAAGGCAAAGTGGAAATAAGTGAAGAGAATGGCAGTTTTACGGTCAGGCACGTGACAGCTTCCAAAAACGCGCCCGTACAGAATCCGGTGATCATCAAGGTAATACAATACGGGAGCGTGGCCAAATGGGAGCAAGATTCAAAGAAGGAAAACGAACCATTTCCATATAAAAAACTCGGAGTCATAAACGGAAAGGTTTTTGCTTCCGTCTTCACCTTCGGTTCTCCTTATGATGATAATAGCCCGGCGGATCAAAAGGAGTACGCGGAAATAATGTCTTCAGCAGAAGAGGTGTTAAAATCATTCAGACCCTTAAATGATCAAGATAACGCAGCGAAACCGGGAATGGAGCAGAGCGGAAAATAAATTTATTGGGACTTAAAGTGTGAAAAGCTGGCCGCAACGTATTAACATACGGTAAGCCGAAGCGGGCCGGGATGGTCGAACCGGCCGGGTTTAAAGAACAGGGAGGCAAATAAAATGAGTGGAAGCGAAAAGAAACCTATGACCCGCCAGGAGTTTACGGAACGAATCATCAAGAGGGCGCAGGCGGACCGGGAATTTAAGAAAGCGTTGCTGGATAATCCCAGGGAAACCCTCGGGCAGCTTGGCGCTCAACTTCCCGCGGAAGTCGAGGTCAAAGTCGTCGAGGAATCACCTGAGGTAGTGTACCTGGTGCTGCCAGCCGAGCCCGGAGAGCTGACCAATGATCAGCTGGACAGGGCTGCCGGCGGCGGCAGGGGTTACTTCCGCAGTTGTGAAGGCTACTGGTTCTGGGGTTGTCCATTTGTCGCCTGCGCATGTTACTAACCGGCAGGCCAAAACTTTTTGGCTTTGTTTACGAAAATAAGAAAGGGCTCAAACAAGTGAAACCGTCTATCTATAACTTTATCTGGCCTGCGGACGACCCGGGGAAGGCAATGATCTTCAACAGCCTCACCACCGCCCTGGCCGAAGTGGAAAAGACTCACCTGGATTTGCTGAAACTTCCCCGGTTTGACTATGACACCCTGCCTGACGCTGCGAAACAGTTTGCCGACGCGCTGAAGCAGGGGGGCTTCGTTCTGGACGACGCGGCCGACGAGCTGAAAATACTGAAGTTTGCCTATAACAGCAATAAATACAGCCGGATGGGGATCGGCTTTACCGTCGCCCCGACCCTGCGCTGCAACTTTGCCTGCGCCTACTGCTACGAACAGGCGGGGGAAAACGGGGGCAGGCGGGACGGACAAAACGCCTTGATGCCGGAGAACGTGCGGGAAGAATTGCTGAAGTTCATTGGGCAGGCGGCCAAAACGGTAAAAGGCGTTTACATCACCTGGTACGGCGGGGAGCCACTGCTGGCCAAAGAGATCATCTTTGACCTGACGCAAAAAATAATCGCCGTCACCGAAGAGAATAAGATTAACTACTCCGCCGGGATGATCACCAACGGCTACCTGCTGTCGGAAGACCCGGGCCTGGCGCAAAAGCTGAAAGACAGCCGGATCAATTTTTTCCAGATCACCCTCGACGGGCCGCCGGAAGTGCACAACCGCCGCCGGATGCTAAAAGCGGGCGGCGGTCCCACCTTCCACCGGATTCTGGAAGGCGTCAAGCTTCTGGCGGCCAACGAGATGGAGGTAAGCCTGCGCGTCAACGTGGACCGCTCCAACATGGCGGACGCGTTAAAACTCCTCGATATATTGGAGGCCAATAACCTGAAGGACATCTCCATCCACCTGGGCCATGTCGCCGCCGACACGGCGGGCTGCAAGTCCCTTGAAAGCTCCTGTGCCACCATGGAAGAGTTCACTGTGTTGAACCAGGCCTTCCACGAAACCTTGCGGCAAAGGGGTTTCAAAACAGGCCAAACGCCCCGCTACCCCAGGATTGCTTACGCCTGCGGGGCCAACCGGATGAACGCCTTCGTGCTGGACCCGGACGGCGACATGTACAAGTGCTGGTCCGAGATTGGCGACAAGCAGGCCCGCATCGGCAATATTGCTGACTTCAAGCAGCGGGATAAAAATGAACGGATGCATGAAATCCGCTGGCTCGCCTGGGAACCTTTCGAGTACGCGGACTGCCTGACCTGCAAAGTGCTGCCCGTCTGCATGGGAGGCTGCGGCTACCGGGCCATGTTTGTTTACAAAGACAGGCCGGCCTGCGTCGAGTGGAAATACAGCCTGGAGCATTACGTCCGGGCGCGGTATTGCAGAGAGAAGATGAAAAAGACGGGTGAAGAAAATATGAAGAAAATATAAAGAACTAGCAAGACAACGGGAGAGACAACAGAGACAACGGAGACAACGGGACGGCGGAGACAACGGCGGAGACAACGGCGGAGACAACGGGACGGTTCTCTTGTCCGCGGGCTTGCCTGCGAGCGGAGACAACGGGACGGTTCTCTTGTCCGCGGGCTTGCCTGCGAGGAAACAGGCAAAAGAACCGTCTCATTGCCTGCTTGACTGAAATTAAAAAATGAAAGGGGTATAAGTGCTATGAATAAAAGGTCATTATTAGCGCCGTTATATTACTTGTCTTGCTTGTCCCTGCGTTTTGTTTTGCGGCAATTGACAATCAGCCTGTAATAGAGCTAAATGGGGTCGAAATTCAAGTCATCGCCCATATTGACGAGGGGAATGTTTATCTGCCGCTGTAATGGAAAACACATCCCGGCGTATTAACAAATAGCCGGGCTAAATTTAAGAAAATGAACCAGGGGAGTTACGATTGTTTTGCGGACTGTGAACCATTTTACAACTGAACCATTGCCGGGCGGCCTGCTGGAGAAGTTTTTCAAACTAAGTCAGAATAACACCGGCGCCCGTACCGAAGTCCTGGCCGGGGTGACCACCTTTGTAACGCTGGCCTACGTCCTTTTTGTCTATCCCAACATCCTGAAGGACGCCGGCATGCCTGTCAGCGCCACTTTTGCCGCCACCTGCGCCGCCTCGGCCTTTGCCACCCTGATCATGGGGCTTTACGCCAATTACCCCATCGCCGTGGCGCCGGGGATGGGGCTGGGGGCTTACTTCACCTACACGGTCTGCGCCGGAATGGGCCTTCCCTGGCAGACCGCCCTGGGAGCGGTCTTTATCTCCGGGCTGGTTTTCTTCCTGCTTACTGTGACCAGAGTGCGGGAGTGGATCGTGGACGGGGTGCCGCCGGTCCTGCGCTCCGCCATAGGGGTGGGGATCGGGCTTTTTATCGCCTTTATCGGCCTGCGTAACGCAGGCATTGTCGTCAAAAGCGACGCCACCCTGGTAACGCTGGGGAACATGCGTGATCCAGGGGTGCTGGTGGCGGTGGCCGGCCTCGTAGCCACCTCCCTGTTGACGGCCCGCCGGGTCAAGGGAGCCTTCCTGATCGGGATTCTGCTCACCACCGTCGGGGCCGTCGCTTCCGGGG
>Ga0116192_1001323_pt1 | contig 17605 bp, 15 predicted proteins | sample AD_UKC113_MetaG_FD_89876 | JGI IMG/M metagenome (GOLD analysis project Ga0116192, IMG submission 89876) | Active sludge microbial communities of municipal wastewater-treating anaerobic digesters from Hong Kong - AD_UKC113_MetaG | ecosystem: Engineered > Bioreactor > Anaerobic > Digestate... | reverse complement strand
GACGGGTTGGAAATACCGGAAAATGTAGTGAATTTTATTGCGCAAAATGTTACAGACAATATTCGCGATTTGGAAGGCGTTCTGATTTCGTTGCTGGCGCATTCAACCCTAACAAACATGCCTATCGACTTGCAACTCGCCGAAAAAGTTGTTAGTCGTATTGTAAATATCCCTAAAAAAATAAACACGGTAGAAAAAATCCGCGATACGGTTTGTGAATATTTCTCCATACCGGTGGATGCCATTTTTACCAAAAGTCGGAAACGTGAAGTGGTTCAGGCGCGTCAAATAGCCATGTATTTGTCCAAACAATTTACAAAAAATTCTCTGTCGTCAATTGGGAAAGCCATTGGCGAACGAGATCACGCAACTGTGCTCCATGCCTGCAAAATTGTTGGCGACTTAATGGATACTGATAAGGACTTCAGATCCAGCGTTAAAGCTATTGAAGAAATACTTAGAAATTAATTGACAGGTAATCCGACTTGCAAAATCTTTTAAAAGCTGTTTAATGATGGATTAAACGGCTTTTTTTCTGAAAAAAACGGAAGAAAATGCTTTTTAGCTCCAAAAAAAATTACTATTTTTACCGTCGAAACTTAAACAAGAAAAGTTATGGTTTTTAGATTTACTATATTATCGGACGAAGTGGACAACTTCTTAAGAGTAATCGATATTGATGCTGAAGCTACATTCTTTGATTTACACAATGCCATATTAGATTCTGTAAACTTCAAAAAAGATCAGATTACTTCTTTTTTTCTTTGTTCCGATGACTGGGAAAAAGAGCAGGAAATTACACTTATCGAAATGGATTCCTCCTCTGAATATGACAATTTGGTGATGGATAAAGTTAAACTGGAAGATTTGCTCACCGACGAAAAACAAAAACTCATGTATGTGTTTGATTTGATTGCCGATAGAGCGTTTTTCATTGAACTGAGTGAAATTATTCCACGGCAAAAACTGGCAAAACCGGTTTGCAGTAAATCGATTGGGAATCCGCCTGAGCAAACATTAAGCGAAAATGTTGTGAATCAAACTTCTAAACTGAATGTGGAAGAAAACTTTTACGGTGATGAAGATTTTGAATTGGACGAGTTGGATGAAGAAGGATTTAGTGATTTCAATTTCGACGATGACAGCAATCCGTTCAATGACGATACCAACTTCTGACAGCATTTAATTCTTTTCACTGACAGAAAATAACAAGTTTATTTTCTGTTTTTTATTTTGTATGCTAATGCAACCTACCTTGATAGTGATTCTTGGTCCAACCGGCGTTGGTAAAACCGAAATAAGTTTACAATTAGCCCAATATTTACAAAGTCCCATTATTTCGGCCGATTCGCGTCAGATTTATAAAGAACTGAAAATTGGCACAGCAGCGCCTTCTGCTGAACAACTTTCTACTGTAAAACATTATTTTATCGGTTCCCATTCTATTTTAGAAAATTTTAGCGCCGGACAATTCGAACAAGAGGTTCTTTCATTGCTCGAAGAACATTTTATAAGCAATAATATCGGCTTAATGGTAGGAGGATCTATGCTTTACATTGATGCGGTATGCAAAGGACTGGACAATATTCCGACGGTGGATGCGACAACAAGAAATTACTGGAAAAAAATTTTTGAAAATCAAGGGCTTGAATTTATTCAGCAAGAATTAAAAAAATTGGATCCCGTTTATTATCAACAAGTAGATTTGAATAACCACAAACGAATTTTGCACGCATTGGAAATTTGCTCCATGACGGGTGAACCTTTCTCTGTATTAAGAACAGGTGAACATAAAAAACGTTCTTTCAATATTATAAAAATTGGACTGAATAGACCACGTCAGGAACTTTATGCACGCATCAATGAAAGAGTAGATCAAATGATGGAAGATGGGTTATTTGAAGAAGCAAAACAATTTTATGTCTACAGAAACTTAAACCCCTTAAATACTGTTGGATATAAGGAGATTTTCGATTATATGGATGGAAAAATCACGCTGGAACAAGCTGTCGAAAAAATTAAACAAAACACCCGACATTATGCCAAAAGACAATTGACATGGTTCAATCACGACAAAGACATTGTGTGGTTTCATCCAGATGAAAAAGAAGAAATAACCCGTTTCATACAAAACCGACTTTCACAACTTCAAAAGAATGAACATTAAATATAACTATTCCCTTCTCTCGCACAATACTTTTGGCGTTGACGTAAAAACCGATGAATTTATCGAATTTGATACGGTTGAAGAAGCTTTAACCTTATCGAAAACGTTGGCACAAAAAAAATGGCTTATGATCGGTCAGGGAAGCAATCTGCTGTTTTTGAACGATTTTAAGGGCGCCATTTTACACTCTGCAATTCGGCAAATGAAAAAAATTGAGGAAGACGACCAATGGGTTTATATTGAAGTTGGTTCGGGAGTGATTTGGGATCAATTTGTGGAATTTTGTGTAGAAAATGGCTGGGGTGGCGTTGAAAATCTTTCATCTATTCCGGGAGAAGTGGGCGCTGCTGCCGTTCAGAATATTGGTGCTTACGGTATGGAAGTTCGGGAAACGATTGAAAAAGTTAAAGCCATTGAAATAGCTTCTTCCCAATTAAGAGAATTTTCTAAAGAGAATTGCCAATATGGTTATCGGCAAAGTATTTTTAAAAATCAAAATAAAGGACAATATATTCTGACTTCTGTAGTTTTCCGTTTGTCGAAAAAACCTCAATTCAAACTTTCGTATCAACATTTGGAAGAAGAAGTCCAAAAAAGAGGAAGCGTCAACCTTCAAACCATCAGAGAAACCATTATCCAGATAAGAGAACATAAATTGCCGGATTTCAGGGCAATGGGCAATGCCGGGAGTTTTTTTATCAATCCCGTCATTTCAAAAAAACATTTTCAACGTTTGCAAAGTGAATATCCCGAAATTCCACATTACTATGTTTCCCAAACAGAAGAAAAAATTCCCGCAGCATGGCTTATTGAACAATGCGGCTGGAAAGGAAAACAGGTTGGAAAAGTTGCTGTTCATGCAATGCAGCCTTTGGTAATTGTTAATTGTGGTGGAGCTTCAGGGAACGAAATAAAACAATTGGCCGATGAAATTCAACTCTCAGTAAAAAATAAATTTGATATTCAGCTTCAACCTGAAGTAAATTACATTGAATAGTTCATCTGTGGGTTTTATACTTTTTTTCTCTTCTACCCAATTGTTCTCGTCAAAGAATTATTTTTTTATTTTTTTGTACCTCCTTAATCAACTTCATTCTGAGTTGAACATACTAATTTGGAATGAAAAATTGGAAAAGAAAACTTTTTCAATATATGATTAAATACTAATTATCAATCTTATAAACAAACTTTCGTTTTAACTAAAAAATTATTTGTTTTTCAACGCAACATTATTCAAAAATCTGTCTTTCATTCAAAGCTTGCTGATATTTTCGAGCATTGATTAAATGTTGAGCAAGCGTGGTGGAAAAATTATGTTCACCATTCAACGTTTCTTTGGCACACATGTATAGATAGGAATGATGCGTATAATTCAAAACGGCATCGATCGCCTGTGGCGAAGGCAATCGGATAGGGCCTGGGGGTAAACCACCAAATTTGTAGGTATTGAAAGGCGAGTCGATTTGCAAATGTTGACCTTTGATTCGTTTCAAAGAAAAATCTTTCCATGCAAATTTAATGGTAGGATCGGCTTGCAAAGGCATATTCTTCTTTAAGCGATTGATATAAACTCCTGCAATAACAGGTTGTTCATATGATTTATTGGATTCTTCTTCTACAATTGATGCGAGAATGCTGACTTCAATTGGCGTAAGCGGTATGGAAGAAGCTTTCTGCCTGCGTTCATCGTTCCAAAATTTCAAATATTCTTTGTACATACGTTCAAAAAGTTTTTTGGGATTAATGTTCCAAAAAACTTCATATGTATTGGGAATAAATATCACAACAGAATTATCGGGAGTCAGACCGTATTTAGTAAGGAATTCTCTGTCATTCAGCAATTTCAAAAAAGTGAGTGAATCGGTCATTAATTGAGAAGACAATCGACCGGCCAGTTGTTCTTTTGTACGAACATTATTGAATGTCACTCGTACAGGGACCTGCCTTCCACTCCTTAAGTTACGAATCAATTCAAAATTGTTCATTCCTTTTTTCAATTCATATCGCCCCGAACGGACATATTTATCATAATCGAAAATTCTGGCTGTCAATCGAAAAGAAAAACTATCCCAAACGCGCGATTCCTTTTTTATAAGTTTTACAACATCTTCAAAAGGTGTACTGTCGGGAATGCAAACAAACGCTTCCTTTGCTTTTTTAGGGAAAATATTGGGCGCAAATAAAACGTACGTCAGATAAACAATAATTATAACAGGAATACCCAGCGATGCTAACAGAATTTTTTTGATTTTCTTTTTCATGAATTATATGCGTTCGGATTTGAGTTGCAAAAGTAAATGTTTTTCTTAAAAAATGCTTCTTCATAATAAAATGCAATTCATTAAAAATCAATTTAAATTGTTAAATTCATCTTTTCGAAAAACAATTCCACATAAAGGTTCACAAAAAATGACTTTGATAATCGAAAACTCTTTCTTATCTTTGCATTATAAAAGCAGACACAAGGAAGTGTGGGTGAGTGGCTGAAACCATCAGTTTGCTAAACTGACGTACGGGTTTCCGTACCACGAGTTCGAATCTCGTCGCTTCCGCTTCTTTATGCCGAATACTTTTATCAGTTTTCGGCATTTTTTATAAGACAAAACACACAAAATTAATCCGATAATTTTAATCGTTTCTCAAATTTGAAATTGCTGCTATGGAAAAAACAAAAAAATTTATTCTCACCGAAAAGGAACTCCCAACCCATTGGTACAACATCGTGGCAGAGATGCAAAACAAGCCCCTGCCTATTCTGAATCCTGCTACCAAACAACCCATGAAGGAAGAAGAACTGTACCCTCTTTTTGCAAAAGAATTGTCGCATCAGGAATTAAATCAGACTGATGCATGGATTGAAATTCCAGAAGAAGTTCGTGATAAATACAAAATCTATCGTCCTACACCGCTGGTTAGAGCTTATGATTTGGAGAAAGCACTCGATACGCCGGCGCATATTTATTTTAAAAACGAAAGTGTCAGCCCGGTAGGTTCTCACAAATTAAACACTGCTTTGGCTCAGGCCTATTATTGCAAACAGGAAGGCGTAACCCATTTGACTACCGAAACCGGCGCCGGCCAGTGGGGAACCGCATTGGCTTTTGCTGCCAAAACTTTCGGATTGGAATTGGTCGTTTACATGGTAAAAATAAGTTATGAGCAGAAACCTTATCGTCGCTCATTGATGCAAACTTGGGGTGCGCAGGTAATTGCTTCTCCAAGCATGTCTACCAATGCGGGACGAAAAATCCTCTCGGAACATCCCAATTATCTTGGAAGTTTGGGAACTGCCATTTCGGAGGCAATAGAACTTGCCATGCAAACACCTAATTGCAAATATACACTTGGCAGCGTTTTAAATCATGTCTCACTGCACCAGACAGTAATAGGACTGGAAGCAGAAAAACAAATGGAAATGGCTGGCGAATATCCCGATATTGTCATTGGTTGTTTTGGCGGCGGTTCCAATTTTTCAGGAATTTCATTTCCCTTTTTGCGTCATAATATTAAAGATGGCAAAAAAACGCGTTTCATTGCTGCCGAACCGGCTTCATGTCCTAAATTGACGCGTGGTGTTTTTGAATACGACTTTGGTGATGAAGTTGGTTACACGCCACTTTTGCCTATGTTTACGTTGGGTCATAATTTTGCTCCGGCTCACATTCACGCCGGTGGACTTCGTTATCACGGAGCCGGCACCATTGTCAGTCAATTGAAAAAAGACAATCTGGTGGAAGCAGTAGATATTGATCAGCTGGATTCATTCAAGGCAGGCGTTCTTTTTGCACAAACCGAAGGAATTGTTCCGGCTCCGGAATCGGCTCATGCCATTGCAGTAGCCATCAATGAAGCGTTGAAAGCCAAAGAAGAAGGAACACAAAAAACCATTTTGTTCAATCTTTCCGGACATGGTATGGTTGATATGACTGCTTATGACCAGTATTTTGCTGGCGATTTGACCAATTATTCACTTTCGGAAAACGATATTGCCGAAAACGTAAAAATACTGGAACATCTGGTTAAATAAGCAGATTTGAGAATTAATACGGAAGCAGGACAGTGAATAATTTTATTTGTCCTGCTTTTTTAATATTGAAAGGCAAGATTTTAAATTTCCTTCATCAGAAAACGACCAATGCGCCGCGTTCTCTGCATAAGCAAAACTTCTCTTTGGTTTGCAACTTCCTGAACAATTTCGTCTGTAATTCCTCTGACAGTCAACAACTCTAAATGTTCGTTGTAACTTACATCGAAATCGTTCGACAGCTCGTCCAATGCAGCCGGAAAATACCGACTGTTGCCTATGGCTACGGAAATGCTGATAGCTGAGCTTTCGATCATCGAAACTTTTAAACGATGTTTGCTGATAATGGAGAAAACTTTTGGCAGATTTTCTTCCAGCACAAAAGAAAAATCTATCGGACGAATGGTAACCAACACTTGATTTTTCAACAGACTGTAAAAAGGAATTCCTGTTGGTTTTTCCACGTGTGCTTTAATAACAGAACCTTTTTCCGAAGGATTTCCAAAAGGACGAACATAAAGCGGAATATTCTTATTTTGCAATGGTTTTATTGTTTTGGGATGAATCACCTGAGCCCCGCTGTAAGCCAATTCCACAGCTTCCAAATAAGTCAGTTCGGGAACAAGTTTTGCCTGAGGATATAGGCGCGGATCAGCATTTAAAATACCCGGGACATCTTTCCAAATAGTCAAACTTTCAGCATTTAGCAGGTTGGCCACAACAGCTGCCGAATAATCTGAGCCTTCACGTCCCAAAGTTGTTGGATTTCCTTTTGCATTGGCTCCTATAAAACCCTGACCAATGTAAACCTGAAATTTTTCGAAATCTGCGGCTTCTATTAATTTTTGTTGCGATTCTTTCATTTTTACATTTGCTTCCCGAAAATTACTGTCCGTAATCAGCAGTTTCCGCATATCCAGCCAACGGTTACGTATTCCAACAACATTAAGAAATTTGGAAACGATTTGCGTGGAAATAATTTCACCATAAGATACAATTTTATCGTACCATCGGTCATAATCATCACCAACCGATTGTTTTATCATATCTTCAATTTCATCATAAAGAGGCTGCAAAAAAGCTGAAGGATCAGTTACATCAGAAAAAAGCTCGGCTAAAATTTCATTATGGTAATTCTCAATTTGCTGAAATTTTGCAAGAGCTGACGAGTGATTTGCCTGCATAAAATCTTCCAAAACGCCTTCAAGTGCATTGGTTGTCTTTCCCATCGCCGAGACGACTATGAATAAATTATCTTTTACGCCCGATACAATTGATGCCAGATTTTTTATTCCTTCTGCCGAACGAACAGAAGCTCCACCAAATTTATATACAATCATGAATTTATTTTAAAAATTATTGCATAAAAATACATTTCTCATTCACTAAAATAAGCTGCAAAAGTAAATTAATCAGAAAAATTTTACAAATATTTGGATGACAATTTAAACTATTTAAGAAGTAACTTCATAAATAGGAAAAATTAAGGAAAATTTCTCAAATCTTTTCCACATAAATTTGACCGGTTTGGTATTCAATCACGCGAACCTGCACACCTTTTTCTATAAATCCTTCAGTAGAAACGGCATCATATACTTTCCCTTCAACATTCACTTTCCCAGAAGGACGAAGAATAGTAGTAGCATAACCGGTTTTACCCACCAGTTGCAATTTATCCATAGGAACTCCCACATAACCTTCCTTATTCTCGAGCACCGTATTGAGAGCTACTTTTCTGAGAATTCCCTTTGAACCGATTTTGTTGCTCAGATACAATATCAAAACAAATCCCAACGTGATACCTAACAAAACCGTCAACAATGATTTTCCAACTGTTCCTTTCTGAACGGCTTCAAAATTGAAATTGACGTTGTTGATTAAACTGAGCGTCAAACCTGCCACAATGAACAGAATACCGGAAATACCAGCAACGCCGAAACCGGGTATCACAAAAATTTCCAATGCAAGCAATATCAAACCCAGCAAAAAAATCAAGATTTCCCAATTGGCTGCCAAACCATCGATATACAAAGGCACAAAAAACAAGACGGCAGCCATAATACTTACTGCTAAAGGGAATCCTATACCGGGAGCCTGCAATTCAAAATAAATGCCTCCAATGATAAGCATAATTAAAATACTCCGAATTACAGAACCTGAAAAAAAGCCTTTCAGTCTGTCCCAGAAGTTGGGTTGAAATACAACTATTTCATAATCAGACTGCGAAATATTTTTTTTAATAATTTCATCAATACTTTCTGCAATTCCATCACAATAACCGTGATTCATAGCTTCCTCTGCCGTAAAAGTCAATGTTTTTCCTTCTTCAATGATACCCGGAATTGACACCTTGTCGTCCACCATAGCTTCCGCAATTTTAGGATCACGCTTCCAGCGATAAAGGGTGTCCTTCCCCTGAATAATGGTATCTTTACCGTGAGCTTCGGCAGTTGTGCGCATGGTAGCCCGCATATATGACTGATATTTATCAGGCATTTGCTGACCTGTGTTATTAACAACAGTCGCAGCTCCAATTGCAGCGCCGGGACGCATGAAAATTTTGTCGCATGCAATGGCTATCAAAGCTCCGGCAGAAGCAGCATTGTTATCGATAAAAACATATACCGGAATGGTGCTGTTTAAAATTCGGGTGCGAATCGAATCGGCAAAAACTACTTCTCCACCGTAAGTATTCATGTGAATCAGTATTATATCGGCTTTTTTCTCTTTGGCCTGATCAAAACCCTTCTGACAATAAACCCAAGCAGTGCCTCCGATATCTTTTTTTAATTCAATTACAAAAATGGTTGTTTTTTTATCTTCAGCATTCAGATTTCCAACAAGAAAAGAAAGTGTAATTGTTACAAAAATGTAAATTATATAAAACTTTCTCATTTTACCTATTTTTTTTGTTCAAATATACGAAACATTTAAAAATATGGTGTATATTTGTCGTGAAAATCTAGAACAAGTATTTTCGAAAGAGTTCTTTGTTAAGTTTTTAATGGAAGTATAAATTTGATGCTACTCAATTCAAAAACTTTTTCAGAAAGATTCGTTTTAGAATAAAAATTTACCAGCCGATTTTTTATATTGGCAAAGTAAAATTTATTCACACACTTAAACATTAAAAGTTATGAAGCCAAATCAATTTGAAAACGAGTTAATTGCCTTACAAAACAATATGCGGAATTTCGCTTTTTCACTGACATTGAACAGGGAGGATGCTGAAGATTTATTGCAGGATACCACCCTAAAAGTGTTGGACAACAGGGAAAAATTTACCAAAAACGTCAATTTCAAAGGTTGGGTGCTGACAATAATGAAAAATATATTTATCAATAATTATCGAAAGATTGTTCGCAATCAGACAGTTATTGATAAAACCGAAGACATGTACCACCTTAACTTGCCACAAAATTCCGGTTTTGACAGTCCTGAAGGTTACTATTCCATTGGTGAGATCAACAACAACATTGAATCATTCCCAGATGAATACAGGATTCCTTTTTCCATGCATTTACAGGGATATAAATATGAAGAAATTGCCGAAACCATGCATTTGCCAATAGGAACTGTGAAAAGTAGAATTTTTTTAGCGCGTAAGCGACTGCAACAACAATTGAAAGATTATCGCGACTAAGGTCAGAAATATTTTATAAGCCGGAGAACATTTCTTCGGCTTTTTTGTTTCATTTATGTAAATTTCCAATTAATTTTTTCCACCTGCCAAACTAAACCTATATTTTTTTTAATATATGAATACTGCCATCGTTTTACTTGGAAGCAATGTTGATGCCGATCAGAATATAGATGCTGCAAAGGACAGACTGTCTGAATTTTTTGAGATAGATTTGTGCAGTTCCCGCATTGAAAGCGAAGCTATTGGAGAAAACTATGTAACACCTTTTTTGAACGAAGCAGTGAAACTATATTCCGATGAAACTTCTGAGGAAACAATAGCCATTTTCAAGCAAATAGAAGTCGAATTGGGCAGAACTCCCGAAAGCAAGAAAAAAGGAATCGTTCCTATTGACATAGATTTGATTTTCTGGAACGACAATTTAATGCGTAACGATTATCACCGATTTCCTTTTGTGAAAAAATGTGTTGACGAAATTCGTTAATTAAATTTTTGTTTTACCACTTTTTTGTACAATTTTCACGGAAAGTTTATTTTTGTTGAAAAATTATTCAACCAATGATATTTCAAACAGAGATAACGCTTCAATCATATCGTAAAGGATTTCATTTGATAACGCGGGAAATTTTACAACATTTACCTGCCCTACCCGAAAAAGGATTACTTCATCTTTTTCTGAAACATACCTCTGCTGGCTTAACCATCAACGAAAATGCCGATCCTGATGTTCAAAAGGATATGTTTGAAATTTTTAATCGTTTGGTGCCTGAAAATCAACCTTATTATGAACACACCCTGGAAGGTAGCGACGATATGCCCGCACATGCCAAAAGCACTCTTACCGGCGTCAGTTTGCTTATCCCCATTACCAACGGACATTTGAATCTGGGAATCTGGCAAGGAATTTATCTTTGCGAATTCAGAAACAGAGGCGGGAATCGCACATTGGTAGCTACTATCATCAGTTAAACCCAGATTACGCATTCAAAAATATTAAACATCATTTCTGCAACTTAATGAACTATGTAACTTAACGTGAGTTCGGTATAACGATTTACCTGTTTTAATCATATAAAAATTTGATAATTAATAAGATAATAAGGTTTATTCTTGTTGTTGATTAACGTTACTAAGGTTTAATTAAAATAACGGGGTTCTTTTTCTGAATATAATGACCTTATTTGAAACAACTAACCTTCGTAACATGTGAATAACTCCTTTTCATCAACCTTATTACCTTATTTATAATTGCTTGTATAATATTCATCTTCATCTATCGAACTCACGGTAACTTACTCATTATAAACAATTAGGCTAAATTCTGAACTTTATAGACTGATTTACAATTAATTTTAACCGTGATTTTTCTAATACTGAATCTGGGTTAAACCTAATATTGGAAGCAATTAAGTTGCAAATTTTGATTAACTTTGCACTCCGAAATTTTTTCGGAAAAACAATCCTTCATAACAACAAATATTTTCTTTTCAAAAGAAGAAATATCTTTATACGCAAATTATGGGAAAAGAACTTAAAGAATTGACATCACGTTCGGAAAACTATTCACAGTGGTACAATGATTTGGTGATAAAAGCCGATTTGGCAGAAAATTCTTCAGTAAGAGGGTGTATGGTTATTAAACCCTACGGCTACGCCATTTGGGAAAAAATACAATCAGAACTCGACAGAAAATTCAAGGAAACAGGGCATGTTAATGCATATTTTCCATTGTTTATTCCCAAATCTTATTTAAGTCGGGAAGCTGAACACGTGGAAGGTTTTGCCAAAGAATGTGCTGTTGTAACACATCATCGTCTGAAATCCGACCCCGAAGGTAATGGATTGATAGTGGATCCTGAAGCCAAACTGGAAGAGGAATTGATTGTGAGACCTACATCAGAAACCATAATTTGGAGTACTTATAAAAACTGGATTCAGTCGTACCGAGATTTGCCGATATTAATCAACCAATGGGCAAATGTAGTACGTTGGGAAATGCGCACAAGGCTGTTTTTGCGTACAGCAGAATTTTTGTGGCAAGAAGGCCACACGGCTCACGCTACGGAAGCTGAAGCTTTGGAAGAAGCAGAAAAAATGCTGAATGTTTATGCAGATTTTGTTGAAAATTTCATGGCAATTCCTGTTGTGAAAGGCGTGAAATCGCCCAATGAACGTTTTGCAGGAGCTTTGGAAACCTTCTGTATCGAAGCGCTGATGCAAGATGGAAAAGCTCTTCAGGCAGGGACTTCCCATTTTTTGGGACAAAATTTTGCGAAAGCTTTTGATGTTACTTTTGTTGATAAAAACAACAAACAGGATTATGTTTGGGCCACTTCTTGGGGAGTTTCCACTCGACTTATCGGAGCACTCATCATGGCTCACTCCGACGATAACGGGTTGGTTTTGCCACCAACGCTTGCGCCTCATCAAGTGGTTATTGTTCCCATTTACAAACAACCCGAACAACTTGCGGCCATTACCGAACAGGCAGAAAAAATTATGAATTTGTTGAAAAAGGCAGGAATCTCAGTGAAATATGATGATGACGACACAAAAAAACCGGGTTGGAAATTTGCCGAATACGAATTGAAGGGTGTCCCTGTAAGATTGGCTATTGGCGCACGAGATTTAGAAAACAATACGGTGGAAGTAGCACGTCGGGATACCTTAACAAAAACAACTGTTTCGGCTGATAATATTGAAATTTACGTTTCTGAACTTCTGGCTGAAATTCAGAAAAATATTTACCAAAAGGCTTTTGACTTCAGGACTTCGGTTACAAGGGAAGTAAATTCGTATGAAGAATTTAAGGTAGAAATAGAAAAGGGCGGATTTTTACTTTGCCATTGGGATGGCACCCCGGAAACAGAAGAAAAAATCAAGGAAGAAACCAAAGCCACCATTCGGTGCATTCCCTTGGAAGGAGACCAAACGCCAGGTGTGTGCATGGTGACCGGCAAACCATCCAAACAAAGAGTGATTTTTGCCAGAGCTTACTGAAAAAATCAGTTTTCTATTAGTTGTTCTTTTTCAAAACGCATAATGCGTCCGGGATATTTCTCCACCCAAGTCATATTGTGAGTGGCCATTACTACTGTGGTATCGGATGAGCGGCAAATTTCATAAAGTAGCTGCACCAATTCATTTCCGGTTTCGGGATCGAGATTACCTGTCGGTTCATCAGCCAAAATCATTTCGGGTGAATTGAGCAAAGCTCGAGCAATAACTATACGTTGCTGTTCGCCGCCGGAAAGTTGATGAGGCATTTTATAACTTTTGTTCTGCATTCCAACCTGCAACAATGCAGCTTCAATCTGTTCATCTATGGCTTGATTGTCTTTCCAGCCGGTAGCTTTCAACACAAATTCGAGATTATCGTGTACAGTTCGATCGGTGAGCAACTGAAAGTCTTGAAAAACGATGCCGATTTTTCGTCTCAAAAAAGGAATTTCATTGTATTTTAAATTTCTCAAATCATAATTTAAAACACCTGCTGAACCGGAAGCAATTGGCACTTCTCCATAAAACGATTTTAAAAGAGAACTTTTCCCGCTTCCAACCTTTCCCAGCAAATAGATAAATTCACCGGAATATATTTCGAGCTGAAGATCTTTCAAAACCAGCATTTCCTGCTGATATAGATCAACATCGACATATTTGACCAATAATTTTTTTGTCATCATTCTTACTTATTTGTGGCGTCTTTTCAATTCTTTGCCAATATCGTCGAGCGAATATCCCTTAGAAGTAAGTAAAACAATAAGATGATAAATTAAGTCGGAAGCTTCATAAATAAAGCCTTCATCTGTTCCGTTTACTGCTTCAATCACTGTTTCCACAGCCTCCTCTCCAACTTTCTGAGCCATGCGGTTCACACCACTCTTAAACAGCGAAGTCGTATAAGAACCTTCAGGCATTTCCTGGTATCTTTTCTTGATAAAATTCTGCAAATAATTGATAAAACTAAAATCTCCCTGATTGATTTCTCCCCAACAAGTGTCATTGCCGGTGTGGCAAACAGGCCCCGATGGATGGACTTTCACAAGCAATGTATCGTTGTCGCAATCGGGTGTAATGGACACAAGGTTTAAAAAATTTCCGCTCTCCTCCCCTTTTGTCCACAAACGATTTTTGCTGCGGCTAAAAAAAGTTACTTTTCCCGTTGCCAATGTTTTTTCGAGCGCTTCTTCATTCATAAACCCCAGCATCAAGACTTTGGAAGTTCCTTCATCTTGAATAATGGCAGGAACCAGTCCGCCCATTTTTTGAAAATCTAAATTCATGTTGTCAAAATTTTGTTTTGAATTTATAGCAAGCGAAAGTACAAAAAAAATCCCAAAAACCTAAAGAGTATTTTGGGAAAATATATTTTAGTTGAAATTATGGCAAGTCGATTACATCAAAACAATATTTAATTTTTTACATTCCTGCTGAATTTCATCTGGCCAGATACTCGACTGAATTTCGCCAATATGGGCTTTTCGGAGAAAAAACATGCAAAGTCGAGATTGTCCGATACCTCCACCAATGGAAAGTGGTAATTTCCCTTCCATAAGTGATTTGTGGAAATACAACTGTAATCTTTCCTGCTTACCTTCCATTTCCAACTGACGAAGTAAAGCTTCGCTATCTACCCGAATGCCCATTGAAGAAATTTCAAAAGCCATTTCGAGAACCGGATTCCAAAGAATAATATCCCCATTAAGGCCAGGCAGACCATTTTCGGCAATCGTTGACCAGTCGTCATAATCGGGAGCACGACCATCGTGTTTTTTCCCATCTCCCAACTTTCCGCCAATACCAATGACAAAAATAGCTTTGTGAATTTTGGCAAACTCGTTTTCTCTTTCTTTCGGAGAAAGCTCAGGGTACATTTGACGAAGCTCTTCAGCATGAATAAAGACTATATCGGAAGGCAGACATGGTTGAATTTGAGGAAAACTTTCCCAAACCAAATATTCCGTTCGCAAAAAAGTGGCATAAATACGACGTACAATGTCTTTCAGAAAGTCCAAATTTCTTTCTTCACGGCTCATTACTCTTTCCCAGTCCCACTGATCGACATACAAGGAATGCAGATTTCCCAGCTCTTCGTCTGCCCGAATAGCATTCATATCGGTATAAATACCATAGCCGTTTTGGATTCCGTAATTGGCCAAAGCCAACCTTTTCCATTTTGCCAACGAATGAACAACTTCGGCAGTGGCATCGTTCATATCTTTGATGGGAAAACTTACTGCGCGTTCCACGCCGTTTAAATCGTCATTTATACCCGTATTCTTGAGAACAAAAAGAGGGGCTGTTACCCGGCGCAAACGCAATTCGGAAGAGAGATTCGACTGAAAAAAATCTTTAATTTTTTTTATGCCCAACTCGGTTTGCTGCAAGTCGAGTAAAGGTTGATAATTTTGAGGTCGAATAAAATAGCTCATATTTTTATTTATTTGCTGATTGTCGGTAAAATGTTCTATTGTTTTAAAAAATAAAGGAGCAAAGATAATCATTCCTTGTCGATTTTTTGGGTTGGGAAAATAGCAGATGAGAACAAATAAGTTGACAACAAAATACAATTTGCTGATAATAAATAAATTACAAATCAATTTTTTGATAAAAACTGATTGTTAAAAAATCAAAATCTATCAATTATCGTCATTCTTATTTACAATGGTACAGCAAAAATAGAATATTGATAAAAAATAGACATGCAATTTGCTATTTTATGAACAAAACTATCAAATACAATAATTTTGATTAACTTTGAAAATAAATCTGAAAAAGAAAAGCAACTGAAACATGAAAACGGAATATTTTCCTATAGTGAACGAAAAAGGAGAAATTATCGGAAAGGAAAGCAGGGAAAAATGTCATAGCGGAACTTTTTTATTGCATCCGGTTGTTCATCTCCACGTTTTAAATTCAAACAATGAAATTTATCTGCAAAAAAGAGCTGAAAACAAAGACATTCAACCCGGCAAATGGGACACCTCTGTAGGCGGACACGTAAATTATGGTGAAGCAATAGAAGAAGCGCTAAAAAGAGAAGCTTTTGAAGAATTGGGCATGGATGAATTTGAACCCGTATTTCTTTATCGTTACATCTACACTTCGGAAGTTGAATCCGAACTGGTCTACAGTTATTTCACTTATTATGATAAAACCATTACTCACTCGAAGGATGAAATAAGCGAAGGAAGATTTTGGAAAGATGAAGAAATTGAACAATTGCAGGGAAAAGGCAGATTTACGCCTAACTTTGAATACGAATGGCAAAAGTGGAAAGAATGGAAAACGAAAAACAAATAATTTTATACAAACGTTTGCAATTAATTTTTATAAAATTTTGATTCTTAATTTATCAATCTTCGGGAGAAACTGTTAATTTTGCTTATTCATAAAATTATCCTATTTTTTAATTCTATCTACCCATGAAAAAGAAAATTTTATTTTCAGCGCTAATTATTTTTCCTGTTTTCTACACATTACATGCTGCCACATTACTTTCACCCAACAAAAGTTTTCGTCTCGAATTTCAATTAACACCAGCCGGCGAACCTGAATACAGTTTTTATTACAAGGAAAAACAAGTAATTCTCCCATCGAAAATGGGTTTTGAATTAAAAAATATGCCCTCATTACTGAATGGTTTTGAGATTCAGAAAGTCGATACAAGTTCTGTTGATGAAACATGGGAACCGGTTTGGGGAGAAGTACGTCAAATCAGAAATCATTACAACGAAATGTTGGTTTCTCTCGAACAAAAAGCCACCCAACGGAACATGAAAATTCGCTTTCGCCTTTTTGACGACGGTTTGGGATTTCGTTACGAATTCGATAAGCAGCCAAATTTGAGTTACTTCCAAATTATGGACGAATTTACTCAATTTGCATTGACAGGCGACCACAAAACATTTTGGATACCTGGCGATTATGACACAAATGAATATTATTATACCACCACGAAACTTTCGGAAGTAGATGCCTCAAAAGTGGATGGAAGCGGCATAGGAACACACGGATATTTTGCCAAAAACGCCGTGCAAAGTCCATTAATGATGAAAACAAATAATGGATTGTATATCAATATTTTTGAGGCTGCATTGGTTGATTATCCTGCCATGCAACTTATTATCGATCAAAAAAGACTGATATTGACTTCTTCACTGGTTCCCAGCGCTGTGGGAGTAAAAGCCTTTATGCAAACTCCACAAAATACGCCGTGGCGCACCATTATTGTAAGCGACAAAGCAACCGACATTCTGGCTTCAAAAATGATTTTAAACCTGAACGAACCCTGTAAAATTAAAGATACCGATTTTATAAAACCGCAAAAATTTATTGGTATTTGGTGGGCTATGCATGTTCCCGACAAATGGTCGTGGGATTACGCTCATGCGCCCAACATAAAGCTGAAAGATACCGATTGGAATGCTTTAACGCCTCTTCCACAACACGGAGCCAAAACGGAAAATGTTAAGAGATACGTTGATTTTGCAGCCGCTAATGGGATACCGAGTGTATTGGTAGAAGGATGGAATGTTGGTTGGGAAGACTGGAACGGCAACTGGAAAGAAGAAGTTTTCGATTTTGTAACTCCTTATCCTGATTTTGATGTGAAAGAAATTCACCGATATGCTGCTTCCAAAGGAGTGAGAATCATAATGCATCACGAAACTTCTGCTTCAGTGACCAATTATGAACGGAGATTGGACAAAGCGATTGAGTTTATGAAAGAGAACGGTTACGAAGCTGTAAAAACAGGATATGTTGGCAG
>Ga0116192_1001315_pt1 | contig 17649 bp, 15 predicted proteins | sample AD_UKC113_MetaG_FD_89876 | JGI IMG/M metagenome (GOLD analysis project Ga0116192, IMG submission 89876) | Active sludge microbial communities of municipal wastewater-treating anaerobic digesters from Hong Kong - AD_UKC113_MetaG | ecosystem: Engineered > Bioreactor > Anaerobic > Digestate... | reverse complement strand
ATATTTTTTATGGTATCGAGCAGGTAAAAATTTTGAATATTTCAAAACCTGTTCATCATCTTTTAACGCATCGACGTATTACGGCTCAGTTCATTACTTTACAGATTGTTGAGAAAAATGAGTCATTAAAACAATTTATTGAAATTTCAAACACGGAAATTGGCAATTTTGCTGTTTCGCGACTGGTGGAAATGTATTTGAAAAAAGAGTTTTTAGATTTAATCTGAATTAATCCTTGTAACATAAAAATCTCACAATATCCTTTGTCACGAAGTATTTATAATCCTTTGGTGTTTTAGTAGCAGATTTAAAATCCGTATGGAGATTCTAACTTTTTAAAAGGTTCACTGATATTGATTTTTCAAATATCTGAACAAAACAGTATTTTTGTGTTCTTAATTTTAATTGTATGAGTGATTCCTTTTTCCCAAAAAAAACTTTAAAGAAAATATTCAAATGGACTACCATTTTTATTTTAATAATTTTAGTCTATTTTCTGTATGTTTTATTTTTCCCCAATATTTTCCCTCCGAAAAAGACAAGGACTTTTCTTTATATCCGTGAAAATACTCAACTGAAAGAAGTGGTTGATTCTTTGAGCAAAAACACAAAAGTATTTGATATATATTCTTTTTATGTAGCTTCAAAACTACTTAATTATGAATCGCATATAAAATCTGGTCGTTATGAATTACAACGTGGGATGAACAATTTTCAATTAATCAGAAAATTACGAAGCGGAAGGCAAACTCCTGTTTTATTAACTTTCAACAATATTCGAAAGAAAGAAGATTTAGCCCACAGATTATCAAGGCAATTAATGGTGGATAGTATAAGCATTATTCAATTGTTGAATGATTCAACTTTCCTTGCTGAGTATGGACTAAATCCATACAATTCAATTTCAATATTTATTCCGAACACCTATGAAGTTTTCTGGAATATAAGTCCAGAAAAATTATTTGCTCGAATGTATAAAGAATATAACAGGTTTTGGAATGAAGAGCGTAGAAAAAAGGCAGCAGCCATACCACTTACTCCATTGGAAGTAATTACGCTGGCTTCCATTGTAGAAGAGGAAACGAATGTAGAAGCCGAACGACCGATAGTTGCTGGCGTTTATATCAATCGTTTAAAAAAAGGAATGCCTTTGCAAGCTGACCCCACACTCAAATTTGCTGCTGGAAATTTTGCTTTGCGAAGAATCAGCGGAATGTATTTAAAAATAGATTCACCTTATAATACCTACAAATACAAGGGGTTGCCTCCTGGACCTATTCGATTACCCTCACCAAAAAGTATTAATGCGGTTTTAAATTATACGCCTCACAATTATCTTTATATGTGCGCTAAAGAGACTTTAAATGGTGAACATAATTTTGCTTCAAACTGGAAAGAGCACTTGCAAAATGCCAAAAAGTATCGGCAGGCTTTAAATAAAATGGGAATTTTTGAATAGAAAATATCAGGAATAAATATAATTCACCTCAGGTTGTAATTCTATTTGAAATTTATCTTTAACAGAAGCTTGAATTTGGTCAGCTATTTGAGCAATTTCTTTTCCTGAAGCATTTCCGCAATTAATTAAAATTAGCGGCTGATGTTCGTGTATTTTTACCTGTCCAATTTGTTTCCCTTTCCAGCCACATTGTTCAATTAACCAGGCAGCAGATATTTTTTCTTCTTTTTCAGAAATAGTATAATGAGGAATGTTTGGATAGTTTTTCTGTAATTTCTGGAGGTTTTCTTTTGAAATAATTGGATTGACAAAAAAACTGCCTGCGTTCCCAAATTCTTTGTAATCAGGTAATTTACGTGAACGAATATCTAAAATGGTTTGTCTAATATTTTTCAAATTAATTTCTCCTTTTACATGGACTTCTTTCTCGAGACCTTCGTAGTCTAATTTGTAAGCTGATTTTTTATTCAAGCGAAAAATCACAGAAGTAACTACCAATTTTCCTTTCAATTCTTTTTTAAAAATGCTTTCTCGATAACCGTATTGACAATCGGCATTGGCAAATTCATGAATTTTTGCAGAATGAATTTCTACAACATTTACTTTTTCAATCATTTCTTGAATTTCCACACCATAAGCACCAATATTTTGTACGGCGGCTGCACCCACTTCACCAGGAATGCCCGAAAGATTTTCAATTCCTTGATAATTGTTTTCAACACAAAATTGTACGAAATCGTCCCAAATAATTCCTGAACCTACTTCTAAAAAAACAAATTCACTGTTTTCGCCAATTTTTTTGATGAATTTTATTCCAGAGTGTAAAATTGTGCCTTTAAAATCGTCTAAAAACAATAAATCACTTCCTCTACCAATAACCATCAAATTGGGCGAAGATAAAAGAAGTGGTGACACAAGAATATTTTTTAACTCTTCAGTAGAATTGAATTCTATAAACGAATCTGCTTTTATGTCAAGCTGGAAAGTATTGTAGGGCAAAAGAGAAAAGTTATGATAAACAATCATTTAATGGCAAGTTTTTAGTTATATAATCAATTATTTTTTCTTCTTCCTCTGGATGAAACCATTGGATGTCTTTGTCATGCCTAAACCATGTCAATTGTCGCTTCGCATAGTGACGTGAGTTTTGCTTGATTTTTTCTATGGCTTTTTCCAGATTGTATTTTCCATCCAAATAATCGTAAATTTCTTTATATCCTACTGTATTCAAGGGATTTAGATTTCTGTAAGGATAATATTGCATAGCTTCTTCCAACAAACCATTTTTTATCATTTGATCCACTCTTTCATTGATACGTTCGTACAATTCTGTTCGCGAACGTGTTAGCCCAATTTTGAGAATATGAAACGGTCTTTTTTGAGCTTTACCAGTACGAAGTTCAGAAAAAGGTTTTCCAGTTATAGAACATATTTCCAATGCATGTAAAATGCGTTTGTAATTATGTAAATCTACTTGCTGATAATAAACAGGATCTAATTTCTTCAATTCTTGCTGGAGATATTCAAGTCCTTGATCTTTAAATTTGTTTTGCCAAAAATTTCGTGTTTCTGCATCAACAGAAGGAATATTATCCAACCCTTTACATACGGCATCAATATAAAGCATTGATCCACCAACCATTAAGATAATCTGATGGGTTTGAAACAGCTCATTTAATAATAAAAGTACTTCTTGTTCAAATTGGCCGGCGCTATAATTCTCAAAAATCGTGTGAGAAGCAATAAAATAATGTTTTACAGTTGAGAGTTGTTCTTCTGAAGGAGAAGCAGTACCGATTTTCAGTTCCTTATAAATTTGGCGTGAATCAGCAGAAATAATAGGACTTTTAAAATGTTGAGCCAATCGAAGACTTATTTCAGTTTTTCCAACTCCTGTTGGTCCTAACAAAATTAATAAAGTGGGTGATTGGTTCATTTGAAAAAGTGATATTAACTCAAACAAAAAACAGAAAATAAAAAAACAATTATTTTCTGTTCCCAATAGATAATTCTAAGCATTAATAATTTAAGTCGTCTTCAGAAAAATTACCTTCTCCAAAATCGATATCTTCAAATCCTTCACCATCCAATTCCTCTATATCAAATGATTCATCGCCATAAAAATTCTCATCCAAGTTTATTTTATCAATGGTAGAAAGATCATTTTCCATGAGCATTTGTTCAGGTGGATTTCCTTTTGAAATTCTGCAAACAGGTTTTGATAATTTTTTATGAGGAATAATTTCACTTAATTCAATAAAGAAACTTCTGTCAGAAATCATATCAAAGACATAGAGTAGTTTTTGCTTTTCGTCGGTCAGCAAATCTCCTAATTTTACTTTATCCATTACCAAGTTATCATATTCTGAAGAAGTATCCATTTCAATTAAGGTAATTTCCTGTTCTTTTTCCCATTCATCTGAGCACAGAAAGAAAGAAGTGAGTTCGTCTTTTTTGAAATTTACTGAATCAAGTATAGCATTGTGCAGATCCAGAAAAGTTGCTTCTGCATCCATATCAATTACTCTGATAAAATCATCTACTTCGTCAGATAAAATTGTAAATCGAAAAACCATATTGTTATAAAGATTATAATTACGACTGTAAAATTAATATTTTTTTTGAAAGTATGAAATAACTGTAATTTTATCCTTAGGTCTCATTTTACTATCAACCAATTTCTGTTTGTAGCAAGCTGATCTTGCGTTGATCGTAAAAATCAAAGCTTTGCTTTGTGAAATGTGTGAGCATTGCTTTCTATTCCGACGTGGTGAAATCGCTATGTCTAATTGGAGATATACTTCCTTCATAAACTGGAATACTTCCGATAATTGTTGAAGTCCAGTCGTTTTTGCTCGGATAATTCTACCGCTTTTTAATTCCAATGCCAGGTAAATCGGAAGAAATCATTTTCCCAACAATCAGTTTAGCACCATCGAAAGGATCATTTTGAATCAGCAAAGCTCCATCCAGGTCAGCAAAATCCATTCCGGGTGAGAGTTGAACTGCCGCTGAAATAGCACAAGAGGTTTCTGTCATACAGCCTATCATTACTTTCATTCCCAGTGCCTGTGCCAGATTTTTCATTTTCCATGCTTCTCGCATCCCTGTACATTTCATCAGCTTGATGTTAATACCTGAAAAGATGCCTTTCATCCGTTCCACATCGTATAAACGCTGGACAGACTCATCTGCAAAAATAGGTAAAGGACTTTCTTCCGTCAAACGGGCTATTTCATCCAGCTTGTATTTTGGCAATGGCTGCTCCACCATTACCACTCCTTTCTCTTTCAACCAATAAATCATATCAAGAGCTTGCAACCGATCTTTCCAGCCTTGATTGGCATCAACTGTCAATGGTAAGTCGGTGACCGCGCGGATGGCTTCAATCATTCTTTTATCTTCTTGACCACCCAATTTTACTTTTAATATCTTAAACTGTCCCTTCACTTCCTGAACTTTCTGTTTTACCACATCATCTGTATCAATGCCAATGGTAAAAGTGGTTGGAGGAACATCATTTTTATTCAAACCCCAGAGTTGATACCACGATTTTCCAATCATTTTGCCAACCAGATCGTGCAATGCAATGTCCACAGAAGCTTTTGCAGCAGTATTATTTTCGGCAATGGTATCTACATATGTTAAGATTTCTTCCATATTCATGGGATCGTTGAAGCCCGACAAGTCCACTTTTTCAAGAAAAGCTATGACAGAAGCTTGCGATTCACCCAGATAAGGTGGAAGGGAAGCTTCTCCGTAACCCGTCAAGCTATCATATTCCAGTTGCGTCAATACCACAGGCGTAGTGGTGCGAGAGAAATTAGAAATGGTAAAAGTATGTTTTAACTGTAAATCATAAGGCATCCAGCTTAATTTCATTTTTGAATTTCTGGAAATGCTATTCATTTTCTTATTCTCAAAATTTTTTGCCAGCAATGAAATATCAACCATACTCAGTCCACCAATAGCAACCAGGTTTTTTAAAAAATCACGACGATTTTGTGACATATTTTTTCGATTTTAAGATGTTAATTGATACATCAAAATGATATTTAATTTATCTGTTCCATGCGTGTTCAAAATAAGTCCAATAATTTATTTTCTGACTTCCAATAATTCTTTTCGCTCCCACCAGCCTTGTTGTGTTATAGGCATCGAAAAATGGGCTATCAGGATTTAGGCTGCTGATATGAACTTTTTCTAAAGAATGAATAAATAGCCTGTCGCCTATATAAATTGCTACATGTTCTATATGAGATTGTTCAGGATGAAGGGCGAATTTTTTACCAAAAAACAATAAATCTCCTTTTTGCAGATTTTCATATTCTTTGCCCATATTTATGGTTTCGCCACTAAAAAACTGTTGTGAAGCATCGCGGGGTAAAATAATGCCATACATGAAATACACCATTTTGACAAAACCACTACAATCACAACCTCTGATGGACGCTCCGCCCCACAAATAAGGCAATCCCATAAATAGTCTGGCAGTATTTACAATGTTTTCACCTGTCAGGTGGAAGCTGTCATGCCATTTTCCCAATGTTATGGCTGATGAGCGTTGAATGAAACCTTTGCTACCATCCGGCAAAGATACCGCGTAAAAATTGTTTATGGTTTTTGGATCGCTTAATTCCATGATATCACCTAAAATAACTTCCATTAGAAGAGAAGAATGTAAAGAAGGCTTTTCATAAACGATGGCATGCGTTTTAGTGACAATAAGTTTTTCGTACTGGTTCATTTTGTGCAGTTCTTTTTTAGTAAAAAGTGGCAAATTAACGTTTGTCCAGCCGATATATTGGTCAGGCGTTTGAATTAATTTCCAGCCACGATGTCGATCCAGCACTTTTACAGGCGTTCCCATCAAAGCTTGCGTGATTAATTCAGAGGCAAAGTCAGGATTTTTGCGAATGTAAATGGCTGATAAAGGAACAATGCTCCAATGTTTTTTACCCATTGTCATCTCAGGCAGCAGAGCAATGCTATCTGAAAATGTAAGATTTTTATTTTTTAGAGCCTGAATAAGTTTTCGATAAGCAATTTTGTCTGAGATGTTCCCTTTTAAAATGACCTCATTGTCTTTTGTTTGGGTTGAAAGGTGATATACTGCAATGCGTTTATCAGGAACATAAATTTTGCCAATGGAATCAATAATATGATAGATAAGCACTTTTTGAGAAAATATTGTTGCAGTAGTGAAAAAAGAGAATAAAATCAAGAAAACAATTTTTTTCATATTTGCTATCCTTTTACGAAGAATTACAAAATGATTGTTTTGTAAAGTCACTGGTAGTCAGTAACTTTATAATATAAACAAAAACAAGAAAGTATGCTACAAGACAAAAATACAATAATTCTTTCAGAGATAAACAGCTTTCTTACTTCAAGTGAAAAAACAATGGAAACCATTTTTAGTTTCATACGTTCTTTGAGATTTTCGGACAAGAAACATGGTTTTGCGAAAGCCAATAATTTGAAGTACAGTAATCGCAGCAAACTGGTATTGGTTATTGCTATTTCTATTCCCTTTTTTTGAGATGAAGACTTCGTGGCATTAAGCCAATTCAGTGTTTTATAGTTTTATTTTTTATTTATTATCAGATTCAATTGAATGTTGGTAAATGAGAATGATTTTTCGAGTAGCGTAAATTCTGTTCTACAAAATCTTCATCGTAAGAAATTTTGACATCTGTTATTTTTCCTTTTTTGTCGACAACAGGAGTATAAACTGGATTAACGAATCCTTTATAAGGAGCAAGATTGAGTTTCTTATAACGTTCCAAAATTTCCTGATGCAAAGCTGGATCTACTTTAACGCCATAATTTTCTACCAGATTTTTTGCTGTCTTGTAATCACCAGTAGATTTTACTCTTTGGATTTCAGCCAATAACATCCCAAAAAGTGAACGTAGTTTTTCATAATCATTAACGACCACAAAAGTTTTTCCGTCTCTCTTTTTTAATTCTACCACCTTTTCAGGCAAACCTTTCTGATACACCCAATTGGCAATTAATTGACGATTACGCATGTGAGCTTCTTCAATATTCTTTCCTGGCTGAATACGAGTAAGTTGCGTAAGCAAACCATTCATCATATATTGATAATATTCTGCTTTATAGGCTTCGTTATCAGGCAATAAGCCAAGCTCTATCATTTTTGAATCGGATAGAAAATAAAGTCCAAACAAATCGGCTCGAGCTTCCTCAATAGTTGAACCATAAGCTTTTAAGCGATTAGGATCAACGCCAGGCAAAAGTTTTCCTGAACCATGTCCCAAACATTCATGTAAATCAGTGTGCAAATTGTTGGTCAAAGAACCATACTTTTTTGCTCGTTCTCGTTCAACATCACTCCACATAAATTCTTCATTGAAACCGCTTTTCAAAGCAGCTTGGTCGTAGGCTTCCGTTATATTTTCAATCGTAATAGATTTTGAACCATAATCATGACGAATCCAATCAGCATTGGGCAGATTAATACCAATGGGTGTAGAAGGGTAACAATCGCCACCCAACATTGCTGCTGTTACTACTTTTGCTGAAATGCCCTTTACGTTTTCCTTTTTAAAACGTGTGTCGATAGGCGAATGATCTTCAAACCATTGAGCGTTTTTACTGATGATTTCCGTACGTTTTGTTGCTTCCAGATTTTTATAATCAACCAGAGCTTCCCAACTACCTTTTAATCCTAATGGATCACCATAAGTTTCTATGAAACCATTGATAAAGTCAACCATTGATAAAGTATCCTGTACCCATTTTATACAATAATCGTTGAAAATTTTTAAATCACCCGTTCGATAATAATGAATCAAGGTATTAATGACATCTTGTTGTTGTTGATTTTCAGCAACTTCTGCTGCTTTTTCAAGCCAGTAAACGATGGACTCTATTGCTTCGCCATATAAACCGTTTATCTTGTAAACCTTTTCCTGAATAATGCCATTTTCTTTTACCAATTTACTGTTCAGTCCATAAGAAATGGGAGTAGCATCATTGGGGTCTTTTATTTTGTTATAAAAATTTTCAGCTTCTTTTTGAGTTACGCCTTCATAATAATTATTTCCTGAAGTAAGAATCAAATCTACTCCTTCAGCTTGATTAGTGCCTTTTGGATAAATGGTTGGATCAAAAATGACGGGAATTAATTTTTTAAGCAAATCATCAACGGTTTCACCTTTTAGCAAAGGTAATTTGGCAGGATCAATGCTTTTTACTGTTTCTACAAAAAATGCCTGCGAAAATTCAGGAGTAAATTTGTCTTCAGCATAATGATGATGAATGCCATTGCTCATCCAAACACGTTTCAAATAAACGGTTAATTGATGAAAATCCTGTGACTTTCTATTGCCGCGATAATTAATATAAATAGCTTCCAGCGTTCGTCTGACGCACAAATTAAATTTGTTGTTCTGATCGTAAATAATGTCTCTACCTTCAAGAGCAGCTTGACTAAGGTAATAAATCAATTCTTTTTGTTGAAGAGAAAGTTTTTCAAAGTCAGGAACACGATAACGTAAAATTTCAATATCAGCAAACCGATCAACGGAATATTTAAAATTTTCTACAGAAGGGGTTTGTGATTCCTGATGGCTACAAGCAATTAAAAAAGAAGTCATAAGCACAAAAATTAATTTTTTCATATTGATAATTAATTAGTTGCGTTAGTCTATTGAGAAGAAATAAACACATTAAAAAAAGGAATGTCAAATTCTTTGGCTTCAAGAAAATAAAATACAAAACTATACAGAACGCCAATCAGCATAATAATTTTTAAAAAAGTAGCAGCTTGATGAAAATCTTTCTGACTTTTTGATTTTGCGATTAAAAATGCTAAACAGAAAAAAGGAATTACCAGTCCGAAAATAATATATTTCAATGTAAAAGTTCCCTGAAAGGGGATTAGAAAATTATTGGTTAACATTAAGCTGACAATAACAAAGATAATGAGAAGATAAATCAAGTTTTTTGTTTTCTGCACACCCCAAACAATAGGTAAAGTTCTACATTCCAGCTCTTTATCTCCTTCGATATCTTCCATATCTTTTATAATTTCGCGAATGAAAGTACAAAGAAAAGCAAAAAAAGCAAATCCGCTTGTCCAGCTATAAATTTTTTTAGGAAGTGGTGTCTGATAAATCAAATTACCATATTGAATTTTAAGAAAAGCCAACTCCATAATAGAAGGTAGCAAAATACAAATAGCTGAAAGAAAAGCTACTACCAAATTCCCAATTAAAAGCTGACGTTTATAGCTAGATGAGTAAAACCAAAGCAAACCTGGCGTAATGATAAAAATGAGTGCCAGCGTAAAACTTTTAGCCCACCAAGATAAAATCAAGCCACAAATAATGCCTATTGCCGTCAAGATTTGATAATAAATCATAGCTTTTCGACGAGGGATTTCCTGATCAACAATCATTTTATCCGGACGATTAATCCGATCGATTTTTACATCAAAATAATCATTCAACACATAACCGCCTGCAGCAATAAAAACGGTTGACAGTATCAAAAGCCCCAGATGAACATAATTTGAAATATCATCAAATCCTCCCGTCATCAGCAAAGGAATGATGATAGCCCGATACATAGCATATTGAATGAAAGCTATAAAAATCAAATCAGGCAAACGAACAATTTTCAAGTAGGATTTTATGGACATAGAACTAAAAATTTTTACTTGATTTTTACTGTTTAGAATAAGTTTTAGAGATATGTTCTGAAATAATTTTGTAAATATTGGCTAATTCAGGTCGATTTGCTAAAAGAGAAAGGTGCTTTTGAATAACATTTTCATCGTTTCGTACGGCTGGTCCTGTTTGAGCTTCAAAAGGTGTCATATCATTTAATTTCTGAACAGTTTCATCAATTAAAGGTTTCAAAATTTCAAAAGAAAATCCGGCTTGTGCCACTATTTCATTGGCAATATTAAACATGTGATTGGAAAAATTACAGGCAAAAACTGCTGATAAATGAATGAGTTGCCGTTGTTCTGAAGAAGCAATAAAAATTTTATCACACAGTAAATGAGCCAATTGAAAAATTTGCTGCTCGGATACTAGTGAATTCCCCTCAATAAAAATGGGAATATGAGTAAAATCTATTTCTCTTGTTTTTGAAAATGTTTGCAAAGGATAAAATACGCCATATTTTTCTGCAAATCCGTCAAAAACACTGATAGGTATGCTTCCAGCGGTATGAATATGTAAACCCTCTCGAATATTAATTTTTCTGATTATTTCTTCTAATACGATGTCTTTAACTGCATAAAAATAAACATCAGCCTGACGGTCAATTTCTGCCAAATTATTTGTAAATGAAGAATTTACTTCTTCGGCAAGTTTTTGTGCATTTTCCAGTGTTCGGCTATAAATTTGCCTGATTGAAATATTTTTTTTCTGAAAAGTTTTAGCAAGTTGAGTTGCTACATTTCCGGCACCAATCAGTACAATGTCCATGAATTAAATACTTGAAAAATTAATTGAACTGTAAAAAGCTTTTGTTTCCTTCTTGAAAATTATTTTTAAAATGTAAAAACGAAAAGTAAAAGGATTTTTCTGCCGAAAGAATAATTAAAATTTCTCATTATGAATTTTTTCGTACTGAAGTTTTTCTTCTTCATGAGGTTTGCGAACTTCATTGGGATAACCTATTGAAATAATGCAGAGAACAGAATATCGTTCAGGAATCTGAAGCAAGTCTTTGATGTAATCTTCAGCAGGAGTCTGTTCATTTTTTTTTCTGTTATAAACCTGAATCCAACAACTTCCCAGACCCAGATCGTGTGCTTGCAGTTGGATAATAATAGAAGCAATTGAGGCATCTTCTATCCAAATATCGCTTTTTGTTGTGTCGGCAATAACAACTATGCCCAATGGAGCATGAGCGAGAAATTGGGAGCTGTTTGGCTTACAATTTGCCAATTTTTCCAGCATTTGAGCATCTTGAACCACAATAAATTCCCACGGATTACTTCTTTTTGAAGAAGGAGACATCAACGCAGCTTTTGTAATTTGAGAAATTTTTTCTGGTTCAATTTTTTCTGCTGAATATTTGCGAATACTACGACGAGTTTTTATGAGTTCAAAAAATGAGTTCATTTCCTAAATAAATAATTTGTTATTTTTCACGATAAAGGTATTCAATCGGATTACCTGGTTTTAAAATGTTTTTCAAACGAGCATAGGGCAAAAAAATTTCTGTTTCACCCACATAATAAGGAGAAATTTCATAAGGATTGAAAATGTAACTTATTCCTTCATCTGTAATGTAAAAATTGCTATTTGGTCGGATAGAATCGACCCAGTAATCAGTTTTTTTCAAGTCATCAATGGAACTAAGTTCTTTGTTTTCTTCTATAAGACGATTGATCAATAATTCTGTAAGAAATTCATTATAATTATCTTTAAATAAATCTTTTTCTGTAATTTGTTCTCCAGTTTTTAAATCAAAATTTAGTAAAATATGGTTACTTAATCCATGAGCTCCTCCCATAAAAACATATCGCTTGATGCCATAAGAAAAGATATTTTGATCGTCCCAAAGTGCAAAAGCCTCAATATTATGCTCGTAATTAAAATTATAGGGACTGTCTTTTTTTAATAGTTTTAACATGGCTAAATTGTTTTCCAAATAGTCATCTCGCTGGCTATTTGCAAAAGCTGGAATTACTGAATCAAGTGGCAATGACTGATATTCTTCTCCAAATATTCTGGAAATGAGTTGTTTACGAATAGTATCCAATACATTTTTATTATGAAATTTTACTGGCATTTCTACCTGAATGGAAAGCGATAATCCTCCTTTGGTAGTATCAGAAGTTAAATAAAATTTATTGGAATATTCCAATATTTTTGTTTTCACTGTTTTTGAAATGCAACCTGTGAAAAACAAAATAAAAACCGCACTAATAAAAGAAAATAAAATAATTTTTCTTTTCATTTTTTGTAGATTTTTTTCATCGACAAAATTACGATAATAAACAAAAACAACTTACTTTTTTGCTAACTTATAATTTGAAAAAAGCAAGACAAACAAAATAAGTTTGTACTTGCTTTGAAATATTACCAATTAATTAAACCAGATGTTCTAATTTGTTAACATTTCTGGTAATTTCTTCCTCTGTTAAAGTATAATTAGTTAATTCACCAGATAAATATTGATCATAGGCTGACATATCTAAAAATCCATGTCCTGATAAATTAAATAAAATAGTTTTTGGAGTTCCTTCTTCCTTTGCTTTTAAAGCTTCATTAATAGTAGCAGCAATAGCATGTGCTGATTCCGGTGCAGGAACAATCCCTTCTGTCTGAGCAAAGAGCAAACCGGCTTTGAATGAATCAAGTTGATCAATATCAACTGCTTCCATTAAATTATCTTTCATTAATTGACTTACAATTGTGCCGGCACCATGATAACGAAGTCCGCCTGCATGAATATGTGCAGGAGCAAAATTATGTCCTAAGGTAAACATGGGTAAAAGAGGTGTATAACCAGCTTCATCACCAAAGTCATATTCAAATATTCCCCTTGTTAATTTTGGACAAGAAGTAGGTTCAGCAGCTATAAAACGTGTTTTTTTACCATTTCTAATATTGTGACGAATAAACGGAAAAGAAATTCCCGAAAAATTTGAACCACCGCCAAAACATCCAATAACTATATCAGGATATTCTCCTGCTATTTCCATTTGTTTTTCAGCTTCTAATCCTATTACAGTTTGATGAAGCGAAACGTGATTAAGGACACTTCCCAAAGTATATTTACAATTTGGTTTTTCAGTGGCAAGTTCTATTGCTTCAGAAATGGCTGTTCCAAGACTGCCCATATAATTTGGACGTTCAGCTAAAATTTTTTGTCCAGCTTTAGTGGTATTGCTTGGGGAAGGGATTACCTGAGCTCCCCACAATTGCATCAATGAACGACGATAAGGTTTTTGTTCGTAACTAATTTTTACCATATAAACAGTTAATTCCAAACCAAAAAATTTAGCAGCAAGAGCTAAAGCTGTTCCCCATTGTCCAGCACCAGTTTCAGTGGTAATGTTGGTAATTCCTTCTTTTTTACAATAATAAGCTTGAGCTAAAGCAGTATTTAGTTTATGTGAACCTGCTGGGCTGACACTTTCATTTTTGTAATAAATATGGGCAGGAGTATCTAAAGCTTTTTCTAATTCATAAGCTCTTATCAAAGGGGTAGGCCGATAAATTTTATATTTTTCTCGTACTTCTTCTGGAATATCAATCCATAAATCAGTTTGATTAAGCTCTTGATGAGATAATTCCTTTGCAAAAATAGGATATAAATCTTCTTCTTTAATAGGTTGTTTTGTTCCAGGATGAAGAATAGGCATAGGTTTATTTGGTAGTTCTGCAACAATATTATACCACTGGGAAGGTATTTCTTTTTCAGGTAAAATAATTTTTTTTGTCTTTTCCATAAATAATTAATTTATTGTAATAATTTATTGTAAATTAATATAAATTTGAGCATCCAAAGATACTACAAACATTTGAATGTTTAAAAAAAAGATGTTTTTTCTAACAAAATTTATTTATAGAAGAAGGGAATAAAAAATTAAGGTAAGAATTTAAAAATAAAGCGTTTGATAAGTAATTAATTAATTTTTATGGCGGAAGCGACGAGATTCGAACTCGTGGTACGGTTGCCCGTACGTCAGTTTAGCAAACTGATGGTTTCAGCCACTCACCCACACTTCCTTTTATTTTTCAATGCAAAGTTAAAAAAGTGTTTTCATTTTTCAAAGTCTTTTCTTCTTTTTGTTAAGGCTTTTTCGTCAAATTTTAAAAATCAATATCAATTTTGCTCGATCTTAGCAAAAAATTTAGCTATAAGGATAACTTCATTCAAAAACCGAAATCTTCATATAGCTATGATAAAAATCAAATTTTATATGTCTTTTAAAAAACGTATCTTTGCAAACTATAAAAAATGGAACAAAACCCGGTTGGGTTGATTGTAATAAATTGTAAATTATGAATTTATCTTATCATTGGTTACAGCAGTATATTAATATTCATCTTCCTGTTGATGAATTGGCAGAGATATTAACTTCTATAGGTTTGGAAGTGGATAGTTATGAAGAAATTTCTTCTGTGAAAGGTGGTTTAGAAGGATTGGTAATTGGTGAAGTTTTGACTTGCCAGCCGCATGAAAATTCTGACCATTTATTTGTTACGACAGTCAACATTGGTGAGGTTGAACCTTTGCAAATTGTTTGCGGAGCTCCCAATGTGGCTGCGGGACAAAAGGTGGTTGTTGCGCCAGTGGGAACAAAACTTTATGCTGGTGAAGAAACTTTTATCATTAAGCGTTCTAAAATTCGTGGAGTTGAATCTTATGGGATGATTTGTGCCGAAGACGAAATTGGTATTGGCACCAGTCACGAAGGAATAATTGTTTTGCCAGATGATACAGTTCCTGGTACGCCAGCAAAAGAGTATTACAAAATTGAAAATGACGTTGTTTTTGAAATAGATCTTACGCCAAATAGAGCAGATGCTACTTCTCATTTTGGAGTAGCCCGCGATCTGGCTGCTTATTTCTCCATCAGGGATAAAGCCATTCATTTAACAAAACCTTCCGTTGAAAATTTTAAAGTACAAAATCAGTCTTTAACTATTCCAGTAATAATTGAAAATACAGAAGCATGCCAGCGTTATTCGGCTGTAACTATTTCAGGAGTGAAAATAAAAGAATCACCCCAGTGGTTGCAAAATTATTTAAAAGCCATTGGCATTCGTCCGATAAATAATGTAGTCGATATAACCAATTTTGTTTTATATGAAATAGGGCAACCTTTACATGCTTTTGATGCAGACAAAATAAAAGGGGGCAAAGTAATAGTAAAAAATTTGCCTGAAGGAACGACTTTTATAACACTCGACGGAGTAGAACGTAAGCTTAGTGCTGAAGATTTAATGATTTGCAATGTAGAAGAACCCATGTGTATCGGTGGAGTTTTTGGAGGATTAAATTCTGGAGTGACAGAAACTACGCAGAATATTTTTATTGAAAGTGCTTATTTTAACCCCGTTTCGATTCGTAAAACTGCTCGTCGGCATGGATTGAATACCGATGCATCATTTCGTTTTGAAAGGGGTTGTGATCCTGAAAATACCATTTATGCCCTGAAACGTTGTGCTTTGTTAATTCAAGAAATAGCTGGTGGTGAAATTTCAAGTGAAATTATTGATGTTTATCCCAAACCTATTCGTCCCGCTGAAGTTAGACTACTTTATGAAAAGATAGATAATTTGATTGGAGAGAAAATTGAAAGGAGTGTCATCAATACTATCTTGAGAGCACTGGAAATAAAAATCATGGAAATAAACGAAGAAGGTTATTATTTGCGGATACCTCTTTATCGAGTCGATGTGCAGCGTGATGTAGATGTAATCGAAGATATTCTCAGAATTTATGGATACAACAGGGTAGAAATAACTGATCGTATTGTTTCCACATTAAGTTACTGGCAAAAACCAGATACTTTCAAACTTCAGAATATTATTTCAGAACAACTTACAGCTCAAGGGTTTAACGAAGTAGTAAATAATTCACTTACTAAAAGCAGCTATTATGTTCCACTTTATTCGTTTCCGCTCGAAAATTGTGTAAAAATTCTCAATCCTTTGAGTTCTGACCTGAGTGTGATGCGTCAGACGATGCTTTTTGGCGGATTAGAAAATATCATTTATAATATTCATCGGCAAAATTTCGATTTGAAATTCTATGAATTTGGCAATTGTTATTTTTATTTTCCTCAAAACAAGCGCGAAAATGATATTCTTTCGCCTTATCGAGAGGAATTTCATTTGGCACTTTGGTTGACAGGAAACAAACATTCTCAATCGTGGACAATGCCCCAAGAAAAGACTACGGTTTTCGAACTGAAAGCTTATATAGAAAATATTTTCTTGCGATTGGGAATAAAACGTCGTCAACTTCATGTTCAGGAATTTTCGGACGATTTACTAAGCAAAGCCTTAGTTTATCTGAATGAAAAAGGGAAAAAAATCGGAATTTTTGGCATTGTACATTCTAACGTTTTGAAAAAATTCGATATAGAGCAAGAAGTTTATTATGCTGATCTGGACTGGAATTTACTTTTAGCATTAATAAAAGATCACAAAACACGTTTTAAACAAATTTCCAAATTTCCTGAAGTTCGTCGTGATTTGGCATTACTGCTTGACAAAAATGTAAACTTTGCTGAAATAGAGAAAATTGCTTATGAAACGGAACGAAAATTATTGAAAAGAGTTCAATTGTTTGATGTTTATGAAGGGAAAAATATTGCTCCCGGTAAAAAATCTTATGCAGTAAGTTTTATTATGCAAGATGAAACGAAAACTTTAACTGATGATCAAATTGATGCTATTATGAAAAAACTAATAAAAAATTTTGCTGAAAAATTAGGTGCTCAATTGCGGGACAAATGATTAATTTTTTAATTACTTGATTTACACTTCATAATCCACTGCTACACGACTTGTTTTTATTTTTCCGACATATTCAGAAACTTCTTTATGTGCCGGATGTTCCTGATAAATATTTAAATCGTCTAGGGAATTGAATTCGCAATATAGAGCAATATCATAATTATTTTGAGGCGCTTCGCGATGATTGAGCCCCACTTCAATTTTTTTGAGCTGAGGAATTACATTAATGAGTTTTTCTAATTCAGTTTTGATAAACTGGGTGTTTTCTTTCTTCGTTTTTCCTTCAGCAACTTCTGCCAGTTGAAAAAGAACAATGTGCTTTATCATAAAAATTAATGATTATCCGTATAATGACCTATATCTGGATATTCTGCTTCACGAGCTGAATTCCGATATCTTAATAGATTTTTAAAAAACACGACTATACTACTCTTTAAAGTTAGGATTTGCTATATGATAAAATTTATTAAGTTGAAAGGAATCAACTTTCGAATAGCGAATAATTAAAATATTGAAGTTTTTTGCTAACATTGATATGCCTTTCTCGCTGATTTCCGCAGATTTTTATTCGCTGATTTTCGCTGATATTATTCTGCGTTCATCTGCATTTTTTTATCTGCGGTTATCTGCGTGAAATATTCTTCATTTTCTATTTTTGAAGCGAGGTTCTGCAGTTTCCCTAAATTCAGTATTTCAATCAGATAATTTCTAATAATAGGT
>Ga0116192_1001314_pt1 | contig 17652 bp, 15 predicted proteins | sample AD_UKC113_MetaG_FD_89876 | JGI IMG/M metagenome (GOLD analysis project Ga0116192, IMG submission 89876) | Active sludge microbial communities of municipal wastewater-treating anaerobic digesters from Hong Kong - AD_UKC113_MetaG | ecosystem: Engineered > Bioreactor > Anaerobic > Digestate... | reverse complement strand
TCGCCCATATCGTGTCCAGTTGGACCGGAGTCCCCGTGAAAAAGCTCGCCGAGGAAGAATCGGAGAGGCTTCTGAACATGGAGGAAGTCCTGCACCAGCGGGTAGTAGGACAGGACGAGGCCATCCGCGCCGTCTCCAGGGCAATAAGAAGGGCCCGGGCAGGCTTGAAAGACCCGAAACGTCCCATCGGCTCATTCATATTCCTCGGTCCCACCGGCGTGGGCAAAACCGAGCTGGCCAGGGCCCTGGCGGATGCGCTGTTCGGAAGCGAGGACGCCATGGTGAGAATCGACATGTCCGAGTACATGGAGAAATTTGCCGTATCGCGGCTTGTTGGAGCGCCCCCCGGCTATGTCGGGTACGAGGAGGGCGGCCAGCTTACCGAGGCGGTGCGGCGGAAGCCCTATACGGTAGTGCTGCTGGATGAAATAGAAAAGGCCCACCCGGAGGTTTTCAATATCCTGCTGCAGGTCATGGAGGACGGGAGGCTTACCGACGCGAAGGGCCGCACGGTCGACTTCAGAAATACCGTGATCATAATGACTTCAAACGTCGGCGTGCAGGCGATAAAAAAGGAGGCCGCCCTCGGTTTCCGCACCGGCGACCGCAGCAAGGACGACTACGAAGACATGAAGAGGAAAGTCACCGACGAGTTGAAGCGGACTTTCCGTCCGGAATTTCTGAACAGGGTGGATGAAATTATCGTCTTCCACTTCCTTACCCGGGAACATATTAAAGAAATCGTAAACCTCATGCTCAAGGAAGTTGCCGGCAGAATCAAGGAAAACGAAGTCGAGATCGAGGTTACCGATGAAGTCAAAAACCTGCTGGCCAGGGAAGGGCTGGACGAGGCTTTCGGCGCCAGACCGCTGCGCCGCGCCATACTCCGCCTGGTTGAAGACCGCCTATCCGAAGAATTCCTCAAAGGCAAATTCGGCCGGGGTGACCGGGTGCTCCTCGATGTGGACGAAACCGGCGCCGGTATAAAGGTTGAGAAGATCTGACCGGCTGGCCCGCCGGCGGCCGGTCAGGCGGCCGGCGCCCTCGTCAGCGGCGAACGACATTGCGAAAGCGCCGCAGGTGAACCGGGCGAAGTGAGGATGCGATATTGGATGAGCGGGGACAGCGTTTGGGGGACACACCTCCCTCGGAGGAATGTCCCCAATTTGTGTCCGCGAAAGCCTGAACCGCAACAGGATGTGTGTTGAAGGCGGTCCAATGTCACGTGATGCGAGTCCCTGGTTCACCCGGCGCGAAGCATTTGAGCTGGCGTTTCAACCTCAAGGCGCTTTGCAAACTACCACAGGCGAGAACGACACCTTCGTCAGCAGCAAACTGTATTGCGCAGCGCCGCGGCAAGCAGCAAGTGCTGCCGGCGCGAAGCACCGGGAGTGAGAGGTGACAGGGCGCCGCCCAAAAAAAGTATGGCAAAAGAAAGTGCTGCGCAATATCGCCTGCATCCTTCAACTCCGGGGTTCCGGACAACTGTCTGCAGTCCAGCCGCTTTTTTAAAGGCGGTTTTGCTGTTTTGCCGGGAGTTGTCGAAAATATATCAGCCGCGGGTCAGTCATGTAAAACAACAAATTTCGCGTCCGTCCCGGAATATTTGTTATTGTCCGGGAGTGCCGGCGGCCCGGCTTTTACGGCTTGTGGTAAGGCGTTCCGGATGTTATAATCTAGAAATAAGAAAATTCCGGGGTTTTTGCAGATGCGTGCCAAGTCGAATTTTTGCTGTCAGGAATGCGGACACCGTTCAACACGCTGGCTGGGGCGCTGTCCCGGCTGCGGCGCCTGGAACAGCCTGGTGGAGGAACTTGTAAGCCCGGCGTCAGCCGGCAGGGTGACGTCTCCGCCGGGCAAACCGCCCTGCCCGGTGACGGACGTGCCCGTCATTGTGGAGGAGCGCTTTTCGACAGGGATTGGCGAGATCGACCGGGTATTGGGCGGAGGTGTCGTTCCCGGCTCCCTGCTCCTGGTGGGGGGCGATCCGGGAATCGGCAAGTCCACTTTGTTGCTGCAGGTTGCCTCCCGCCTCAGCCGCAGGATGAAGGTGCTTTACGTGTCCGGCGAAGAATCGGTTTACCAGGTGCGGTTCAGGGCGGAACGGCTGGGAGCCGTTTCACCGGGTCTGCTGCTCGTTGCCGAGACGGATATGGACCTTGTTGAGCGTTATATCGAAGAACTGGCTCCGCGCGTCGTCGTCGTGGACTCAATCCAGACGATGTACAGGGACGATGTCTCTTCCGCTCCCGGCAGCGTGGCCCAGGTGCGGGAATGTGCCGTTCGGCTGATGAAGCTGGCGAAGACCACGGATATTTCGGTTTTCCTGGTCGGACACGTGACAAAAGAGGGAATGCTGGCCGGCCCCAGAGTGCTGGAGCACATGGTCGACACCGTGATGTATCTGGAGGGAGATCGCCACCAGTTTTTCCGTATACTCCGGAATGTAAAAAACAGGTTCGGCTCCACCAGCGAAATCGGGATATTTGAAATGAGTGGAAGCGGTTTATCTGAGGTCACCAATCCTTCCAGCTTTTTTTTAATTCAGCATCCCGGGGGCAACGTGCCCGGCTGTGCCGTGGCGGCTGCCCTGGAAGGAACCAGGCCATTGCTGGTGGAAATTCAGGCCCTGGTTTCACCCGGCGGTTACGGTGTGCCCCGCCGGATGACCGCCGGTGTCGACTATAATCGGGTAGCGCTGATTTCCGCCGTTTTGGAAAAAAGGGTGGGATTGAATCTGGGCAGCCAAGACGTTTACGTTAACGCCGTCGGTGGGGTGAGGCTGGAGGAGCCTGCGGCGGATCTTGCCGTGGCGCTCGCCCTGGCGTCCAGTTTTAGGGATGCGCCTGTGGAACCGGGCCTGGTTTGTGCCGGCGAGGTGGGTCTTACCGGGGAAATCCGCCCCGTAGCGGGTGTCGAAAAGAGGATTAAGGAGGCTTCCAAACTGGGATTCACACGTTTTTTGCTCTCCGGGCAGGGTGCCGTTGCCGCCGGCGAAAAGATCGGCATACTTACCGCGGATACAGTGGCAGAAGCCCTTGAACTGGCTTTGAAGTTGTGAGGTGAAACCGTTGAAAGAAGACAAGGTGGAAAACCAGCTCCTCAAGGTGTTGCGTACAGTGGCTCCGGGCACGCCGCTCCGGGAAGGCCTGGAGAATATCCTCAGGGCCAAAAACGGCGGGCTTATTGTAATAGGGGACACGCCGGAGATTAAGGAGATTACGGAGGGCGGTTTTACCATCAATGCCGATTTCGTGCCGGCGAGTTTATATGAACTGGCCAAGATGGACGGGGCGATAATTCTCAGCAAGGATTCCAGAAAAATTGTTGCGGCAAACACACAACTGGTGCCCGACCAGAATATTCCCTCAAGCGAAACGGGTATTCGCCACCGTACCGCCGAGCGCGTCGCCAAGCAGACAAATGCCCTCGTGATCGCGATATCCCAGCGCAGGGGTGTGATTACGACTTACAAAGGGAACCTCAAATATGTTTTGAGAGATCTCAGCGTAATTTTAACCAAGGCCAACCAGGCCATTCAGACCCTGGAAAAGTACCGCTCCGTTCTTGACAAGGTGCTGGTCGAACTCAGCATTCTTGAGTTTGAAGACGCCGTAACCATTTTTGACGTGGCCAGGGCCATCCAAAGAGTGGAGATGGTTTTGCGGGTGGTCAAGGAGATTGAGAGATATACCAGCGAACTCGGCGTGGAGGGCCGCCTGATCACCATGCAGATGGAGGAACTGGTTGCCAATGTCAGGGAGGAAGGGCTTCTCGTTATTCAGGACTACGCCACCACAATGGGCGAAAAAACGCCTGCTGCCGTTTTAAATGTCATCGGAAGCTGGCCGCCGGAGGACATTCTCGACCTCTCCCTCATAGCGCGCGCTCTCGGCTATCCCGGCAGTGCCGGCATTCTCGAACAGCACGTGAACCCGCGCGGGTACCGGGTGTTGGAGAAGATTCCGAGACTGCCGCTGCCCGTTATCGACAACCTGGTGAAATCGTTTGGAACTTTCAGTAAAATTATGGCTGCAACCATTCAGCAACTCGACGAGGTGGAGGGCATAGGGGAAGCCCGTGCCCATTCCATAAAAGAAGGGTTGCTCCGCTACCGCGAGCAGCTGCTGCAGGAACGTCATGTGTAAATGCCTGGGAAAATGAGCGCCGGCCCGGGCGGCCGGTGCAGTAATAAAGGTTCTTGCCTGGTTCGGGCGCTGCGTACTTATCATGCCGCGCCTTTATACTTGCAAAATGCCGCTAAAAAATTGCTTAAAATTATGTTGACAGCGCTTGACAGCTATGCTAAAATTATAGTTTATTTGACAGGAAGAGTATTTTTATGTTATACTTGAGACGTGGTATTTTTGAAAAGGAGGGTACGGCCTTGTTCAAAATAGGTGATAAAGTGGTGTACCCGATGCATGGCGCCGGAGTTATCGAGGCCATCGAAGAAAAGGAAGTGCTGGGAGAAAGACGGCAGTACTACATACTGCGGCTGCCGGTAGGGGATATGAAGGTGATGGTCCCAATCACCAACGGCGTCGGTTTGCGTGAAGTGGTTGACCGCGAGGGCGTTCAGAAAGTTTTTCACATCCTGCGCCAGCAGTCTTCCGCCATGTCTCCCAACTGGAACCGGAGATACCGGGCCAACCTGGAAAAAATCAAAAGCGGAAGCATATATGAAGTCGCCGAGGTGGTGCGCAACCTGGTTAAAAGGGACCGCGAAAAGGGCCTGTCCTCCGGAGAAAGAAAGATGCTGGAGAACGCCAGGCAGATTTTGGTAAGCGAGCTGGTTCTGGCAACGGAGCTGGAAGAAGATAAAGCACAGTCGCTTTTGGACAGTGCCTTCGCATAACGTCAGAAAATACTGACGTTTTTTATTTTTCCTGCATTGCTAAAATACTCCAATTTTTAGTTGAAGTGCTGTTTGCAAAAACAATATAATAGAAATATAATTTCTGTTAAAAGTATTTTTTATATTCAATTCATAAGTATAATATTATCTTATACAGAAAGGGGGTAAGGAATGTGGTAAAAAAAATCGTCTACGCCGTCTTAATCTTTTGTTTTGCAGGAGTGGGATTTGCCGCCGGTTTGTTCCTTGTCAGAAGCGGATTGATTAATTTTCCTGCCGGCCTTACCCAGCAGCTCAATCTCGGATTGATGGGCCTGTCCACGTTGATTGGCCTGATTGCCGGGATTTTTCTCTCTCCCCTGGTAATGCGCGTTGCGGTACGGCTGACTGTTTTTATCGAGCAGTACCTCCAAAGAACGCCGACTCAAGATCTTGTGATGGGTTCGGTCGGTTTGATAATTGGACTTATAATTGCTAATTTATTGGGTTCCATATTATCATTTTTGGGCGTTGTCGGCAAAGCTGTCTGGATGTTGGTTACCCTTCTTCTCGCCTACCTTGGTTTGAGTATCGGCATTAAGAAAAGGGAAGACCTGATCGCCCTTTTTGCCAGTTTCCCCAGGTTCGGAAAAGAACGTTCGCAGAAATCCGAGACGCGCGGCGGACAGTTCAAGATTCTCGATACGAGCGTGATCATCGACGGGCGGATAGCGGATCTGACTGAGAGCGGATTCATCGAAGGCGTCCTGTTGATACCCGCTTTTGTGCTCGAAGAACTGAGGCATATCGCCGATTCCCCGGACCTGCTGAAAAGAAACAGGGGTAGGCGTGGCCTCGACATCCTGAACAAGATGCGCAAGAACCCGGATATCAAGGTGCAGGTGTACGACAACAACCGCGGGCTGGAAGACACGGCCGAGGTTGACACGAAGCTGGTCAAGCTCGCTCAAAAGCTCGGCGGCAAAATTATAACCAACGACTTCAATCTCAACAAGGTTGCGGAATTGCACGGCGTCAAAGTGCTGAACATCAATGAACTGGCAAACGCGGTCAAACCGGTTGTCCTGCCCGGCGAGGAAATGGTGGTGCAGGTGGTGAAAGACGGCAAGGAGATGGGACAGGGAGTCGCCTATCTTGACGACGGCACCATGATCGTTGTGGATGGCGGAAAGCGCCATATGAACCAGACCATCCACGTGATTGTCACCAGCGTCCTGCAAACGGCCGCGGGACGCATGATCTTCGCCAAACCGAAACTCGATAGGCAAAATGAAGCAGGTCAGGCCCGTTACGGCGAGGTGAACATTATTGGCTAAAGTCGCGGCGGTTGTGCCTGCCGCGGGCAGCGGCCGCCGGATGGGAGCGGGAGCGGATACAAAGAAGCAGTTCATGGTTTTGGACGGTGTTCCGGTAGTGGGGCATGCCCTGAATGTCCTTGAAAACAGCAGGGTACAGAGCATCGTCGTCGTGGTGGGTTCCGGCGAGGTGGAGCATTGCCGTTCGGCCGTGGTCGAAAAAATGGGGTTGAAAAAAGTGACTGCCATCGTAACCGGTGGAAAAGAGCGCCAGGACTCCGTTTACAACGGCCTCCTGGCGCTCGCTCCCGATACCGGCATTGTGGTGGTGCACGATGGTGTCCGGCCCCTGCTGCGCCTTGAGGAACTGGAAAGGGTTATTGAAAGCGCCGAAACCTATGGGGCTGCCACCCTGGCCGTTCCGGCAAAGGACACGGTGAAGGTTTCCGGCGGAGACTCGTTCGTCGCCGGCACTTTTCCCAGGGACAGCCTGTGGCTCACCCAGACTCCGCAGGCCTTTCGCTACGAGATTATTCTAAAAGCCCACCGGGAGGCGCGGAAGAGAAATTATACCGGCACCGACGATGCCGGGCTGGTGGAGCTTTTGGGCATGCCGGTAAAAATTGTGCCGGGCTCCTATAAAAACATAAAAATCACCACGCCTGAGGATCTTATCATGGCCGCGGCTTTATTGAAATCAGGGGATTGATTACGCGTTTCCCCGGCTGGCCTTGTTGAGCTGGTTCCGGATTTTTATTTCGAGATCCGCAAGCGAAAAAGGCTTGCTGATGCAGTCGTCCGCGCCGGCGCGATAAGCCCGGACCGCTGCCGTCTCGAACTGTTCCGCGGTCAGGGCGATAATTCTGATGCCGATGTTTCTGGGATTTTCCCTCAGCATCTTGATTAACTCGATACCGTTCAAGCCGGGCAATACCGGGTCTATTACCGCGATCGGGGGCTGCATATCGCCGGCCATCTTCAAGGCTTCCCTGCCGTCACCGGCGGTAACGATGCGGAAGCCTTTTTTTGAAAGCTGTTTTTCCAGCAGTTGCCTTATTTCGGAACAGTCGTCGACCACCAGGACGAGCGGCAGTTGCCGGTCTGGTCTTTTGTCCGCCTGATTGTACAGAACCGTGCGGTTTCTGCCTGCCTTCTTGGCGGCGTAAAGCGCCCTGTCCGCAGCCGAAATTATGTCCGGGGAACCGGGCAGGTCCGGGCCGTACTGCGCCACTCCCGCGCTGAAGGTGACGGTGAGGCATTTTTGACGGCAGGGTTCCACCAGGGATTCCGCAAGCCAGCCTTCCCGCAGCCTTTCAATGGCAAGCCCGGCCGTTGCGGCTTCGGTTTCCGGCATCAGCAGGATAAACTCGTCTCCGCCGTAGCGGGCGACGATGTCGGCGCCCCTCAGGTTTTCATCGAGAAAACGGCTGAAGCGGGACAGCACGAAGTCGCCCGTCAAATGCCCGTCCCGGTCGTTTACCAGCTTGAACCGGTCCAGGTCGATCAGGATGACGCAAAAAGGTTTTCCTTTCCGGTGGAATTGGTGAATTTCTTCTTCAAGGCGTTCTGTGAAATATTTGCGGGAGTAGAGCCCCGTCATCTGGTCCCGGATGGCGTGGGACTGAAAGGCGCTGATGCGGTTCAGGGTGTTGCGCGTGAGCGCCGCGAGTTCTTCAGGATGAAAGGGCTTTTCGATGAAAAGGTCGGCGCCGACGGCGTATCCCTCCATCTTTTTGTCCAGGTATGCCGCCGCAATCAGGAAAAAGACCGGCACCCACCGGTGGCGCTTGCTCCGGCGCAGCTCCCTGCAGAACTCGAAACCGGCAAAGTCCGGCGGTTCGGCGTCCAGGATGATCAGGTCGGGATGTGTGTTTTCCAGCAGCTTTGCGGTTTCATTCACCTCTGTGGCGCAGCATACGCGCAAACCATGCGAATTCATTGCATCAGTTATTTTTTTGCCTGTCAGCGGGTCTTTGACTGAGAGCAATATCAGGTGCTGCCGCCCGGGGCCGACTTGACCGTCGTGAAGCATTCCGATTCCTCCGTTACAGCGGCTATATAAGATTTATCGGATATTTGCTTAAATTTATTAGCACTTCATAAAAAAACCTCAGGCAGGGGAGATGAAGATACGGTGAGAGTGGGTTTCGGTTACGACGTACACAGGCTGGTTAAGGGCAGGCCTCTCGTCCTGGGGGGGGTCCGGATAGAATTTGAGAAGGGGCTCCTGGGACATTCGGATGCCGACGTTTTGACCCACGCCGTCATGGACGCCCTGCTGGGAGCCGCCGGCGGGGGAGACATAGGCGGACACTTTCCCGACAGCGATCCCCGTTTTCAAGATATAAGCAGTCTCATACTCCTGTCCGGGGTTCGCGAAGTCCTTGAAAAAAAAGGCATGGAAATTGTAAATATCGACTCGGTTATAGTGGCGCAGTCGCCGAAACTGGCGCCTTATACGGATAAGATGGCGCTGAACCTGGCAGCGTCGCTGGGTATTGCCCGGGGCCAGGTCAATGTCAAGGCAACCACCACGGAAGGCCTTGGCTTTGCCGGCGCCGGCGAGGGAGTCGCGGCTTATGCAGTGGCGCTTTTGAAGACAGGGACCTAGTCTCCCGCTTTACCCAGTACATGGCGCCATTTTTCCACGGTTTTGAGCTCGTTCTGGTTGGCCGGCCCTGCTCTGCCGGCCAGTTTTAAAAAGATTTTCAATTCCTCCGTGCTTATGAGTTCGTACTCACCGGATTCACTGATCTGTCCGATTATCCCCCTGAGTTTTTCAATACGGCACGTTGTGCAGTGGTAGCGGGTAAGCAGACAGCCGTCGCAGCATTTTTCCAGAAGCCTGTTTATTTCTTCAAAATCGTCTTGATCCATCATCCTGGTCGCCCCCTGACCGGCAGAATATGGCGTCGGGATAACAGGGCCTTACCTGCCCTGAAATGAAAAAGACGCCTTTGAAAAAATTCAAGGACGTCGTTGGCCTTGGTACGGTCATATATATAACTAATTATATAAGATATATCTCCGGTATACAAGTGCCATATGAGGGCTTTTGCCAGTTAAAAGTTGCCTGCCTGTTTGATGAGGTGTTATAATAAGCTACGAATCTGTCTTCCGACTTCATCGGTAAGGAGGAAATTCTTTTGTCATCAGTCCGGGTTAGATTCGCTCCCAGTCCAACTGGCCCCCTTCACATAGGAGGGGCAAGGTCGGCTTTGTTTAACTGGCTTTTTGCCCGCCGGTACGGGGGGGTTTTTATTGTCCGCATAGAAGATACGGACTTGGAACGCTCGTCCCGAAAATACGAGGAAGACATTCTAGCCTCCTTGCGCTGGCTGGGTCTTGACTGGGACGAAGGGGTACAGGCGGGGGGGCCTTACGGGCCATACCGCCAGACGGAGAGGCTGGAAATTTACCGGAAATACGCCGGCCGCTTGCTGGAAAGAGGTCACGCCTACCGCTGTTACTGCACCGAAGAGGAACTGGCGGCGGAAAGGGATATGCTCATGGAAAAGGGTGACATGCCCAGGTACCTCGGCCGCTGCCGCAACCTTGCGCCGGAGGACCGCCGCCGGATGGAGGCGGAGGGACGCAAGCCGGTTGTGCGCTTTCGGGTGCCGGAGGACAGGGTGATCCATTTCAAGGACCTCGTCCGCGGGGATGTCTCCTTTGAGTGCAGCGGCATCGGCGATTATATCATCATTAAATCGGACGGGATACCGACGTACAACTACGCGGTGGTGGTCGATGACCATACCATGAAGGTGAGCCACGTGATCAGAGCGGAAGAGCACCTGCCGAACACCCCACGCCAGATCCTGATTTATGAGGCCATGGGATGGAATGTTCCGGAGTTTGCCCACGTGTCGCTGATCCTGGGGAAGGACCGCAGCAAAATGAGCAAGCGGCACGGTGCCACCGCCGTTGAGCAGTACCGGCTGAAGGGCTACCTTCCCGAGGCCCTGGTTAATTTTATGGCGCTTCTGGGCTGGTCGCCCGGAGGCGAGGAGGAGATATATTCCGTTGAGGAGCTGAAAAGCCAGTTCTCCCTGGAAAGGGTGGCCAAAAGCCCCGCCGTTTTTGATTTCGACAAGCTCAACTGGCTGAACGGGCATTACATCAGGCAGGCCCGGCCCGACCGGCTGGCCGATCTGGCCGTGCCGTTTCTGGACAGGGCCGGTTATCTTAAAACGCTGATGCTCGACGACAGATTCAAATGGTTGGATTGCACGGATTTTTCTTTTGCGGAGGACGGTCCGCCACGGGAAGAGCAGACAATGTCCAACTTTGAAGCATATACCCGGCCTTATATGGAAGGCTGCGGCGGAATTTCCGGCGAAGCTCTGGTCAGGAGGTTTGAATGGCTTAAAAAAGCCGTGGCTTCCGTGAGGAGATACCTGAACTGCATGGAGGAAGTCAACGATCACGTGAAAATCTATTTTACGGATGAAATAGAGATCGATGACGCTGAGGCCGTTCAGGTCCTTGCCGGCGGGCAGGTTGCGGCGGTTTTGAGTTGTCTGCGGAAAAAAGTGGCCACCGGCGGTTTTCTCACCGATCAGAGGTCAAAGACGCTGCTGAAGGAAACTGCAAAAGAAACCGGCGTCAAGGCCGGCCAGGTTTTTATGCCGGTGCGGGCGGCCCTTACCGGAAGCACCCACGGGCCCGAACTGAATGAGATAATGACCGTGCTCGGCAGGGACCGCGTGGCCGGCCGCCTGACAAAGGCGCTGGAGAGGATTTGAGCAAGGGAGAGTGTATCCACGTGGAGATTTACAATACCCTGACCAGGCGCAAGGAAACCTTTCAGCCCCGCGAGCCCGGCAAGGTTTATATTTACGTCTGCGGGCCGACCACGTACAATTACATTCACCTGGGCAATGCCCGGCCGCTCATATTTTTCGACACGGTGAGACGGTATTTTATCTACAAGGGTTACGAGGTGCTCTACGTCCAGAATTTTACCGACGTGGACGACAAGATTATCAACAGGGCGCGGGAAGATGGGGCCGATCCGCTCGAACTGTCCAGCCGGTATATTCGCGAATATTTTAAAGACGCCGATGCCCTCAACGTGATGAGGGCGGATAAGCACCCGAAGGTTTCAGAGCACATTGCCGACATTGTCAAGACCGTTGAGGAACTTGTAAGGAAGGGTTACGCGTACGCGGTTGACGGGGATGTTTACTTCGAAGTGCGGAAGTTCGGCGGTTACGGGAAGCTTTCCGGGCGGACTCCGGAAGACATGCTGGCCGGGGCCAGGGTGGAAGTGGACGTCCGCAAGCGCGACCCGCTGGACTTTGCCCTGTGGAAGGCGGCAAAACCGGGCGAGCCTTCCTGGGACAGCCCGTGGGGGCGCGGACGGCCCGGCTGGCACATCGAATGCTCGGTGATGTCGCTCAAATACCTGGGCGCCGGTTTTGACATACACGGCGGGGGGCATGACCTGATTTTCCCCCACCACGAAAATGAAATTGCGCAGAGTGAGGCGTTCGCCGGGAAACAGTTCGTGCGTTACTGGATGCACAACGGATTCATTACCGTAAACGAGGAGAAGATGTCGAAATCGCTCGGCAACTTTTTTCTGGTGAGGGACATTCTCGCCAAATTTCCGCCCGAAGTAGTCCGTTTTTTCCTCCTTTCCACCCATTACCGCAGCCCTCTTGACTTTGACGACGAAAAGATGGCCGCCGCCGGCCGCGGGCTGGAAAGGATCAAGACGAGCATAAGGCTCTTGAACGAAGCCATGGAAAGGCCTGTGGACAGGAGCCGGGCGCCCGCAAGCGCAGGCGAGGGCAGCGGCCTTGATGCGAAGGCGGCCGCCCTGGAAGGAATGAGAATCTCTTTTGAGGCCGCCATGGAAGACGATTTGAACACGGCCCTGGCCATTGGGGTAATCTTCGACCTGGCCCGGGAAACAAATTCCGCTGTCCGGCAGATGAGCGGCAGGCTTTCCCCGGAAGAAAGCGAGTATCTCAAGAAAGCTGCCGGCTTGTTCCACATGTTCAATGAGGTGACGGGTATTTTCCAAACCGGCCCGGACGGCAGGATACTTCTGGAAGGTTCCGGCAATGAAAGTTCCAGGCTTACGGAGGGCCTGCTCAGCCTGATAATAGAAATCCGCCAGGAAGCCCGGAAGAAAAAGGACTGGGGAACAGCCGACCGGATCAGGAACGGTTTGAAGGAACTGGGCATCGTGCTGGAAGATACGCCGCAGGGAGTCCGCTGGAAAAAGCAGGAGCAGATTTTCCGGTGAACGGCGGGGGTATGGGGAAGATGGACCGTCCCGGCAGCCTGCCAGCGCTTGTTCTCGCCTATGTGGGGGATGCCGTGTTCGAACTGGCGGTACGGCGCCGCCTGGTGGAGGCCGGGCTGACCAGAGTCAAACGGCTGCATGTCGAAGCGGTAAAGTACGTTAACGCCGGCGCCCAGGCCAGAATTTTGACGAAAATCGGAAAAATGCTCACCGGGGAAGAAGCGGCGGTGGTCCGCCGGGGCCGCAATGCCAAGTCGCCGCATACCCCGCAGGGCGTTGAAGTACTGGCATACCGGCACAGCACGGCCTTCGAGGCGCTTGTCGGCTACCTTTACCTGAAAGGCGACGCCGCCCGGCTTGACGAGATCCTGGCCGCTGCCTTTGAGGCGGCTGAAGGGGAAAATGAAGCGCCGGAATAAAAAGCGGGGCAGCCGGCCGGAAAAGACGCAGCCGTCGGGCGTAAAAGAACCGCGGCGGCAAAAACGGTTGCAGGCAGCAAGTTGCGGTACGCGGTACGGCGAAGCGGAAGTTCCGTGGACCCGGAGAAGCGCCGGGGCACTCGTGCCCGTCATCTTGCAGCCCGCACCCGGTCCGAGGTGAAATATGGGCGTTAAAAAGCTGAGCGTCACTCTTCTGAGATATACTCCCGCCCCCCAGGAAATTGTAGCCATGGGGGCCAAGCTTTGCTATTCCCCGGCTGGCATAGACGAGCTGAAAGAAGGGATAGAAGCCCGAAGCCAGGAATCTTTCTTAAAAAGGCTTACCGAAGCGGGCCATCTTTCACCCGTCGAACACGCAAGTTTTACATTCGGGATCGAGGGGGTGTCCCGCAGCCTGCTTGCCCAGATCACCAGACACCGCATCGCCAGTTTCAGCGTCAAGTCGCAGCGCTACGTGTCCGAGGCGGGCGTGTCGAAGGAGGACGGTGTTTTCGGCTATATCATCCCTCCCAGGATCGAGGCACTGGGGCGGGAGTACGTGGAAATATTCAAGAGCCAGATGATCCAGATTCAGAAATGGTACGATTTCTGGGTGGAAAAGCTGGGAAGCGGCGGAGAGTCTGCCCATGAGGATGCCCGGTTCGTGCTGCCCAATGCCGCGGAAACCAAGATGCTGGTTACCATGAACGCCAGGGAATTGCTTCATTTCTTTTCCCTGCGCTGCTGCAACAGGGCCCAGTGGGAGATCAGGACCCTGGCGACTGAGATGCTCCGCCTGGTCAGGGCGGTTGCCCCCGTGATTTTCGGGGAGGCCGGGCCGGGATGTTTGAGGGGTCCCTGTCCGGAAGGCAAAATGAGCTGCGGCCGGAGTTATGAGGTAAAAGAGAAGTTCAAACATTTGTAAGTAATCTTTCGTATAACAAGGGCTTTCTATAGTGGCTATGTTGGAGAGCTCAAGGGCAAACGCGCCACATCCCCTGGCTATGCCTTAAGGCCCGGGAACGAATACTTATGGTGTTTCAAGCCGCTGCAATATTGCGGAGCGTTGCAAAGTGAACTCAGCGCAGCGAGGCTGCGAAATTGGAGGAGCGGACATGGATGTCCGCGACAGCCTTCACCGAAACAGGACGTTGAGTTGAAGGTGGTCCAATTTCGCCCGAAGCAAGCTGTCAGTTCACTCGACGCGGAGCACTTTTTTGCCAAGCGGATTGAACACCATAAGTATATAACAAGATAAGGGGAGAGCTTCGCTGGATGACGTTATTGCCGGACGGAACCCGGTGCGGGAGGCGCTGAAGTCGGGCCGTCCGATCAACAAGATTTTCGTGGCGGGTGAAATGACGGGCGGGCCGTTGAGGGACATCTGCTTTCTGGCCAGGGAAAAAAGAATTCCCGTGCAGAAGGTCGGCCGCCGGCGCCTGGATGAGTTTGTCCCGGCGGCGTCCCATCAGGGTGTGGTCGCTCTTGCCGCGGCCAAGGAATACGTGGAAGTCGGGGACATTCTGGCCGGCGCCGCCCCGGGAGAAGCGCCGTTTCTTATCGTTCTCGATCAGATTCACGATCCCCGCAACCTGGGGGCGATACTCCGCACGGCAGACGGGTCGGGAGCGCACGGGGTCGTTATCCCGCGCCGGCGTTCCGTACCGCTGACACCAGCAGTAGCCAGGGCTTCCGCCGGAGCGATCGAATACGTGCCGGTGGCCAGGGTGTCAAATATCGTACAGACGATTGAGTTTTTAAAAGAGAAGGGAATTTGGATAGTGGGAGCCGATGCGGAAGGAGAGGAGATTTTTTGGGACGCCAGGCTTGACGGCCCGCTGGCGCTGGTCATCGGCGGCGAGGACAGGGGGCTGGGAAGATTGACGAGAGAGAGGTGCGACATCCTGGTGCGGCTGCCCATGGCTGGACGGGTAAATTCGCTCAACGCATCCGTAGCTGCCGCGCTGCTTGCCTATGAAGTGGTAAGGCAGAGGAGAAAAGTTTTAAATGAAGGAGTTCCTCGTAGTTGACGGGTATAATGTAATTTATGCCTGGCCGGAACTTGAAAAGTTAAAGCCGGACCTCGAGCACGCCAGGTCGAGGCTGGTTTCAATACTGGCCGATTATTCCCCCCTCTCCGGCCAAAAAGTGGTGGTTGTTTTCGACGCACACCAGGTTAAAAATCAGGCCGACAGAACCGAAACGGTCGACGGGGTTGAGGTTATTTACACCCAGCAGGGCGAGACGGCCGACGCCCTGATCGAGCGCCTGGTCGGCGGGCTTTTGAGTGAAGGCGCGGTTTACGTGGCTACGTCGGATTGGGACGAGCAGAGGATCGTTTTCGGGAAGGGGGCGTACCGGCTCACCCCTCACGAACTGCGAGCGCTGATTGACCGGGTGAAGAGAGAAGCGGGGGAATTGTATGTCCGGACCAAACCGGCGGACAGTTACCTGGAAAACAGAATTCTGGACAAAGTCAGGTCCAGGCTGGAAAAATGGCGGCGTGGGAAGAAATAGCAAAACATGCTTGTCTTATTTTTACCTTGACGATCTATTTGCCCTTCGTTATAATAGGGATGGAAACTATACTGGAAACCCGCCTGACTTTTCAATGCCTTACCCCGTAGGAAAAAAAGCGCCGTCCGGGGTTTTCCCCGGATCATTGTTACTGGACGAGGGAAAAGGCCTTTTTATTTTTCCTATAGGGAAAAGATAATTACGGGGGGATAATGTGAGTCTTCAAGCCCAGAGGGAGTTTTCCAACAGCTACCAGGTACTGGTCGACGAAGAGGTGGTTGAATTTGCGCGGGAGGGTGATGATGCCGCACTAGAGTTCCTTATCAATAAATATAAGAATTTTGTCCGTGCCAAGGCGCGCTCCTATTTTTTGATCGGGGCCGACCGGGAGGATATCATCCAGGAAGGCATGATCGGATTATACAAGGCGATTCGCGATTTCAGGCTGGACAAGCTGTCTTCATTCCGCGCCTTTGCCGAATTGTGCATCACCAGGCAGATTATTACCGCAATTAAAACTGCCACAAGGCAGAAGCACATCCCGCTGAACTCTTATGTTTCCTTGAACAAGCCCATTTATGACGAGGATTCCGACCGCACCTTGCTGGACATCATATCCGGGTCGAAAATTACGGACCCGGAGGAACTGATCATTTCCAGGGAGGAGTTTGACGATATAGAGGAAAAAATGGGCGAGATCCTCAGTTCACTGGAGTGGAAGGTATTGATGTCCTACCTGGAAGGCAAATCCTACCAGGAAATAGCCGAAGACTTGAAGCGGCACGTGAAATCTATCGACAACGCGCTGCAGCGTGTCAAGCGAAAACTGGAACGCTACCTTGAAAAGAGAGAGGTTTGAACCAGCCAATCAACGAATCAACCTGCGATAAAAATGCGACAAGGGGGAAGGTTCCCGCTTGTCGTAATTTTTAATATCGCATCCTCACTTCGCCCGGCTCGGTTAAGACGCTGCGCAATATCTCTCGCTTCCTTTAAGCCTCAAGGTCCCGGACAGTTTGTCTGCAGTCCGGGACGAAGGGGCTGCCATTGTTTCTGCGCCCTGCGCCGGCTTTCAGCTATTTTCATCAGCGGTTGCGGCGGCAGATCATGAACGGTTGGCTGTTAAAAACGGTTCCGCTCTTGCTTTTTAAGGGTTTATTTTTTCCAGCCCGGTGTGGTTGACAGTGACTTTATTATGGCTTATAATTTTTATTGCGTGACTGCCGGCGTAGCTCAATTGGCAGAGCAGCTGACTTGTAATCAGCAGGTTGCGGGTTCGAGTCCCATCGCCGGCTCCAGTTCAGACGATCTGTACGTCGGACGTCGATGCCGGAATAGAAGGAATCGGCGAAGCCGGATTCCAACAAGCAATCCGGCGGCCGACGAATGACTAACGACGACCGGTATGGAGGGGTTCCCGAGCGGTCAAAGGGAGCAGACTGTAAATCTGCCGGCGCAGCCTTCGCTGGTTCGAATCCAGCCCCCTCCACCAGCGCCTGTACGGAGCGGGCGCGTTCCGTTTGCGGAACGTGCCGTTGTATGATATAATGATGTTTGCAGCATCGCGGGGTAGAGCAGCTGGTAGCTCGTCGGGCTCATAACCCGAAGGTCAGGGGTTCAAATCCCCTCCCCGCAACCAATGCCACTATAGCTCAGTAGGTAGAGCGCATCCTTGGTAAGGATGAGGTCACCGGTTCAATCCCGGTTAGTGGCTCCACAATCAGAAGTGAGAAGTGAGAAGCGAATTGAGACGCAGGAAATGAGAAATGAGAAGTGAGGATGAAAGGAATTCGCAAAAGCGGATTCCATCAAGAATTCTCACTTTCGATCTCACGTTTCACATCTCATCACTCTCACATTTAACCTCTCAATGGGGCGGCGTAGCTCAGCTGGTTAGAGCACACGGTTCATACCCGTGGTGTCCGGGGTTCAAGTCCCTGCGCCGCTACCAACAGAAAGAATTGACCGGTGGGAAGCACCGGATTTTTGTTTTTTAGCGGCGGCAGGGCGCCGTCTCCCGGCATTTTAGACGAAAAGGCTTACCCATTTTTTTGGGAGGTTCGGGAGGAATTTTTCAAGACATATAGAATTAAATCATCGTCTTTCCACCTTTTTGTATAATATAGAGAAATGTGGAAATAATTTTAAGGCATGTAACAATCTGGTTTGAGTAAACAAGTGAGGAGGAAGAACCGATGGCCAAACAGAGATTTGAGCGGACGAAACCCCACGTTAACATTGGGACGATAGGCCATGTAGACCACGGCAAGACGACACTGACCGCGGCGATAACCATGGTGCTGA
>Ga0116192_1001312_pt1 | contig 17663 bp, 13 predicted proteins | sample AD_UKC113_MetaG_FD_89876 | JGI IMG/M metagenome (GOLD analysis project Ga0116192, IMG submission 89876) | Active sludge microbial communities of municipal wastewater-treating anaerobic digesters from Hong Kong - AD_UKC113_MetaG | ecosystem: Engineered > Bioreactor > Anaerobic > Digestate... | reverse complement strand
GTCGGGTATGGTGATAGAATCTCCCGCAATATGGGAATAGGTGCGCAGTCTTCTGGCTACAAGGAGCCAGTTGAGATAGGTACCGATAGCTAATCCAATAGCTGTCCAAAAAGCATCACTAAGTCCTACCCAGTATGCAACTCCCGGCAGTCCCATGAGAAGCCATCCGCTCATGTCGGACGCCTCTGCACCCATGGCCGTTACCCATGGGCCCAAGGTTCTGCCGCCTATCAGATAGTTGCTGCTGCTTTCGTTGGCACGTTTGGCATAATAGAGTCCAATTCCGATAACAACAGCGATATACAAGACCATGGCAATCAAGATTTGTAGCGTATCTCCGTCCATTCCTGTATGCCCCCTTTTCATTTTTTGAAATAACCATTTAGACTTTATTGTACTTTATCAAGATGCAATTGTACAGCGATAAACAATAATTCGATAAACAATAATTCATAGGAAAAAGTTGCATCCTTATTTTCTGAACTCAAAATACCCCATCATACCGGTCAATGCCCGGTGAAAATCCTGAATGGCTTTCTTGCGCCACACCGAAGACGAGGGATAGTAGAGCTCCCTGTATTGCTTGTTCAAGCGTTCCTCTGCTTTGGGATTAATGGCACCATGATGCCTTTTTTGATTGACGGCAATATTCAGCCTCAGGGCCTCCAGCTGCTTTGCGGGCCTGTCGCCCGTGGTGCCGAACTCAAAGCAGGTGGCAAAGAGCTTATTTCCCGAAAATTTGCTTTCGGAAAGCTTATAGAAGTAATCAATCATGTCCCCGTTAATGGCATAGAAATCCTTTGCGGAAAGCTTGGTGAAGCAGGGATAATCAAATCCCTCTATAAGCTCTTCGGTACTGCGCTTCTCATAGGGCGAATTCACAATGGTCATCTGATTCTTGGGGCCATAACCGGTGTGAAGATCCACGAGATAAAGGTTCTCATAGCAAGATGTAAAAAGCGTTTCATAGATAGAAAGAATCAAACGGGATGATTCCTCATTTCCCGTACCACCATAATAGATGCCCTCAGGGAAATGGTATTGCCCCAGAAACGCAACAGATTTGGCCTTACCTGCGCCTTTTTGCAGGGCCAGCTTTAGAAGCTTCCAATAAAAGCTGATTCTGTGGGAGATGGCATAGCCATAAGCTTTGGCCGGTTGAAAGAGGGCCGTCATCTGCGCGTATTCGGTATTCTCGGGGAGATTGCCCCAATTGGTCAGGAAGCTCCTGTTAAGGTCCACGTTATGCTCATTGTTGCGCATATAGTGCTTCATGCCCCAGGGGTTAACCCCGTGAACCAGAACCAGTCCTGTATCGTCCGGGTTGAGCAAATCCAGGCATTCATGGCAGAAATAGCTTTGAAGCGCACTTCCGGTATATCCCTCAATGCCGTGAACACCGCTGATCAGTATCAAAAGATTCCTTTTTACTTGATTGGCCTCTGCCGTAAATATGTCTGCGGTGAGCTCGGGTGCGGCAATAGGATGGCTTGTGAAGCTTGTTTTTTGCCAGAGCTCCTGTATCTTATGAACACTTTCTGAGAACAGCGCCTTTGCTTGCTCATAGCTATCGGCGAAGTATACCATAGAATCACTTCCGTGTTAGCTGTTTGACCACATGACAGATTCGTTAGGATAAACCATGTTCCCTCTATTATATAGATCCGATGGCTTATTGGCAATCCATGGAATAGGACTAATGCCCCAACCTCACTGATAGACATGTCTCATAGCTTTGACTTAAGGTGTAGGGTTATGATAAAGAGGGTGACTTATATGCCGTTGTTTGGAAAAATTTTGAAGAGCAACAGAGGTGCCACAATTGTCATCGTAGCCCTTGCCTTTACAGCCATTATGGCCTTGTGCGCGCTTACCATCGATTTTGGTCTTGTCGTTGCGGAGAAGAGCAGGCTTCAAAACGCTTTGGATGCTGCCGCCCTTGCAGCTGCTCAGGAGCTTCCCGATACCCGTGAAGCCGCAGAGGTAGCCCGGGAATACATGGTTAAAAACGGATATCAGGCAAGCGATATCACCATCACCTTTGCCGATTCCAACAAGACCATTCGCCTTAAAGCCACAAAAACGGTTAAGTATTATTTTGCCAAGGTTTTGGGCAAGGATGAGGTCACCTTAAGCCCACAGGCTGCAGCAACCTGCGGGCGCATCGGGGGAGCCTTTGATTATGTGCTTTTTTCAGGAAGCACAACCAGTGTCCTGGCCCTGAACGGCAGCAATTTCTATATCGGAGGCAGCGCACACACTAACTACAACCTGGCCATGAACGGATCCAAGCAAACCATTACCGGTGCCTGTGAGGCCGTGGGGGAGCTGTATATCAACGGCAGCAATATCTCCATCGGTGAAAGGATAGCCCATGCGCCATATGTAGAGATGCCCGATTTTTTCGATGAAATCAAGCGAGCTGCAGAAGAGGCCGGGCAGGCCTATAACGGCACCAAGACCTTTAATGGCAGCAATATCGATGTGGCCGATGCCCCTATCTATGTCAATGGAGATCTGCATATCAACGGCAGCAATTTCTCAGGAAAGGGTGTTGTGCTGGTAACAGGCAACATCACCTTCAACGGCAGCAACCTGAATCATACCGGCGATGATGCCATATGCTTCTACTCAAAAAACGGCGATATCACCATTAACGGCTCACATGCCGAGCTGAATGGCATTGTCTACGCACCTAACGGTAGGATCAACATGAATGGCTCCAACCAGACGATATACGGCCGCGTCATCGGCAAGGAGGTTGGGTTCAACGGGAGCAATACAAAGATCATCGGCGGAGGAAACGAGCTTGAAAGCCTGCCCTCCTCCTATGTGAAGCTGATTGAATAAATGGTACAGATCCGGATGTAGAGCTTATCCTACAGGTTGATCTCATAAATGAAATTTTCTCCAAAGAGAACCCTCATTTTAAGATGCAGGTATTGCTCAAGCCCTGATGCTTCAGCAACACCCGCCACTGCTGTCATTGGAGCACCCGCAGGCAGGCTCGCTGCCGGTAAGCCAGCCTGTGATGATGGCGGCGGCACAGCCAACGCCCGGCTTTACCTCCAAAGCCCCCGCAGGACAATTCTTCACGCAGGCCCCACATTCCATACAAAGGTCTCTTGCCCTAACAGCGCATCCTCTGTCCTGCATCTCAAAGACCTGATGCGGGCAAACCTCTGTGCATCGCCCGCAGCCTATGCATTTATCAGCGTTTAATTGCAATGTTGAAACATTCTTCAGGTAACGATGTTTCATAGCGATCCTCCTAGACAAAGCTGTTGATGATCATCAACAGGATACCTGCGGTAACGGTTACAGCCATGGCCGGAACTGCGGTTTTCATTTCCTTAAGTACTCCCGAAAAAGAGGTATAGGTTGAAGAGCCTGTAAAGTTCATGGCATAAAAGGCTGATACCGACGGAAGGACGAGTATGTAGGCGATTGCCCTGAGAGTGCTGTAGACCGGCATAACAGGAAATCCATTTATGATATTTACTGCCAAAGCCCAGATAAGGCCTGTCAACCATCCCTTAAATGAGAATGCCCTGCCCGGTATCCAGGGCAGCATGAGAGGTGTTATGACACATCCCATGACAAGGGCTCCAAGATAGGCATAGAAGTCTACCAGACCAAAAGGCCCGATCCCCACCAGGTTTAGGATAAAAAGGATACCAAACAGGATGATGGACGGCTTTATGGCCTGAACCAACTCCATAGGTGTCAGCACCAGCCTGTCATAAGCGGTGAAGGTTACCTGGCGCATTTCTTGAGTTGCTTTCATTCCCGAACTTATGAACTGACTAATATCAGCTGCGCGAACCGGCCCGTACACAATCCTAAAGCCAGATTGCTTGTGAACCTGATGGGCGCTGACACCCGGTGCTCCAAGCTGTGGCAGTATAATCGTGTGATGAGATATAATCTCATTAAGCCTGGTGCGTTTAAGGCGTGACACAAGCTCCCGGGTTCCGAAGGTTCCCTTGCCCGTAGCGCACCAGACATTGATGCCTTTGGTATCCAGCACCAGGACCCAAAGATTCATGCCCGATAGCTCTTTTCTCAGCATATCAAAGGTCAGCTTGTAATTGGCAGTTACCAGAACATGGGAATCGGCTTTGGGGTTACCCACTGCATAAAGCCCAGGATTAATCTTATAGTCCATGCGGTTTACACCCCAACGGGCTTTTATGCCACCCCACCGATCCCGGGTGCTCAATCTTGTGGACACCTGAGGTACAAGTCCCACAGGGGTGTCGATCTCACCGATCACCCAATCATCCTTGGTTGAATAAGGCGTTATAAGACTTTTAGCGTCATTCTTTCCAGTTTTAAGATTAAGAGCCCTTAGCTTTATGGCCTTAAGAGTCTTCTTTGACAGTCTGTCCTTATTAATCTCCAAATCCTTCACCTCCGGAGATTGCGCATGCACAGTTCAGCAATCCATTCTTTACGGCAAATATACTGGCAAGCATTTCTCTATCGCCTTTGATCTCCGAATCATCCTCAAGCCATATTGTCAGAAGCTCCATGAGCTGCCCGAGACCTTGGTTCTGGTCTTCTAACCTGTAATAAACCCACTTGCCTTCCCTTCTGTCTTTTATGAGACCTGCCTGCCTAAGTGCAGCCAATTGCCTGGATACTCTGGGCTGGCTCATCTCAAGGGCGGCAAAAATCTCACAGACGCACAGCTCTTGCCGCTTAAGCAGCATCAGAATACGCAGCCTTGTTTTATCGGCAAGCATATTCAGCAGGCTCATGATATCCTCCATTGCGTCATGGCTCCCTTCATATAATCATATTCACATATAATTATATGTTAATGTGTTATGACGTCAAGGGGGGTTCCGTAAAAAATTAACGCATTCGATTAGGGTGAGTGATGTAAAATGGCAGCAAAAAACCCGGTGCCTGCCCGGGTTTTTCGATAATAACCTTAGAATTTATCCGAAGATTGCATTGACGATGAGGATTTCCATCAGACCGACCGCCCATGCTATGGTAGAGGTAAAGGACCAAACCCTGATCTGTTCCTTAGCCTCCTTGATGCCCAGCAGTCGGTTAACCACCCAGAAGTAGCTGTCGTTGAAGTATGAGAATAATAAAGAACCCATACTCGCAGCTATAGCGGCAAAGAGTGGGTTAACCCCAAGGGTTGCGATGATGGGAGCAGTAATGGATGCAGCGGTAACCATGGCCACTGTACCGCTTCCCTGAATCAATCGCACCAGAGAGGACACAATGAAGGGCAGCAATATGGCCGGAAGCGGCGAATCTGCTATGAGCTTTGCGATATAATCGCCAGCTCCGCTGTCCCGTAAAACCTGCCCCAGCGCACCGCCGCCACCGGTTACCAGGATAATGATGCCCGCTGATTTGATACCCGTTTCCATGTCCTGCAAGGTGACCTTTCTGGGGGTCTTCCAGGTTAATCCGTAGATGGCGATGATCAAACCAATGCCTACTGCGATAATGGGCGTTCCCAGGAAGATCATGACCTGTGACAGGATGTCATCAGTCTTCAGAGCGGTTAAAACAGTATTGATGAGAATCAGAATCACCGGCACCACAATGGGTGCAAATGACATAAAAGCTGATGGGAGCTTTTTCTCATCGGCTTCATAGACATCAGCAATGGGTTTTTGATAGGGCGGTCTGACCCATTCATCGGCATTTTCACCCGGAAGCTGATAAATCCTTTTACCCAGCCACTTGGCGTATGCCATAGACACCAGCACCATGGGCAGGGATAAAACAATTCCCCAAAGAATAAAGCTTCCCACATTCACGTCGAATATGCCGGCTACCCCAAGAGGCCCGGGTGTCGGCGGAACGAGGGAATGGGTTACCACAAGGCCGACTGCCAGGGATACCCCCAGGGAGACAACAGACTTTTTAGTTCTTCGGGATAATGCCTTGGCCAGGGGTGATAGAATCACGAAGCCTGAGTCACAGAAAATGGGTATGGACACCACAAAGCCTGTGAGCGCTAAAGCGAGCTCCTCTCGCTTTTTTCCCAGAGTCTTCAAAAAGGTCAGGGCCATCCTTTCGGCTGCACCCGATACCTCAAAGATCTGCCCCATCATGACACCAAAGCCAATGATGATGCCAATACTCGCAAGGGTATTCCCAAATCCCTTTGTAATCATGCCGTTGACCTGGCTGATAGGTACACCGCCCACAATGCCGGTTACGGCTGCCGCAATAATCAGTGCCGGAAAAGCATGGATTTTCGTCCTCATGATGAGAAAGATCAGCAATGCGATCCCGACAACCAGGCCCAGAATCATCTGGCCGCCTGATATAGTTGTACCTTCCATAATATCTTCCCCGCTTTCTGATCAAGAGTTAATCATCTCACGGGTTTATTATGTCCGATACAAGGCCTCCTTATGAGTGCCTGTTATAGCTCGGTGAATACCTGGCGGCAAGCCTTATGGCTTCAATCATGCTGACGGCGCTCGCCTTGCCGGTTCCGGCGATATCATAGGCTGTTCCGTGATCAACTGATGTGCGTAAAAACGGCAGGCCGATGGTCAATGAAATGGTTCTTTCAAAGTCCAGGGTCTTTGTGGCAATATGCCCCTGATCGTGATAAAGGGACAGGACAGAATTAAACCGCCCCTGCAAGGCCAGATGGAACACCGAATCGGCTCCTATGGGCCCTGCTACCCGATAACCCTTTTCCTGAGCCTCCTGTATGGCAGGCATGACATGCACCAGCTCCTCATCCCCAAATAACCCGTGCTCTCCCGAGTGAGGGTTCAATCCAGCAATGGCCATGGTGCCCTCGTTCACGCCGAGCCTTTCAAGGGCCTCGGTGCAGCGCTTGATATAGTCCAGAAGCCTTTCCTTGGTCACCATATCGCAAGCCTTGCGCAGTGATACATGGCGGGAGAGGAAAAAGACGCGCATATTGCGTACCTCAAACATAGTCAGGGGATCATGGGTTCCGGTTAAACCGGCCAGAATCTCGGTGTGACCGATATAATCCACCTTGGCGGCCCTTAAGGACTCCTTGTTGATAGGGGTCGTGGCGATAGCATCCACCTGATGGGCAAGGGCCATATCCACAGCTTTCTTGATATACTCAAAAGCAGTTCTCCCGCCTAAGGCTTGAACCTTGCCGATTTCAAGCTTGCCGGGCGCAATGTTGTTCAAATCCACCAGATCAATGGTTCCCGGGGTATAAACCCCGCTGGCCGGATCCGCCAGGGTATTGATCCTTAAATCCAAGCCGCAATAGCCAAGGGCATTTCTCACAACGCCGCCGTCCCCCACCACCACCGGCCTGCACATCTCATAGATTTCATTTTCTGCCAGGGACTTAACCACAATCTCAGGGCCGATCCCGGCCGGGTCACCCAGAGGAATCGCAATAAAGGGTTTATTCATACGCCTGTACCTCCTTATGCTTTCGCTTATTCCACGCTCAGCTGCTCCTTTAGAAACTGAACACATTTTCTCATGCCATCCTTATCCCCCACCATGCCACCCTTGGTGATGATCTTAAGGCCTGGAAAGTCTCCGCCCTCCAACGTGCCATAGGCTGCCAGGGGAATGACCTCCTGCTTCAGCGCCATGCCCGAGGCCTTCATCCTCTTGCAGACCGCAACCGTGATATCGCCGCCGCTTGAGAAAATACCCTTGAATTCCGGGGCCTGGCTGATGATCCTATGGGTAATCTCGGCAATTCCATTATTTAGCCTTAAGGATAATTCCTCCTCAGACACCTTGAGGCTCAGGGAGGCTTCCTTGAAATCGATCCTGTTTTCGGGATGTATGGAGTTGGTTACCACACAGGCCAATACATAGTCATCCTTCATTCCGATGACTTCATCTACAACCCGCTGGATCTCTTGGTCCCTTTGTGATGGGTCGATAAGCCTATGGGAAAGGATCTCCACTCTCAATAGAGTAAAGGCCCTTTGAACCTCTTCCAGTTGAATCTTTGTCAGGTTGGATACACTCCCCACCGCCAGGAGTATCTTTTCCTCTATGCGGTTTTGCTCTATGGCGATGAGCTTACCAGCCACCGCAGCCGTAAAGGGCCCCGGATCAACCGTTACAAACCCAATGCCGCTTTCAATGACTGCATCAGCAATGGTATCCAGATCCTCGATCTGAAGGGCATCGATTACTAAGACCCGATTTCCTTCGGATGCGCTCCTTTTTATGGCCTTTGCCAGGGTATCAACACCTTCATATACGGTATCCAGAAATATGGACTTCACAGGGTACCGGGTCTGCACTCTGACTAAGTCCTCAATCACCGATGTATGGATGGGATTCTTAGGATCCCTGGCCGCATCGGTCTTTTGCAGCATGACGCCGTTGACTAGCAGATATCCACCAACAGCAATGCGCCCTGCCTGCGGAAATACGGGAACGACCACAGCCACGCGGTTGTCGCCAAGGCCATCCAATATGGCATCGATCTCAGAACCCAGATTTCCTCTCAGGGTACTGTCTATGCGTTTGCTATAAAGCTGAATATCCGGGCTTTTTACCAGCATGGCAATGTTGTGTACCCGGTTGTAGGCAAGCTCCTTGTCGATGGATCTGCTCTCTGTGGGATAGGTTATAGCATCATAATTAGAAAGGCTTTTAAAGTCCACCCTATCCAGGTTCATGAGGGATATGGTTCTTAAGTTTCGTTTTTTCAGCATAACACCGGTGGCATTAGCTCCTGTAAGATCATCGGCAATCACGACGCATTGGATCATCTATCCATCCCTCCGCTTAAATGTCATCAAACATGCTATGGATAGGTTGCCCGAAATGCGGCAGTTCATTTCAGAAATTTTTAAGTTTTCAATCCCTGCTTTGTGCGGCATGAAGATTATGAGGCATAAAGAACCGCCCATAAAGCAGCTCTTTCATCTGCTTCACAGGCGGCCCTGTCAGACTGCCATATCACAGCCTATTACTTATTCTTTTTTGCCTTATCATCCTTATTGTCCTTATTGTCCTTATTGTCCTTATTGTCCTTATTGTCCTTGTTGCTCTTGTTATCATTTTTGTCCTTATTCTCTTTTTTGTCCTTTTTGTCCTTATCGTCCTTTTTTAACTTAATATCAAATGTGAAGGGCACATAGGCTTTGTCACCATCACTGGCATACCAGACCACCATGTAGTTTGTGCCATCCTTAAACAGCTGCCTTAACTGGAGTGCATCCTCCTGAGTCACATTAAAGGGTTCGACATTCACAACCTTATATGTCGTCCTTCCCTTTTTGTCGGTTACCTCATTGATAAAGGCGACCGCGTACTCCACATATTTTTGGAGTAGCCGATTAAGGTTGGTAAAGCCTACCAATGAGCTGCAATCGCTTGAGAAACCGATTTCCGGTATGGCAATATTGTCTACGAACCATCCCGGATCATTGTATGCCCCGTCGGTCATGTACCTGAAGGCAATATGAATCCTTCGGCCTGCATATTGACTCAGATTAAAGGTCTCATGACGCCATCCCTCAGAATAGCCTGTAAAGCCGGGCAACTGCTCACCGATCTCAGGATACTCGCTCCAATTCTCAAAATCAAAGCTTGTGTCCTCGTTCTCCAGGGAAACCCAGGTGTTGCCGCCGTCGGTAGATACCTGAACAAAACCGTAATCCCAGGCCTCCTCTATGGCCAGGAGATGATCAAACTCCAGCGTTGCATCACTTATCCCGGTAAGGTCCGCCTCAAGGATCAGGAAATTATCCAGACCATCGCCGGTGTTGCCCCACAGAACTTGATTGCCGGATTCTAAAGGATCTGCCGCTACCTCCCAGGGGATCGGGAGAAAGTCTATCCCGTTGAAATTGATATCTCTGATCTTGCTGCTCTCATTCAGGATTTTATAGTCGGCACCCCAAGCCGGTACAGCGTCTTCACAATAGGTATCGGTGTTGGCATAAGCCGACTCGAAGTCAATTCTGATATCAATGCTGTCAAACTGGTATATACCATTTCCGGGCTGGCTGGCATCTATGGCGCATGCGATGGTGAACCTTCTGAATAATTCCTCGAAGTCGATGCCGGTACGATGTTCAGCCAGCATGGCATTGACGCTTTCAATGCCCTGTTTTGGGCTGACGGCCAAATCTCTGATAAAGCCCTGTCCGAACTTGTCCTTCATGTAAAGCTGCAGTAAGTAGGCCTGCCCATAGTCTGCAAGAACCTCGGCACCGTCATAGTCCTCCCAGATCAACAGGGAATTTTCCGGATACTTAAGAAATTCATCCACATGATCCCAGGGATGTCCGTAGCCGCAGAGGTAACCGGCAAAGTCAGCCATACCCTCATTAATCCATGTTTCCTCTAGGGGATCATTGTCATCATGTATGAGGTGCTGGAATTCGTGGGCAATGGTGCCATAGACGTCATTTTGAAAGTCCTGCCAGTTGGGATTGCTATTGGGCATTCTGGCATCCCATCTATAGCTGTCAATGGTGATGATATTTCTGTCTATGTAATACTCCAGATATCCCCAGTAAAACCCGGAGACAAAGATTCTGAGATCGGCATAATAGGATTCATCCTTGATGTTTTCCACAAGAATGATCTTTTTGCCTGTCTCAGAATGATAATATCCCTTGGGAACAATGCCTAAATCCTCAAGCACAGCATTGGTTCCGTCATGGTAGTCTTCCTGTCCAAAAAATCCTGTGTCGGTGGGATAAATATTTCGTTCAAACTCATCCCGCAGCATATCCACCTGAGCCTGTGTCACAACATCCTCGGGCGCATCATACCCGTAGGACAGGTCGTCTGCTACCCAGACCTCCACGTTTTCTCCCACACTTCTTAAGTGGAACATGATGAACTCCAAGTCAATGCCAAGAAAATACTTGGTTCCGCCGTAATAGGTAAAGTTATTATTGTTGGATGCCTGCAGCGAATACTCAGTCTGTTGATCAAAGTCTATTTTGGCTGCATTTCTCCTGATGGTTTCCTCTGCCTGCATCTGGAAAAGGGGATCCTGCTGAAGCTCGCGAAGCTTTGTGCCAATATCCCGGTTTAATTGCTTTTCATACGGCTTGTAGGAAGCAGCCGTTGACTTAGTGGCCAAAAAGCCCGGAATCATGCCGAATACTAGGGCAATGACCAAAAACACCGATAATACCTTTTTCATCCTTTCATCCTCCCAAACAGTAATTTGTGTTGTTATAAGGGCTCTATGACTTACCCTCCTTTCTGCTGATGGCAAGTCCATTAATAAAATCAATTATATGCCCTATTCATGCAATTTTTTATTGCCACACCTATTTCCTGTCGGGTGTTAATTTTGAAATGCATCCTTAAGGAGCTGATGAATGTTGTCATGCGAGTGTGCAGGTCATGGTCAAGCGGCGTGCCTGCCTGCAATTTAAAGCTTCGCTGTGATTGCGAAGCGAGCGCGACTTGAATCCCCGGACGGATTCAGGAGCGTTAAATTGCTGCAGGCTACAGCCGCTGTGATTGAATGATTTTGAGCTTTGCCTTACCGCGTTTTTCTGTATGCTACATATTCATCATAGGTCATCATCCTGTCGATCAGGCCGTCCGGAGTCAGCTCCATGATGCGATTAGCAACTGTCTGGATAAACTCATGGTCATGAGACGCAAACAGTACATTGCCCTTAAAGTCGATGAGGCCATTGTTCACAGCCGTTATAGACTCCAGATCCAGATGATTGGTGGGTTGATCTAAAACCAGACAATTTGCGCCAAACATCATCATTCTTGAGAGCATGCAGCGTACCTTCTCCCCGCCAGACAGAACATTAACGGGTTTGAAAACATCGTCCCCTGAGAAGAGCATCCTTCCAAGAAAGCCTCTCAGGTATGTGTCGGTCTTGTCCTTGGAATACTGACGCAGCCAGTCGATAATGGTCATTTGAGAATCATTGAAGAATGGGGAGTTATCCTTGGGGAAGTAGGATTGAGAGGTGCTGACACCCCACTTAAAGGTTCCCTCGTCGGGCGCTATCTCCTCCATGAGGATCTTGAACAGCGTGGTATTGGCGATCTCATTCTCACCCACAAAGGCGATTTTGTCCCCCTTATTCACCCGGAAGGAAACATTGTTGAGAACCTTCACACCATCGATGGTCTTAGATATGCCCTCCACAGTCAATATTTCCTTGCCAGCCTCCCGATCCATCGAGAATCCTACAAAGGGATATTTTCTTGAGGATACCGGCAAATCCTCCAGGGTGAGCTTTTCCAGAAGCTTTTTCCTGGAGGTGGCCTGTCTTGACTTGGATTTGTTGGCTGAGAATCTGGCGATAAAGGCCTGAAGGTCTTTTGCCTTGTCCTCATTCTTCCGGTTCTGCTCCCTGATCATTCTCTGGATCAACTGGCTGGACTCATACCAGAAATCATAGTTGCCCACGAAGATCTTGATCTTGCCATAATCGATATCGGCAATGTGGGTGCAGACTGTGTTAAGGAAATGGCGGTCATGAGAAACCACGATAATGGTGCCCGTATACTCCAGAAGAAAATCCTCAAGCCAGTTTTTTGATTCTATATCCAGGTGATTCGTGGGTTCGTCCAGCAGGATGATATCAGGGTGCCCAAACAACGCCTGTGCCAGTAAGATCTTCACCTTTTCATTGCCGCTCAGGGTATTCATTTGACGATTGAGAATATCCAAATCAAGACCGAGCCCCTGAACGAGTCTCGAAGCCTCGGTTTCGGCATCCCAGCCATTGAGCTCAGAAAACTCGGCCTCCAGTTCTGAGGCTAAAATGCCATCCTCATCGGTAAAATCCGCCTTGGCATAGAGGGCGTCTTTCTCCTTCATGATTTGATAAAGCCGGGCATTCCCCATGATAATGGTATCCAAAACCGAATAGTCATCATAAGCATAGTGATCCTGCTTGAGAACAGACATGCGAATGTTTTCGGGTACACTGACCTCGCCTGTTGAGGAGTCCAGCTCCCCCGAAAGGATCTTTAAAAAGGTAGATTTGCCCGCGCCATTGGCTCCGATGATGCCATAGCAATTTCCCGGAGTAAATTTGACGTTCACATTGGAAAAAAGATTAACGCCATTAAAATTCAAACTGAGATTGGTTACTGTAATCAAGATGCCTCCATAAGGTTATTCATAAAATAGAAATAGATTTTACCATGGAAGCCTTGGAAAAGATAGTCCCAATATCTCTCATGTCATGCGGGAGCGCTTCAGACGTTTATACAGAAAGTACCCAAGCTCGGACAGAAGGCCGACGCCCAGGCCTAATGCGATCCATACCATCAATGCAATGATGCCGATGAGATCACCCCAGCCCACCATACCGCCGATAAAGCTTCTGAACATCTCGATAAAACCGATGAGCATACCTCCGGCATAAAAGGAAAAGGCCATGATCAACCTGAAGTATAGTAAAATGGCTGAAACCACACCCAACATCAAGGAAAACAAGAAATGCCCCAGCATTGTTTTGCCGGTTAGCGTTCTCTGCAAGACGACACCAATCCCTGTATAGAGCAGGGTATAAGCGATGAAAAAGATGATCAAACCGGTAATCCAGGCCTTTCTGAACCTCATTTTATCCATGATGATTCCCCCGCAACATTGATGTCACTGTTATTTTTCCCCGGGCTTACAGTACCATATACAAGATTGTACCGCTTAAGACACCATCCTGTATATAAGTCATACCTTCCAGACCCTCCATATTCTAGTGTAATAACAAAAGGCCATCCCAGGCGTAATCCTCCTTTCTTAAGGAAGAACGGCTTAAGATGGCCTTTTGTAGTCTTTTCGGGGGATGTATTGCTTAATAAAAAAGTATAACCTTTATAAGCCCAGGGCTATGAGGAAATCATAGAGATAGCCCAGCAGCATACCGCCAAAGAGGATGAAGGAGACATAAAGTGCGATGGCCCTTTTCTTCATGAACACCGATATTCCTGCGATAACCCAAGCGCTTGTACCAGGGCCTGTGATCATGAAGGCCAGCATGGCACCTCCACCTGCACCACTGTTCATGAGGGCCTGAATCAGCGGAATGGCAGCTTCACCGCTGACATACAGGGGCAGGCCGATGAGGGATGCAAGGGGTACTGAGAATATGCTGTCTGCGCTGAAAAGCGTCATAATGAGGGATGTAGGCACAAAAGCGTTGATCAGATAGCCAACTGCCACAAAGATGCAAAAATACAGCAGTATCTGCTTAACACCGACATTGTACAGGGCTTTGACAAAGGCTTTTATTTTGCTTTCCTTCTGTGGTTGCTTACAATCGGCAGCCTCAGTGCAGGAGATCTCCTTCTCAGCTGATGCTGCGCATCCGCATGACTTTTGCGGCTCAGGAGCAGCTCCGCACCCGCAGGATGTCTGCGAGGCCTGTACGGTACCGCATTCGCATGCTGCCACCGAAGAGGGGTCCGCAAAGCGCGTCTGATTTTTTAAAAACCCTGTTTTCTCAATGAGATGGGTCAGGAAGCCGGAGGCCAGTCCAACGATTATCGAGGCAGCTGCCAGGGCAATGGCAAACTTGGTGCTGATGATTCCTGCCAGCATGATAAAACCATCAGGGCTCATGAGGGGTGATGAAGTCAGAAAGGCCATCACAGGCCCCCATGGCAGCGCTGTCGTCAAGATCCCCAGGACAACCGCCATGGTTCCGCAGGCACACAGAGGTGTGAGGGCCCCAACCAAAACGCTGGTTAATATGGATACCTTAGGCTTGCGAAGCAAGGCCACCTTCAGCTTTTCTGCATTGACAAAGGCTGTCATGGCAGCTGCAGTGAGAATTGCCAAGCCCAAAGGAAGCCAATTATGGGTGATACTGGTGAGAACCGCACCAATTGCGTCTCCCAGCAAATCAGAAATATAGGTGATGATTTCGTCCATGTAAAAACACCGTCCTTAAAAAATGATCTTCATCTGTAAAGACGGTGCAGGGTATGAAAGTGATGCAAAATGTATTTATTTTTTTATCAACAGCAGCAGCAAGCAGGCTTATAATCAATAATAGTGCCATATTTATCAAAATCAAAATGGCAGCATTCCAGAAGCATCTTCTTGAGCATTGCGCGACCCCGCTGTACCCTTGCTCTGGCTCCCGAAGGTGTTATTCCCAGCTTCTTAGCCAGTTGAGTTTGGGTGAGCCCTTGAAAATCCACCATTGAAAGGGCCTGAGCATATTTCTCAGGAAGCTCTTCTAGCATTTTACCAAGGCCTGAAGCAATTACCCTTTCGGGCTCCTCCACAAGGTCTTCATCAGAAGCAGCCAGGTCGTTATTCTCCTCATCTGCAAGGTTGCTCATGTCCACCGTGGGTATTTTATGCTTGCGATAATAATCAATGATGGTATTCTTCGTGATGCGGTATATCCAGCTTACGATTTTATCATCTTCCTTAAGGCTATCCCTGTGCATATGGATCTTCAGGAAAACATCCTGCAGGATATCCTCGCTGTCTTCCGGATTTGACACTCTGCACAGTATGAACCTCTGAAGCGCGGCGCTGCAGGATTCCCAGATTTTCTGTGTATCAACCATCCTGATAACCTCCCTGTAAACTACTTATTGAAGCGAATTGTCTTTCTCCTATATAAAAGGGCTTGCCTGTGCTACAGCAAGTCATTTCTCATCTCCCGTAGAAAGGCATCAATCACCTCGGAATTGAGAAAAAAACAGGTCCACTGCTCTCTTTTCTCCTTGCGCAACACCCCGGCCTTTTCGAGCACCAGTAAATGCTGGGAAACCGTGGATTGGGCAAGCCCGGTAAGGTTGACCACATCCCCCACACTGATCCCGTTCTCAAAGTACTCAATGCGGTTGCAGCAGGTGGAAATGGTTCCGTTTTTCAAGGACTTGACAATCTGATAGCGCACCTTGTTGCCAAGGGCATGACATACGGTGGAAACATCCATTAACACCACACCTTTTTCCTATATTTACAAAAGCATTATATCGTATTTTTACGATATAATCAAGACATGCATGCAATCTACGTTTTGTGGCATTCGAACGGCCTTGAATCATCTTCATAGAGGTATCAGGCTTCAGTATTCACCCCTCTCACCCCAAGGTTTTCCAGCAAAATACGAAAAATTATGGTAACTATATTACCTTGATATTACAATTTCCTTAAATAAAATATGAAATCAAAGGTAATCCATTATTTTCTGATAGAATAGTGTGTAGGAAAAAAGTTATTTTGGGAGAATTGTATGCGTTACTTAAGAAAAATCCTACTGATCATTCTTATTCTATCTCTAACCCCCTTGTCTGTTTTCGCAGACAGCCAGTCCTCGCCCGCCACCCAAAAGGAAATGCGGGGCCTGTGGGTTGCCACGGTGGTAAACATCGATTACCCCACAAAAGCAACAACCGATTCAGAGGTTTTGAAAAGTGAGGCGCTGAAAATCCTCGATAACGCTCAAAGCGCAGGATTCAACGCCATTTTTCTTCAGGTTCGGCCTGCTGCCGACGCACTATATCCCTCCAAAATCTTTCCCTGGTCCAAGTACCTCACCGGTAAGCAGGGTGTTGCGCCAAGCAATAATTTTGATCCCCTGGCCTTCTGGATAACAGAAGCCCATAAGCGAGGGATGGAGCTTCATGCATGGCTTAATCCTTATCGTGTTACAAAGAAGTCGGCCAACGAGCCCAATCATGACTTTGCATCTCTGGCCGCATCTAATCCTGCCCTTCTGTTCCCCAACTGGATCGTTAAGCATTCCGACGGCAATCTCTATTTCAATCCTGGTGTTCCTGAGGTCAGGCAGCTGATTGTACTGGGTGTACAGGAGATTCTATTGAATTATGATGTGGACGGGATACACTTTGATGATTACTTCTATCCCGACAAGACCTTCAGTGATGCATCTACATATGAGTTATACAAAAAGCCCGGGCAGAGCCTTGATGACTGGCGCCGCGAAAATGTCAACATGCTCATCCGCGATGTCTATAGCGCCATAAAGGCAACAAAGAAAAATGTACGCTTCGGAGTCAGCCCATTCGGGATCTGGGCAAACAAGTCCTCTAACCCTCTTGGAAGCGACACAAAGGGTCTGGAATCCTACTACAGCCACTATGCCGATTCCCGTTATTGGGTAAAGGAGGGCATCCTGGACTACATCACACCCCAGCTCTACTGGAACATCGGATACTCCATAGCAGACTACAGCAAGCTGGTCGACTGGTGGAGGAACGTTGTCTCGGGCACGAAAGTGGATCTCTACATAGGGCAAGCTGCCTACAAGGCCGGAAGCACCGACAAATCCAGCGCTTGGTACGGAACCGCCGAGATTGAGAGACAGATACTGTTGAATCGTAAATACCCCGAGGTTAAGGGTGGTATTTTCTTCAGCTATAACTCCTTCTTGAATACCCCTGCCCTTTTCACCACAGTAGGCAATCTATTCAAGCAGGGTGACGGTGGCGGCAGCAGCGGTGGCACCTCAATGCCCGTTACCATAGCACGCCCATCGGGTAATATCACCACAAGCTTTTCAAGCTTCTATCTATGCGGAACCTCAGATCCCACAAAACCTCTCTATCTGAACGGTGCGCTTGTTGAAAACCGTTCTGAATCGGGCTATTACGGCGTTCTTGTTTCGCTTTCGGAGGGTACCAACAGCTTTACCCTCACTCAAGGCACCTCATCGGCATCCTGCGTGATTACCCGGAGCAAGGCAGCAGCTACGACCCCCTTGTCCAAG
>Ga0116192_1001304_pt1 | contig 17704 bp, 15 predicted proteins | sample AD_UKC113_MetaG_FD_89876 | JGI IMG/M metagenome (GOLD analysis project Ga0116192, IMG submission 89876) | Active sludge microbial communities of municipal wastewater-treating anaerobic digesters from Hong Kong - AD_UKC113_MetaG | ecosystem: Engineered > Bioreactor > Anaerobic > Digestate... | reverse complement strand
GGACGGGGGGAAGGGTATTTCGGTCACATATGGACACCGATTCCGTCAATATACGGACAATTTACGACATCTACTGCTGGACACAATGCGGCAGCATTAACAGGTAACAACAGTATTAATGCGCAGTAAAGCATCTTCCACGAATCATCAGAAAAACGTTGAAGATACCTTTAATGAAGCCAGAATTATCAACGCAAACAGTTTCCTGGGTATGGACTACCTTGAGTCCAGCCAACGGGAGAACACGAGCGAGTATAGTATGGGTCCCTTTATGACAGATCTGAGTCTGTCTTCCCGCACATATGATGGCTTTGTTGAAGGGTATTACTTTCATTATCCAAGCCAGAATACTGATGATCAATATCTGACCCATATTTATATCAGATGCGGAAAGGATTATCACGTATTTGGCATTTATCTGGGTGATGCCCTTGAAAAAGCAACTGAAACACTGAAAGGTTATGGCTATAAGAAGGGTAAAAAGTCTGAAAGTGAACGTTATTTTGATAATATCCCCCGGACTGTTGTAGAATGCCCATTTTATAAAGGTGATGTTGTTATTACTATCGTCATCGAGCCTGAGACTGAGGAAATCGTCGGAATAGATATCTCAACAAAATCTACATCTTATGACAGGTATACCCGAGAAGGCGTTATGCTTTAAATGCATAACGCCTTCTGTGTTACCTGGGTTCGTTCATTTTATCAAGCAAGTCTTTGATTCTGCTTTCACTGTTGACATCCGTCAGAATGGAAAGGTAATCGCCTTCCTTCAGTTTTGTATCGCCTTTGGGAATAACGCTTCTGTCGCCTTGCTTAACGCCCACCAGCAGGGACTTGCCCGGCCATTTGATGTTCTTTACCTGTTTGTTGGCAAATTCAGACCCTTGCTTCACCACAAGCTCAATCAAAATGGTTTTGCTGCTCTCTTTGGTCTCTTCCTCATTTTCACTTACCAGCAAGCCTTCCAAAAGGGCTTCGTAGATAGGCGGGCTTTTTAATAAATCGGCGACAACATAGGCCGTAACTGCAACTACGGTTAACGGAAGCATATGGGTAAATGAGCCCGTCATCTCCATGACAAGAACAATACCTGTTATCGGTGCTCTGACAATGGCTGTAAAATAACCGGCCATGGCAAGTATGATAAAATTGTTAAACAGCTCCTGTTCAATCCCCAGATAATTGATTGATAGTCCCGCAAAAACAGCGCCCAGGGTTGCACCCAGTACAATTAAGGGAAAGAAAATGCCCCCCGGTGCCCCTGACCCAAAGCTCACCATGGAGAAAAGAAGCTTAACGATAAAAACAACGACCAAAAACAGGATGCTGTTTTTCAGGGTCAGTTCTTCGACGATTCTGTGCCCTCCGCCTAAAACAACAGGAAAGACAATTCCAAGCACGCCTGCTGCCAGAAACGGGATAATCACTCTCGTTTTATCATTAAGGAACTTAAGCTTACCATACAACCCCTTTGTCTTAAGCACTATGTAATTATAGAGGGCGCCAAATCCTCCCAGCAGAATTCCCAGGATAATGAGCATCCAGTATTGGTTCAATGGAATCAGCTTCACTATCTCGAAATCAAAGACAGGCGATATGCCGAATACTTGCTTTGAAACCATATCGGCCGCCACCGCCGCAGACATTACCGACAGCAATATGACCGGTGAAAAGTACTTAAAGATTTCTTCCAGCGCAAACACGACGCCTGCCAGGGGTGCATTAAAGGCCGCGGCAAGCCCGGCGCTTGCTCCGCCGGCCATAAGAATTCTTCGTTCAAATCGCCCTTTGCCAAGCTTCTTCCCCAATCCCTCAGCAGCACATGCACCAAGCTGAATGGACGGTCCCTCCCGCCCCAGGGAAAGGCCTCCTGCGATGCAAATGGCACCTCCCACAAACTTACAGCACAAGGTATGCAACCATGACTTTCTTTTTTTGAAGTAGCCCTTCATGATTCCCTCAAGCTGTGGTATACCGCTTCCTGAAATCATTTTATTCTTTGAAACCAGATATCCCGCAAAATACCCTGCCAGACATAATGCTATGACAGCAACGGGCAGGAATATAAGATTGCCTCGTAAAAAGTCGTACATGCTGAAAGCAAACTGCTCAGCCTGTTTCAAGGCTATCCTGTAAAGGATGACCACGCCTCCCGCAATGACACCTACGATTAAGCTTTTTAAAACAATGACAATATTTTGAGAATAGTTATCGGTAAGTACCTTATAATTGTTTTTCACCGTTTCCACTTCCACGCAAGACATGTGACACTTCTATGATACTGCTTCGACTAAAAATTATAAATGGATTTTCTCACAAAAAACTGAACAAAGAAGACGGTTCTGTTAACACCATCGCATAGCAGCGTAAAAAAGGACGCACATATCTGTATTAAATTTTCTATTTCTTACTAAATGCTGACAGCAAATAGTAATAATCCGTCACTTCCTTTATGGTCCGCTTTTGTTGTAACATGATATAAAACAATACTTCTTTATCTTAAGGAGGTATCACTGTGAGTGAATATGGAATAGTTCTGACCACTTTTGAAAATGAGCACCAGGCAAAGCCTGTCATAGATGAAATCTTAAAGTGCAGACTGGCCGCGTGTGTTCAGGAGCTTAACATAAAAAGCCATTATACCTGGAAGGGCGAGCTATACCACGAAAATGAAATCTTAGTCCTGTTCAAAACCAGAAAGGAGAACTATCCTGAACTGGAGAAGAAGCTCCTGGAAATCCATCCCTATGAAACACCCGAAATTCTGCTTGTGGATGTGGAAAAAGGAAGTGCTGCCTATTTGGCATGGATTGATGCACAAACCAAGAAATAAGGCCCACCCCAGCAGCCAAAGGGGTATGCTGTCTTCTTTATAGCATAGCCTTCCGAATCACTCGTATTATGCCATAGATGTAAGTTTACATAATTTTCTCCTTGTGTATAGTCTTTTTCTCATTTATTGTAATAGTGAACAAGTTATTATCCACGTCATGAAATGATAGGGTATGTGTTTGATCTTAGTATTGAATACTGCATATCAGGAGGAAATGAAGACTATGCACAAAATAAAGACAATTGCAGCAATACTCATCGTATTACTGACACTAGGCTCGATGTCAGAGGTAAATGCAGCGAACAGATTCAATTTGTCATACATATATTTCGGAAATACAGGTTCATATTATCAGCATGTAGCAAATACTCAGAACTCATTGGACGAAATATCCCCCAGTTACTTTAATATTAAGAATGATGGCAGCTTGGACCTGTCCGCGGCTATAGATGTAAACTTTATTGCAGAAATGCACAGACAGGGAATCAAGGTCGTTCCCTTTTTAAGCAATCATTGGGACAGAGCATCAGGCATTAAGGCTCTGCAGAACAGGCAGCAGCTCTCTAATCAAATTGTTTCTGCCATAGCGAATTACAATCTGGATGGTGTGAATGTTGATATTGAGAACGTGACCGAAGCAGAAAGAGCCATGTATACTGACTTTGTAAGGCTCTTAAGGGAGAAGCTCCCTAAAGGAAAAACCCTGGCAGTGGCTGTGGCCGCAAATCCATGGGGATTAACCAAGGGGTGGCAGGGTTCCTACGATTATACAGCACTTGCCCAATACAGTGACTATCTGATGATCATGGCCTACGACGAAAGCTATACCGGCGGACCGGCCGGGCCTGTCGCAAGCTACAGCTTTGTCGAAAACACTATCAAACAGGCCTTGACGAAAGCCCCAAAGGAGAAACTCGTCCTGGGTATACCATTTTACGGGAGATACTGGAAGAATGGGGCTGCTCAGGGTGGTTATGGTGTAAGCAATACGGTAATTGACCAGTTAGTGAAGGATTATCATGGTACCATATACTTTGACAATACAAAAAAATCCCCCTACGCGGTCATTACCATTAAAGAAAGTGATGTTAAACCAACCATTTCAGGAACAAAGCTTCAAGCCGGCACCTATACCATTTGGTTTGAGAATGAGGCCTCCATTAAATACAAATTGGATCTTGTGAATGAATATGACCTGAAGGGCACCGGAAGCTGGAGTTTGGGCCAGGAAACAAAGGACACCTGGAATTACTACAGCTTATGGCTCAACGGACATTATTTTAAGGACGTACAGGATCACTGGGCATTGGCTTCGATTGTTTCAATGGCACAAAGAAATTGGATGACAGGGGTTACAGCACAGTTGTTCGCCCCCGATAAGCACCTGAGCCGTGCTGAAGCAGCCGTCGTTTTTGTCAGGGCAATGGGGCTGCAAAACACAAAGGCTGTCGGGACAAGCTTCAGTGACATCAGTAAGCATTGGGCAAAGAATGAAATTGAGCTCGCTGCTCAACATGGCATTGTGGAAGGCACGGGTAATGGTAAATTCTCGCCGGACAACCTTCTGTCCAGGCAGGAAATGGCCGTTATGCTTGAAAGAGTCCTCAAGTCCCTTGAAGACGTAAATCTTGCGGAAACCCCTTTCAGTGACGTCACCCCGGAAAACAACAGTTGGTCCTATAACGCCATTGTAAAGCTGGCCCACTACAATATCTTTACAGGGAATCCCGATGGCACCTTTGGTGCCGGAGCAAACACCACCAGAGGGCAGATGGCGGTTCTCATGGACAGGGTTGCTGATTATCTGAACGCCAGTGACCTGGTATTGGCAGGAAAATAGTTTGTAATGAGAGTTCAAGCTGGTCTTATGTAAAGCATCAGCGTAGGGAGTATTTCATACGCTGATGCTTTACTGACTCAGTGACTACCCAATCCACCGGGCTTCTTCCTCTTAGGATTATTCAACGATATTATGAACTTAAAAGATTCAAATGGAGAAGCAAGGAACAGATACCGGCGAAATTTCCGCCCCCAGCACCGGAGTTTTTTGGCACCCTGTTCATTGAGTGTGCTATAGAATTCTATCCAGGCAATGGTCCATTCCCTCAAACTTTCTATACTCATGGGGTATATTTAATGAATCCAGATATCGATGCATAATCTCATTATCACACAATAATATGTCAGTCGTGCCTATATGGAGATCAATCTTTAGTGTGTCTCGAATTTTATCCGCATGCTGACGTACCAGGCATAAAATATTGCTCTCCTCCAGATACCACCCTTCTCTCAGCATATCCTCGTATAACTCAGTGATTTTTTCGGGTGCTACCCCCACCGTACGATATTCTTTGTTATAGAGATGGTGAAAGGTTCCTGCGTAACTGGTTACCGAGCCAAACAGCCCGTAGTGCTTAACCGTAAAATAGAACGCCATATTGCCGCCCATTGAAAAGCCAGAAAGCATTCTGTTCTCACGGGTTGTCTCTGCTCTGTACTGTCCCTCGATATGGGGAATGAGTTCGTTGATAAGAATGGCTTCAATCTGGGATAAGGCATTAAAGTAATTCTCCTCAGGCGAACATGCATTAATGAATACAGTAATGGCCCGCCTGTTTTTATAGACCTTTTCCATTGTCCAAATATCGGAGGATTCGTTGCACATCCAGCCGTGAATATGGTACACAACCGGATATTTCTCATGGCTGTCATTGTACTCAGGGGGAAGATAGATATTATAACCCACATCGTGATTTAAAACCTGGCTGTAAAAGGTTTTATGGGTGACATATTGGGGTGATTCTGCCGGTGGGTTTACAAAGTTCATTCAACTCTCCTCCTACTCTAAATGTGCAAATCCTTTCTAGAAAAAACAATGATGGCGGCTGTAAATAATATTATAGCTCCTGCAAAAAGAGCAAACATTCCAGCGAGTGCTCCTGCTTTGCCTGATATGATTCCATCCGAATCAAACAGTGTAAAGAATGTGGTATATTTAATATTCTCCAGTTCTTTTCCTGCATTGCCCATCATCTGTAAAATAAAGCCCAACGTCGGAATACCAGCACCTATCCCAACAGCAGATTTACAGTCATTGAAAATGCAGGAGCACAAGAAACAGATACCACCAATAAAAAGCTGAAGAGACAGCACCCCAATATTAAGGAGAATAAACTTCCCGATATCGAGCTTGCCGGGAAAGGAAATTTCACAATTGACAATTCCCAGCAAAGTTGCATAGGAAACCAGCATGATCAACCCCGTGACCATAACATTTATCTGAGTAAGCGCAACCGTTTCACGCCTGACTGGAGCCGCAACCAGATAAGTCATAGAGCCATGGTCCACATGACGGGCCATCAATTTATTCGCACTGAGTATACAAAAAAGCATAGGAAACACAAGCATGATAAATCCGTAAAGATAAGCCTCTAAAAAGCTTACAAGCTCTGCAGATACTGGATTCATTCCCACTATGGTCATCAATTCCGGCATGGCTTTGGCGAACTCGTTCAGAGCGCTCCCCAATGCAGGATCAAACATAGAAATAATGATCGTAAAATACATAGTAATCACTGATGCGAAAATCAAAAGCATCTTCCAACTTCCCTGTAAGCCGCGTTTATATAACGTCCAATTAATCAAGTTCTATCACCCCCATAATACTGCATAAAAATTTCTTCAAGCCTTTGATTGGGTGTGACAATGTTTATCACGGGATATCGGTTCATGATCGCTATGAATTCCTTGATGTTGTTCTGTATAATCACAGTCACTTGGTTGTGTGAAACCTCGGTGACACGCAAACTCTCGCCTGCAAAGGCAGCCACGGCATCCTTGTTCTCCAGTGTGACAATATACTTCTTAACCTGTGCTGCCTTTAATGTTTCCACATCATCCATTGCCACAAGCTTTCCGTTTTTTATGATGGCTACACGGTTGCATGTGCGCTCAATCTCTTCAAAAATATGGGATGACATCAGAATGGTCTTTCCCCTTGCCTTCTCTTCCAGCACTAAATCTATAAACCTGTTCTGCATCAGCGGATCGAGACCGCTTGTTGGCTCGTCAAGGATCAAAACTTCCGGATCATGCATGAACGCTGCCACTATACCAACCTTCTGCTTCATGCCCTTGCTCATTTTCTTAAGCTTGCCTCTCGGGTCCAACTCAAAACGATCAAGTAGTTCTCTGGTACGCCCATTTGATTTAACATTACGGTACTTCGCCATAAAAGACAAAAAATCAGTCCCGGTCATATCATCAAAGAATACCATTTCTCCTGGAATATAGCCCAGGTTTTTTTGGATTTCTGTGCGGTCCTTCCAGCAATCCTTCCCATCAATATAACAATAGCCTTTTTCAGGCCGCAAAAAACCCATCAAGTGGCGTATGGTTGTTGTTTTCCCTGCACCATTAGGTCCAAGGAAGCCAAACACTTCACCTTGATGGATTGCAAATGATAAGTCGAACACTCCACGCCCATTACCGTAATCTCTGGTCAGGCCGTGAACTTCGCATACGCTCATACAAAGCCTCCTGTCTATTGAACCGTATTCGCTCTTCTTTAGACATGAGTATGATTATTGCTGATTTTGGTGCTTTACTCCATTAATTTATCCAATTAAAGAAGAATCTCAAACCCTTTTTTCGGGGTAATTTTATATAAAAGCTTAGAAATATATCATCCAGTTACACTATACCATTATGGTAATAACCCCTGCAATAAAAGTGGTACATAGAAATATTTCTATGTACCATCAAATATAATTATCAGTTTTCTCACAAGTATTTAAATGTAATCATTTGTTTTTGACAGGCATAAAGTGTTTTACCTTTGTTGTGGGCTGTATGGCCGGAGAATCAATCACAAACTCTTCCATGAACGGCCTGTTGTCGAAATCATACTTGCTGTTCATTTTTACCCAGTTGATAAACTGATACCAGCTTTTGCCGTTATTCTTCCACTCCACTTCCTCGTATGCATATAGACCACCCGGGAAAACCTCATACTTAAGCCTGTCATCCTGAATCTCATGCTCGTCTTTAACCTCTGCATGAACCTTGCAGCAAAAGTCCTTTTTGCCGGCTCTGTCCTGATCATAATAGCAGAAATATCTCCGGGAGAAGCCGGTTCCTAATTTCGCTGCAAGCTCATACATGAAGGCCAGGGCCTCATAATATGCGTTTTCCCCGTTAAAGCTGATGGATACGGTTTTGATGGGGTCAACAAATACGATTTCCTTATCGGTTCTGGAGAGGCTTTCCTTGGGAGCAATGGGCATGTAAAGATCCATGCCGCCGGTGTACTCGAATTCATCATTGAAGTTAAGGTGCTCTTCAAGCCATTGATGGTTTCCGGCCGTGTACTTGCTCTCACTGAGCCATTTGTTGAATCTCTGCCATGTGTCAAATATGGCTGAGCCATCCCCGCTGGGTGTCAGGCCTCTGACTGTACACACAGCATAATGTCCGCCCTTGAAGGTTTTTGTTTTGACAAGCTCATCATTGACGACGAAATCGTCATTGATGGTAACCCATACTTCATACCCATACTCTTTTTGATCAGGACTTGCAGGACTGGGATTATTGAAGCCGAATATCCGCAGTTTGTCCTTTTCAAAGTTCAAACCGCTTCTTTTGAGCCAATCGCGCATTACGGAGAATGCGCCTTCTTCAGGCTCTGTACCATAATGGCAATAGTAAGCGACTTTGCATGGTTTCAGTTCTTTTAGCACAATAATGTCAGGATACTTCTCAAGAAGCTCCGGATCTTGGTTTGCATAATACTTCTCCATAACATTCATCCTTTCAAAAACATAATTGAGATTGCTTTTTCTGAACGCACTGGGAGGAAAACCTGTGACCCGCCTGAAAGCTCTTGTAAAGGCCTCATTGCTTTCAAAATCGTAGTTCAGCGCAATGTCCAGAATACTGGCATCGGTTTCCTTAATGTCCCTGACTGCGCTGCTGATTCTTCTAAGACGGATGTATTCCTTGACTGCATAACCGGTAAGCGCAAAGAACATACGATAGAAGCTCGAACAGGACATAAAGGTTTCCTGTGCCGCCTTTTCAATTTCAATCCTGCTATTCAGCCTGCTCTCAATGTAATCAATGGATTTCTGAATGCGTTCGTAATAGTTCATCCGGAGTACTCCTTGATATCTTAAGATACTTGTATTCTAGCATACCGTTTTTTCATCTTCTTGATTTTTTCTCTAAAAGATATTCAATATAGTCAAATAAGAATTGCCTGGTTCTGTCAAAAAGAACCGATACATTTACCCTCAAGCGCATAAAAAGCCCTTTATATACTCCTGAAAGCATATAAAGGGCATAGAATTGTTATTCGTTTATATTTGGTGGAATGCCCACCTGCATCTGATATATGAAAGCCCCCGCCATCTCTATTAAATGACAGGGGTTCTCTGAAGTTTTTAAGCAATCTTGATCATATGGGACGGTTTTTTTTGGTATCAGCGCTTGATTGATGACGGATTGGACAGGGATAAGGCAAGAGAAAGGCCGGGCAGGGCGCTTTCCAGCCCTAAACCGCTGTCCTTATCACTGCTGAAATCCTCTATTACTGCTTTTAATAAAGCTTTGCAGTGTTCTTCAGGTTCAAAGATGACTTTCTCCTTTTTATCATGAGTATAGACGCAACACTCGGTTTCAACAGAATCTCTGGTTGACTTTTCAAAAAAGCTTATATAGGCATGTTCAAAAGTCGCCTCGTATCCTACCGAGAAGGGAGAGCCCATGGGCATCATGGAGTGCCCCTGAATATGAGCTTTGAGCGCGTCATTCGATTACAGACAGTCTATGATTGCACCTGAATTATCAGAGTTGGATATGACATCGTAAGACAAAATCTTAAAATCCTTTCCCAGCCAAGTGATATAGTCCAGATCATGAATCATTAATGACACGGCAATGGTATCAGTCCCAAGTCTTCCCCAAACAGGAGGGGTTCTTCGAAAGATTGAAAGGTGCATAAGAGCGCCATACTTCTTGCTTTGATTTAAATCATAGATCATGCGGTAATAGGGATCATATCGTAAGAACATGTTCACTAAAGCTTTCTTTCCGGTTCTCCTCGCAAGCGCCATAACTTCATATCCATCTTCAAGTGAGGTAAAGGCAGGGGTTTCGATAAACACTGAATGGTTACTATTTAAGGCCATGAATGCATATTCCGCGTGCAAATGTGAAGGCAGGCAAATATCTATAAAATCAAAGGTCCTATTCTCTAAAAACTCATGAATGTCCGTTGTATAGTCACAGTTAAGCTCGGACTGTATATTTTTGAGCTTCTCAGCATTACGCCCCCAAAATGTCAAATGAATGGATGGGGCAATTTTCTTGTACAGTTCTCCATGATATCTGCCGAATCCTGTTCCCAATATTCCAATATGCATTGTATTGCCTCCTTTGGATTGATATATTCACTATATAGAAGCATTTATGACATCACTATGTCATAAAAGGAGATGTGTATTTTGAGAGTACATCGTCTGGTCCGTATATTAATGACATTGGCTCAAAACGGGAAAGTAAAAGCTCACGCTATGGCTGAAGAACTTGAAGTCTCTTTAAGAACAATCTACAGAGATATTGATGTTTTATGTGAAGCTGGGTATCCAATTGTTGCAAGCACCGGCCAAAACGGAGGAATTTCGTTTACTGAAGGCTATAGACTAGATTTGGATCAACCTGAGACCATGCTGAAGACATTAATCACGCATATCTATACCCTGCCCGAGCAGGAAAGGATCATTCATGCGCTTGAAAGTGGAATGAACCTGAAATTTAAGAGTATGAACGAATCAAGTGAAGCGCGTAATCAAAAAATACTCATTGACCAAAAAAGCTGGTGGGATGATTCATCCACCGAGATTGACATCCAGCCAGTCATCAAAGCTTTATTCTTACAGCAAAAGCTTAAGATTCAGTACATACAAAGTAACGGCGTAAACTCTGACAGAGTCATCGCACCCTATGGTCTGGTACTCAAGTATACTACCTGGTACTTGGTTGCTTATTGCCATTCTCGAAATGAAATAAGAACTTTTAACTGTAGCAGAATCAAGCATATAAATATGCTCAAGGAATCCTATTCCATCCCGGACGACTTTGATCTTAAAAGCTATTGGACGCTTTCCATTAAGACTTTTAAAGAAAGCAAAAATGAAGCGGAATTTTATCCGGTTGAGATAATGGCCCACAAATCGTTTGGGGCCATCCTTGAAAAATATGAGATCATAGGTGTAAGAAAAGCCGGGGATTCAATTGTCGTCATGATTGATTTTCACCGAAAAGATACGGCAGAACATGAAATCCGGGCTTTATTGTGCTATGGTCAGATACTCCATCCCGAGGAAATGAGAGTAAAAGCCATAGAGATACTAGAAAAGAGTCTACAAAGGTACAATAGGCGATAGAAAGCGCGTGTGCCCCTATTGTTTAAAATCGATTTCTCGGAGTTAAAATTGATTAGGAAATATTCTGCTCTCCTAGAAAAGTGGAGGTAGAAATGATTAGAAAATTTGCGGAAGTGGACTTAGAGCCCTGTGCAAGAATACTCATGTCAGTCTCAGACAGACTTTGCACACGTTGGCGGTCCTGATGGGCTCCATGTGCAAATTGATGCAATTGCATATAAAGAATAGGTGCATGACACAATCCTGGCTTACTTTAAACCTCTGAGCAACCGGTCTGCTGCCAAATTTCATTTAAGCAAGAATAATCATCTTTCCAAACCATGTTTCATGTCGAAAAAACTGTATTTCATGCATGGCTCAGTTTTTGTTTAGGATACTCTGATAGACTAAACACAAGTGGGAGAGCATTTTCTGCCCAAGAGTGTTTAGGAGGGTTATTCTATGAAAAAAAGACTTATGAGCATGCTGCTTGTTCTGTGCATGATGCTGACATTGATGCCGACAGCAGTTTTTGCGGCAGATACTGCCACGCCAAGTGGCACCAAATTTGTGATTAACGGCAAGTCTGTATCGGTTACAGCAGCTTATGTCATTAACGGTACCAACTACCTGCAGCTTCGCGCAATCGCAGTTATGCTTAACGGCACTTCTGCGCAGTTTGATGTAAGCTGGGATGGCCAATATGCTGTCATTGAGCCAGGTAAACCCTACAGCGGCACAGTTACTGAGACAAAGCTTCAGACAACAACCGATGTCCGTAAGAGCGGCACAAAATTCAAGATGAACGGTGAAATCTTTACCTTCTCAGACGCACGGCTGATTGACGGTGGCACCAACTATATTCAGCTTCGCGAATTTGCACAAAAGCTCAGCGGTACGAAGTCTCAGTTCAATGTGTACTGGGACAGCGCGGCAGGACAGGCTGTCATTGAACCCGGGGTGGCATACACCGGTAACCCGCCCCAAAGCGGAGGGGGCACACCCAAACCAACTGGCGGAAAGACAAGAACCATTAACATGGAGAATCTGCTTACCCTTGAAATCTCGAATACATACTCTTATGCCCATATTCTTGGCTACGGTCCGGATGGGGCGATGACGGTTCACTTCGTTATCGTTCCCGAGGGAGCAACCATAAAATGCACAAAGTATGTACCACCCTTTGATGATGAGTATTGGCAGAAAAGTGAATACTTCTACAGGCCTGTTTCCAGTATATATTTTGCGAATGCTGCCCTGTGGCCGACAGTAACCTATGCTGATGAATACGATGACCAGGAAACGGGACGGATTTCACAGGGTGACACGGTTACAGTGGTAAAAGGTCATGAATACAATTTTGAAGCAAGAACAAGCAATAAGTCCATTACATCGAAATATGGCAATGTGGGCGCGGCGGCTTTCATCCTGAGAGTGTTTGTGGTTCCCAATGATGTGGCAGCGAAGATTGGCGGTTCTGCCCCCAAGATGCCCGACAGAACCACGCTCAAGGAGTTTTATGTACCATCGGGTGCCAGTTCCAGTCCATTTACATACGTTCCCGATCCCAGTCTGCTGCAATTAAAGCATGACGGCTGGTACGAGCTTATGTATGACCACGTCAGCAGCACTGTAAGCATGGAGATTGATGCCAAGGGAAATGCTGAACTCAGAAACGGAACATCTTTCTATGTGGAAAGAAAGGGCAACAGCCAGATTACCCTGCGAATGGGCGATGGCAGGTATTTAGGAATTGAAGGCACAGCGGCCAGTGGAGTACGCGCCAAGGCGGTTAAAAGCCCGTATCTGTGGAATATTTATTATGAAAACAACGGAGGATTTTTTGACAGCAACAGATACAGCCTGCGGCCATCCACCAATACGGGACTGGTGCTAACGGCTTCCGGAACCATAAAGGAAGGCACACCCGTCATCCTGTCAGCACAAAAAAGTATGGATGCTCCGAAAAATGCAGAGTTCACATTTTTTGCGTCGGAGGCGCCAAAATCAATCGCCTTTGATATTAAAAGCGATGAACTGGAGGTGGACGGAATCTATTATATCAAGCCTTCAAAAAATCCGGCCTTTGCCGTTGATGTTCTCTCCAAAAGCAAGGAAGATGGTGCAAAGCTCATTATTTATACAATCAATGGCGGCAATAACCAGAGATTCAGGATTACCAGAGTAAAGGACAATCAATATACGATTCAAAGCGTCCACTCGGGCAAGTGGGTGAAAAGCAGCGGAAAGAAAGCAGCGCAGATCACACAATCGGGCTCTGTAAGCGACAATAGCGCCATAACCTTTACCATTATAAAGCAGGAGAATGGAACCTATCGGATCATGGATAGCAAAGGGCTTTATGTTGGCGTTTCAGAAGCAAAAATGGCTGATTTCACCAACGTCATCCTGTGGACAGAGGCATCGGACGCAAGCCAGACCTTCCTGTTTGAAAAGGTCAGTAAATAAACCGATGATGGTATAGGTTTGCACAGGACAGTGCAGAAAGCTTAGTAGCTGACACCTGAAAATTGGAAGAGTGGGAACCCCTGAGGGATGAAGCCTTTTATACAAAGCAATACCAAGAAGAACAACTGGACAACGAGCTATCTGATATTTATAACAGAAGGTCATTCAGGTTATGGGTTTTTAAGAAGGAGGATAGCAGTAGAAGCATTGGAACGGTTGGCTTTAGCAATATCGTATGGGGAGCATTTCAATCATGTCATCTTGGCTATAAGCTCGACAAAGATGAAATAAACAAAGGCTCTTAAGGGTTACTGAGTTCCGTCTTAGTGTTTACCATAAATGTTCATTATGATATAAAATAGATATCCATTTAAATGGTACCAAAACTTATGAGGTTTCATATAAAAAGGCGGAGATGCTATGCATTTAGGCTCGATTTATTTGATTGTCAACGATTTTGACAAGTCTATTGATTTCTATGAAAAGTTGCTTGAAATGCCCGTAACAAGCAAGAATATGAATCGATTTGCCCAATTTGAATTTGAAGGCCATAATATCTCGATAATGAACGGACATTTTGACACCGACCACCCTGACCTGGTGGTCCACAGGGGCGAGTATACCGAACCCTTTGATAATTATCAAAAAATCGCCCTTGCCCCCAATACCCACAAGTTTGTTTTGAACTTCTGGGTTGAGGATTTACGAAAAGAGCATGAAAGGCTAAAAGGATTGAAGCTCTCTGATACCCTGACCAATATTAAATATGTTTGCAATGTCACACCTTACTACTATTTTCAACTGACCGATCCCGATGACAATGTCATTGAGGTGACAGGGGCCTATACCCCAGACCATGGTGAGTTTGATGTATGAGTTATGGGGATTAGACTGACTCAGGGGTTTTATAAAGGCCGCCCAGATGGGCGGCCTTTTATGCAATCAGTTCTCGGATAAAACCTCATTGTCGATACTCTTGTCAATGGCATGGCGGAGTATCTTCTTTGAAGTGTTCTTAACAAATTCTTCCTCGCGGATCTTTACCTTTCTGATGGTCTTATGCGGTGCCATTCTGCTGTTTGCCTTCTTGATCTCCTTATTGAAGTAAGCCTGGATGGCCTCCATGCCTTCAATACCTTTCAGTTTAAGCAATTCGTAGTCCGGGAATATCTCGGCGACAATTACTTCCTTATTACTCTGGTTCTTTGTTTCACCGGCATAAACCACAACCTCTGAAACACCGATAATCCTTTGTACCTCCTGTTCTATCTCCTCAGGATATACATTCTTACCGTTGCTCAGTATAATGATATTCTTTCGTCTGCCGGTAATATACAGCCAACCCTCATCGTCCAGCTTTCCATAATCCCCTGTCATGAAATAGCCCTCTTCATCGAAGGCAGCGGCAGTAGCCTCAGGATTCTTATAGTAGCCGAGCATAACATTGGGGCCCTTGACACAAATCTCTCCCTCTCCGTTTTCATCAGGATCTTTAATCTTTATCTGCTCCCCTATTATCGGAATACCTACACTGCCCTTTTTCTGATACTTATTCCTGTTGCATGAAACCAGGGGGGCACATTCGGTTATGCCATATCCGTTAAGGATAGTTATGCCAATGGCTTCAAACATATCAATGACATCCTGGTTTATGGCCGCACCGCCCGAAATGATCATCTCCAGCTTGCCGCCCAGGGTGTCCAGAATGCTCTTAAAGAAAACACGGCGTAAATCAATGCCTATTTTCCTTAAGAAATTGCTGACCTTTATCATGCGCTTCAGCATATCGGCCTTCCCGCTTTTCTCAGCGGTGGTCCAAATCCTTTTATACAGGGTTTCTACAAACAATGGGACCAGGACCAGGTGACTGGGCTGCTGCTCCTTGATTTCGTTCACGAAATACTTCAGGCCACTGTTGATAAAGGTTGTGCAGCCTTGTGAGAAATGTCCTACAAAAACCACTGTAGAACAATAAGTATGATGCGGCGGAAGCACTGCCATGGTCTTGGGTGTTATCGCAAAGAGATACATGCCCTGTGTCATATCAGAAGCAATATTTCTCTGGGACAGCATAACCCCCTTGCCCTTGCCTGTTGTTCCTGATGTGAAAACAATGGATGCAAGCCTGTCGGGATCAATTTCATAGTCATAATATGAGTTATCGCCCTTTTCGTATCTCTCCCTGCCCTTTTCTGCCAGGTCCGTGAGCTTTAAGGCCGAGCCCATTTGAGGCTCACCCATGCAGATATAGGTCTTTAAAGCAGGAGCGCTGCTGCCTATCTGCAGGATCTTTTCTTCAACAATGGTGCTGTAGACGATATATTCACACTCAGCAAAATTGAGGATACCGGTTAATTCATCAAGGGGCATATCCTTGTCTATGGGGACTACGACGGCACCTATGGCTATCAGCGTAAAATAGCTGCATATCCAGTTATAGGATGATTCGCCGACTAAGGCCACCTTCTTATCGGTGCACCCCAAAGCAATCAGTTCCGTACCCAAATTACGCACAAAATCCCGTACCTCTTTGAAGGTTACATCAACAGTTTTGGTATCATGGGGATCCGTTTTATAGGAATAGGCGATTCTATCAGGATATTTCCTGGCGACATTTTCGACCATCACCCTAAAATTCTCAAAGACGGTGGTCTCATATAATGGATACTTCACATCATGATTCATGCTTCTGGATACCCCTTACATCTTTATAGTGATAATCTTATAGTGATCATTTTTTAATGATACCCTTATCGACAGATAATTTCAATATCCGGAAGAATTGCCTCAGGCCTCTAAGTTATCACATTCTGAAAATACATGGTCATGGTATTTCGCAGACCATAAAATAAAACAGACAGCCTTGCTTTAGTGATACCCCAATGGCTGTCTGCTTTTCTACGATTACTTCATAATGATTTATGGGTTTGACTTTATGATTTACGCCATGTTGGCCAGCTTATTCAGTGTGTCGCCTGCAATACGATAAACAGTCCAGTCATTCATAGGCTCAGCACCCAACGACAAATAGAAATTGATACTGGGCTTATTCCAATCCAGGCACCACCACTCCAGTCTGCCACAACCACGCTCAACAGCAATTTGGGCGAGCTTCCTGATAAGTGCCTTTCCATAACCCTTGCCCCGGTATTCCGGTAATACAAACAGATCCTCTAAGTAAATGCCCGCGCGTCCCAAAAAGGTGGAGAAGTTATGAAAAAACAATGCAAAGCCTACTTCTTTTTCGCCTTCCATAGCAAAGAGCACTTCTGCCTTTTGCTTATCAAAAATCCATTCTTCTAACAGTTCCTCTGTTGCTACAACCTCATCCAGCATTTTTTCATAGTCCGCCAACGCCCTGATGAACCAAAGAATTAAAGAAACATCTTTTCTTTCAGCATATCTGAATGCTAAACCGTTTTTCACAATCCTTTGACCTCCATAATATGTATGTCCTCTTACTTCGCATTTCAATCGCAAGGAATTTATGTTTTCTCAATTATATATTTCCGTGGTATTTTAGGTCAAGTTCAGGCCTGCTCCTTATTTGCGCCTTTTTTTATGTGGTATAAAACATTCTCAAGTGCAGATAAGGAATGATTCAAGCTGAATTCCAACGCAGTTTTGCGCGCATTTTCCGATAATACCTTTCTGGCATTCTCGTTCTCAAGCAAAAAGGAAAGCGCATTGGCGATGGCCTGCACATCACCCCCATCGACCAATAAAGCGTTTTCTCCTGGCCTGATATACATGTTGACACCGCCGCAGTCGGTACACACGGTTGGGAGCCCCGAAGCCATAGCCTCAAGAGGCGGCATGCCAAAGCCTTCATACATGGATGTAAACAGAAAAATGTCTGCGTCACGGTAATGCTCCGGAATCTTATTCTGAGGTGGATTGAGGATAATGTTCAAAGGAAATTCAATACCACTAAATGAAGGAGCAAGCTGGCATACCCAGTTAACCTTAAATCGGC
>Ga0116192_1001303_pt1 | contig 17722 bp, 10 predicted proteins | sample AD_UKC113_MetaG_FD_89876 | JGI IMG/M metagenome (GOLD analysis project Ga0116192, IMG submission 89876) | Active sludge microbial communities of municipal wastewater-treating anaerobic digesters from Hong Kong - AD_UKC113_MetaG | ecosystem: Engineered > Bioreactor > Anaerobic > Digestate... | reverse complement strand
TGATATGAACCCTATTTTGCAATTTCTTATTGAATTTTTACCAGTATTTAGAGAAAAATCATTGATGTATTTAGAAAAAACGGTTATGGCCTAAAACCACAACCGTTTTTGTCTACAATCTGAAAGCCCGTAGTAATACGGGCTTTTTCAGTCCATTAAGCGCTATTGCTGCGGAAAGTCTGTACCATTCCACTTCTCCAGCTTCTTTTTGGCTTCTTCAAGCATATTATTGGCCTCTTCCTGTGTCATACTGCCGTCCTTGACAAGCTGGTCCAGCTTCATTTTGAGCTCATTAAGAATCTTTTCCTTCTTTTGCTCTAAAGGAAGCGCTTTAAACTTATTGATATCTGCAATACGATCATCGATGCGCTTAAGCAACTCGTCTGCCTGTTCCTGAGTAAGCTTCCCTTCCTTTAACTGCTTCTGGACCTCTTCCTTTTTCTTTTCCAGGTGCTTTATGGGATCCTTTTTACAGTGGTCATGCTTGTGCCCTTGGTTTATCTTCACATTGCCATCCTCAACCCTGGGTACTGCCTCGGGCATGGCAAAAGCTGTCGTTCCTGTCAAGGCAACTATAACAGCGGCAGAAGCAAGCATTTCCTTGATTTTCACCATCATCACCTCCCAATCTTAGTTTTCCCGATTGGGTCCATATCATAGGTGACAATATCTTATTATCCATTCATTGATTTCAATTTATCTCATCCAATGTCAATGAGAAGGATTCCATGAAATGGTCCAGGAAATAGCGGACCTCGGGGCTTTCGTTCTCCCGGATCTTTTTCATAATGGCCACTTGAGCCTTTTTAAACTCACCATTCCCCGCCTTGATCTCCTCAAGGCATTTTATGTACGCCGACAAACGGTCTGCCGCCTTAACCAGCCTGCCTTCCTCGCTGCCTTCGTCGTAAAAGAGAATGGATCGGTAGTCTTCTCTGAGAGCCTCGGGCAAAAGAGAGAGCAGTTTCTCCTTGGACACGCTCTCTAAGCTTTTATAGGCATTTTGAATCTCGGGGTTAAAATATTTGATGGGTGTGGGCAGATCCCCGGTCAGGGTTTCGTTGCTGTCATGATAAATGGCCAAAAGCGCCACCCGCTCCGGATTCACCTGGCTTCCGAACAATTTGTTCTTAATAATTGCTAAACCGTGAGCCAGCATGGCAACCTGAAGGCTGTGCTCCTGAATATTCTCCTGCGTCACATTGCGCATCAGGCTCCAGCGATAGATATGGCGCATCCTGGAAAGGAAGGCGTAAAAGCTGTATTGCTCCTTTTGATTCATGGTTCATCCCCCATAATGTATAAAAAGGGCTGATTTTCGCAGCCCTGCTCATTCTTCCTATTGACGCTGTATGTCGGCACCCAGCCTCTGTAATTTATTCTCTATAAATTCATAACCCCTGTCAATATGATGTATATCCAAAACCTCGGTGGTGCCCCTGGCGGCTAGCCCTGCAATGACCAGCGCCGCTCCCGCTCTTAAATCAGTGGCTCTCACCTGCGCCCCTTGGAGACAGTCAATGCCTTCAATGATGGCCGTTCTGCCATCCAACCGTATCTGGGCACCCATACGCTTAAGCTCATTGACATGCATGAACCGGTTCTCAAAAATGGTCTCCACAATGACGCTGGTGCCTTCCGCAAAGCATAAATAGGCTGCCATCTGGGCCTGCATATCGGTAGGAAACCCGGGAAAAGGATGGGTCTTAATGTCCAGCGCCACGGGCCGGGCCATGCCCCGCACCCGAAGCTCCGAGCCCTGTTCAATCACTTCCATTCCCGATTCCCTTAGCTTAGCCGTCACGGGTTTCAAATGCTCAGGCACCACATTGGTCAGCGTAATATCTCCGCCCGTCAGTGCCGCTGCAGTCATAAGGGTTCCGGCCTCAATGCGATCGGGCATAATGGTATGCTCGGTGCCATGAACCTTGTCCACCCCATCAATGACGATGGTGTCAGTGCCGGCACCGCTAACCTTTGCACCCATTTTGTTTAAAAAGGCTGCTAAATCAACAATTTCCGGCTCAGAGGCAGCATTTTCAATAACGGTCCGTCCCTCGGCAAGAACCGCCGCCGTCATCAGATTCTCAGTGGCTCCTACGCTGGGAAAATCCAGATAAATGGTTGTTCCCTTAAGCTTTCCATCGGGGCAAAAGGCTTCTATATAGCCATGGCCGCTTTGAATCTGGGCACCCATGGCTTCAAAGCCTTTAAGATGCAGGTCAACAGGCCGGCTTCCGATGGGACAGCCTCCAGGAAGGGCTACCTTGGCCTTTCCCGCCCTGGCCAGCAAGGGACCCATGACTAAAAAGGAAGCACGAAGTCTGCTGACCACCTCATAATCGGCCGTATGCCCGGTGAGATGGGGCGTTCGGACTGAGATTTGCCGGGCCCGGCCGTTGACTTTTACGTCAGCCCCCAAATTGGATATGAGCTCACACATTCCTGATACATCGTCCAGACCCGGAATTTGCTTAATCAGGCATTCCTCTCCGGACAAAAGACATGCTGATATAATGGGAAGAATTGCATTTTTAGAACTTGATACGGCCACAGTGCCAAATAAAGGCTTTCCTCCACGAATAACAAAAGCTCCCATACCCCATCACCTTTCCTCATTCAACCAACCTAAAATTTTTTGTTTTCAGCGTTAGTATCTTCGTAAGTGTGGGGTTTCACACGTGGTAAAACAATCTTTAATGGAACTGTAATCTTCACTTTTTCGTGAATTTTTTTGCCTTTATTTGGCTTGATTCGTCATTTATAAATCGCCGCACAGTCTTAAAGTCCGTTCCAGCAGAACCAGAAAATCCCCATAGGTCAGGTTTTGATCAGGATTGGTCAAATCCAGACCATTACCCTGAACAACACCGTTTTCCAGAGCAAACCTGAAGGCATCCATATAGCGGCTCTGGACCTTGGATAAATCCTTATACCGAGCCCAGACAGTGGGTTTAGTGGGTATGGGCTTTTCATGGGTCTTGAAGGTGTAAAGGTTCATCAACAGACCCACGGCCTTGTCCTTGCGCAGGGGCGACTCGGCAATATCGGACTGGGCCGAAATCAGCCTGGCCTGCAGGGCCTTCTGCCGCATGTCCGAATCGGAATAATCGGTGGGAACCACGTCCAGAATAAGTTTGAGCGCTGCACTCTCGGTGATGGCTGCTGTTGGGGTATAGGGTTTTCCTTCCAGGCTCTTGAGCCTATACACTGCCTGAATGGCTTCCAGGCCCTCATTCATATAAACCGGGGCGCTGGGCTGGGTCTGGACTCCCCATGTGGCGGCCACTACGGGACCGGGCTTATCCAGCTCACCCACCACCAGGTTCTGACTATAGTCCAGGTACGTGGGCAGGGCATACCAGCTTTGCATTGTGGCGCTGTAGGCCTTAATTTGATCCCTTCCGTAATTTGAGAGCCCTGAAACAGGAAGCTCTACCCGCACTGAGCGCGTCAGGCTTTGCATGGGAAGGGTGCCGTTGAGCAACGAAGCCTTTATCTCGGTCACCGGCGTCTTTATTTGCATCATGGTGGAAGGCGTATACTGGGTGGCCGGTGATACCATATCGATGCGCAGGTTTATATCATTATTTTTCCCTTTTTGTCTGAAATATTCGTCGGTATGGAAGGTTCCAGGTCGAATCAGCATTTGACCCCAGGGCAATTTGACATAAAGCTCCTTTTTTAAATCGGCCAGAGCATCAATAACACCCGAGCCCAGGTTCAGACGGATGGCCGTTGTCCTGGCAGGCGGGCTTGAAAGATCCAACTGCACCACGGGGCTGTACTGGGCGCGGATACGCTCAGCAAGCAAATGGGCCTGAGCCCCCAGAGAGCTAATCACCCATACGCCATTTTCCAGCTTGGTGGGTATAATCAAGCCATCCCCCGATACGGGTTCGTCCAAGTCATAGCTTCCATCATACTCACTCTTGCTCCGGTTGGTGATAACTAGAATGGAGCGGGTAGGCTGGCTTTGCAGCGTGGTTCTGTTATCCACCGCGTAAAGTCGTGCGTAATAACGGCGATTGGCAATGAGATTGCCCACCGTATGGGTTCCTCCCGTTACCGGGATCAGGGTGGAGTTTTCAAAATTGGCATTGTCAGAAAACTCCAGAATATAGGACATGTTGGGGAGAACCTCCCACACATAGGTAATGCTGTTTTGGGTTACGCCATCGGCTCCGCTTTTCACACCAAAGCCTGTGGGCGGCGCAGGAGGCTTATGGGCCTCGGTCTTAATCATTAAGGGGTTGCTGTACTGAGACTCCTTAACCGTTCCATCAGCCGCTCTGCTGATGGCCTTAATCCAGAAATAGTACAGGGTATCGGCCGACAGATTGTTTATGCGCAGGAAGGAATTTCTCTGCAGATCCTGATAGGTGACGGTTACCGATGTGGTGGCCTCGCTGAGATTCTCGCTGGTACCATAACGAATCTCATAATCCATATCCTTGATAAAGGTCCAGAAAAGATCCACAAAGCTGTCGGCTGCAAGGCCCTTCAGATCGGTGGGTACGGTGGGGGTTACCGGCTTATCGGGGATATAGGGTGGTGTAGTGACAATCAGGGGATCGGAGGGATCCGAAGAGGTTCCATTCTGGTTTTCGATGGTCACCCACACCACATAGACCGTATTATCCTTAAGCCCCGTTACATCAAAGGTAAAGGATTGATCCTCACCATTTCTTTCGGGTACGGAAACCCGTTGCTGCATCATATCATGGACCAGAATATCGGGCTGGGACAGATCCGAATAGGTGATATACTCCCCAGTCCGGTTTCCCCTGGCTTGTATCGCAAGAATGGCAGCATTATAAGGCACCACATGGGGAACCACGGTCCAGCCCTGCTGGTATTCCACAATCTTGCCAATCCGCTTATTCTCATAGCCTTCATCGCCGGGCTTAAGTCTCTCGTTGGCGTCATAGTCATCCTTGCTGACATACTCCCAGCGTTTATTGGCGTTGTCATACAAAGCATGCCATTGCTTGTCCAGGGCAAGGGTTGCCTTGGTATAGGTGACGCTGTCCAGTCCCTGAGCCAGGCGGAAGGGCGGCGCCGAAGGTGCTATGGGCCTGTCGCTGCCTGTGTCGGGCTTGGTGATGATAACCTTCACCGCCTGTTTGGAGATATAGGGTTTGGTGATCATTAAGCCGTCTCCCGGATTCTGTACCAGGAAGTTCTTTTTGGCGTAAATGACAAAGTAATAGGTGGAGTTGGACTTAAGACCCATCAGATTATAACGGTAGCCGATTACCTCACCGGTGTTCCGCTTCCGAATCTGATTAGCCTGGCCCATGGAAAGATCCGTCGCAATCCTGTAATTGGTAGGCGGATTGGCAACGTCCTTTATATCTTCCAAAAGATAGATATCATAGGTAATATCGGTGTCAATCATGCCATCGCCCAAATAGGGAACGCGCCAGAAGACAGAAGCCACAGTGGCACCAAGAAAATCATCATAATACAAGGGATCAGGGTCGGCCTCCTCAAAGGCATCCACAATATCGGGGGCCTCGGGCTGCTGGGGAATCTGCTCCTTAAGGGCCACCTTGTTGTTGGACCTGAATTCAATGGGGGCGTTGCTGCCTGCAAGATAAGCCTTGGCATCGATCTTAAAGCTATAGACATTGGGATCGTCTTTCTTAATGATGATCTGATAATTGTCTATTTCGGGAATCAAGCGGAAGAGCTGTCCCTGGGGTTCATCGTTGACATAGCGGTAGAGCTCATAGTCCACCCGGGTAAAGTCATTCCCCTTGACGATGGGGTTCCAGAACAGCTTCCAGATGGTGTCACCCTCATTGGTAAACCCGACTCTCTGCGCTTTGAGCAAAATGTCGGTCTTGATGGTGACGGGCGCAATGGACTCAGCATCGGCACAGGCCACATTCACATTGGGCAGGGGCACCACCTTAATGGAATACTCACGCCCCGGCTGGGCCGAAGTATAGATGTATTCCAGCTTCTTTTCAGTAGTATTGACGGTAACGGCAGAGCCGCTCTTGCCAACCTCGCTGCCCAGAATATCGGGAATGGGTGGGGGCTGGGTAAAGCCCTTAGTATCCGAAATCAGGATACGATAGTTGATGCGGCCCGTAGTATCCCACACATCGTCCCATTTGATTCTGATGTAATTGGTTCCCGGAATGAGCTCCAGACTCACATGGAGCCCCGTTAAGAACTTGGCCGGATTGGACTTGGGGGAGGTCACGGTAAATTGCCCCGTGGCCTGGTTGTATTTATACGAAGCCTTCACATAGGATTCATAAATGGTACCGTGTTTCAGGTTTTCCGGGTTGTAGGGGGTCAAGTCGAAGGATGTAGCACTGCCCGGAAGGGAGAGCTCAATGGCATCGGGAACCACTGTACCCGAACCCGAGGCAATCTCATTTAAACCCAAATGGATATAGGTCTCCTCAGCAATAGAAGGGAAGGTCATGGGATCCCACTGAAGCTTGGCATACCATTCACTGACATTATAGTTCTCAACATAGCCGATATCTGCCACACGATTATGCTGGGGAGGCAGTAAAAGCGTAGGCTCAGCAGACATGACCCGGCTGGGGAGCATCCCCATCATCATGGTGACTAAAACACATATTGCAATAATTTTATAGGCTGTCCGCTTCATAGGACTTTCCACTCCTCCTGATTTATTACTCGAATTTCTCGAGGGCCTTGCTCATCATATCCAGCAAAGCGCCAATGCTGGTACGTCCGGTGGCATCAAACCGCTGGTTCTGCAGGGTGGTCAGGTTCAAATCCACGCCCAGTGTCACATAGCGGTACAGGTTGGACGAAATCTCGGAGCCATTGGCAATATGGATGGTCTTGGTGGGCTTTAGCAAATCAGCGCTGATATTGGCCCTGGTGCAATAGAGCTTTACGGCCAGGGAAACCGAGGTCTGATTATCCATATACCCGGTAAGCTGTTTGGTGCCCACCACGTCACCAATGCCCAGGGTGGTGGCCTGCTGTCTGGGGGTCATTCCCGCAATTTCATTGTCTCGCTTGATGAGAACCGCATAGAGCATCACGGCTTGATCCCCCTTCACGGGATTGGCAGGGTTTATGGTGCCCTTACCAAAGACCTTGGTCAGATCATACCGGGCTGACAGCTTGGAAATAGTGGTATCAAAAGGACTTCCGGGCTGTACCGGAGCCGAGGCTTTAACCACAACCGTATATTGACCCGTGCCATCCACACGGAACAGGACAATATTGGCCACATAGCCCTTGGCACCTGCAGGCTCCTTCCAGGAACCGCTGGTATTCACATAGGGCAGGGTCAGACCGCTCTGGTAGGTATATTCCAGTTTCACACCCAGGCCTCCGGGGAAGGCGGTAATGGCCCTTGTCAGAACAAAGTCCTTGGGAAGGCCGCTGCCTCCGTCCAAAACGTCCTTCAGATAACGGGAGAGCTCGGTCTCCACCTTCTTCATAACGCCTTGGATCAGATCCTTCAAATCGGTGTGGCTGCGATAGCTGTAGCTGTCCAAATCTCTGAGGATGATGGACAGTTCCCTGTCAAGAATGCCGTATTTAAAGGGCCCCTTGGCATCGGGCTTTTTCAGGATATCATGGATGATGGTACTTATCTCGGCATAGGTCAGCCTTGAGCCAATAGCCGAAGCCTCCAGGGTATAATAGGGTGAAGCATTAACCAATCCTGACGGCAGAACGGTCTTAGGTGTCTTGCTCTTTTCAATTTTCAGAAGCAGCATGGGCTCCTTGGCGCCATTGACCACAATCTGGGACTTAAGCCCATTAAGATCAATACTGCCCCTGTTGAGGGTAAACTCTCCCCCCACAACCTTGATGTTCAGTCGGCTGTCATAGGTTTCAACAGCCTCCAGGGTTTTATAGGGTATCAGAATTTCGTAATAGGTGGCATTTGCATTTTCTCCCGACAGATCCACCGTCACGGTGCCGTCTATGGCGGCCCTTAACATTCCTGAAAGCATATCGTCCTTCAGGAGGACTCTCAGCGAGGTTCCCGCCTTGACATCCACCAGCCAGTAGAGCTTCTGCATAAGGCCATCGGCGGCGTCGTTGTAGAGATCGATAACCCCGTCCTTTTTCTTATCCTTGTCATAGTCGGACTGGGAGAAGTCGGTGCGCATGGTCACAGGACCCACATGGAGGGATTCCTCCAGGTTGAAGGCCCAGAGTTTGACATAATAGAGCGTGTTGGAGCGCAGAGGAAGGTTCTGCATATTGCCCTGGCTGTCCCTGACCGGTTTACCTGAGATCTTGGCGTAATAGATATATTTGCCCGATCCCTCTTGGACATGGAGATTGGTCTTCTCACGGTAGAACATGATTCTGCCGCCCGAAACCAAATCATAACCGTAGTTGGTAAAGCCGGTAGCACTGTATATAAGCTTTTCGTAATCGTTTTCCTTCTCGCTTCGGGCCTCCAGATAGTAGGTATAGGGATCCTGGCCCTCCCATCTGACCTCGATTTCGGTCAAGGGGTCCCTGGTCTTGGCCTTGACGGGGCTGCCCGTCTGGGTTTTCCAGGTACCGCTGCTCTGATCATACCAGGTATTGTTCATCTTGTTCTTAAGCCTGACATCATACCATTGGTTGGGCTCCAGATTATAGATGCGCACATAGTAGGTGAATCCATCCAGAACGCTGGTGTAATCGGAACGGTTGAGTAACACATACTGGGAATCGGCAGCCTCAGCCTTCTTCAGGTAGACCTCCACCGAATCGGCAGTAGCCCCGCTATAGGTCAACTGTACATTGAAGCCGATTTCAAGATCCTTAACAGCCTCAAACTGCTCGGGAGATTTGACCATATGGGTGGTCACAGGAACGGTCACCCAGCGGCTGACTGTCTCAAGGGAATTGCCCGAAGGATCGGTCATACCCCTGTTGCGAACGGCACGGAGGCTGAAATAATAAATGCGATTAGGTCTTAAGAAGTCCCTGCGAATGGGCAGGGTCACACCACCCTCCGCATTGACACTGAAGCCCAGGGCGGCCAGGGTGGGATCATTGACATTGATGACCATCCTGTAATTGTCGGCAAACTCCGAATAGGCGTTAAGGAAGCCCACATTAAAGGGATCATTCTGAAAATCAGCAGTTATGGCCTGGGGAGACAGGTTCACGGTGGTGCAGACCAGTTCATAGGTCACATCCTTTTCAGCATGGAGCCAGTTGAATATAACCCAGGCATCACTGAGCAGATCCTGGCCATTTGCATCCTTGGCAATATCAAATTCGGAGGGTGCCCTTGGTTCCCGATGCACATTATCCAATCCCCCGGTATCTATTTTTGGGGTAGTAATGGCCTTCACAGCTGTCTCAGCCGATCGGCCAATCACTATACCCCCAACCACAAGGGAGGAACGGGCTTTCACATAATAAACCGTATTGGGAAGGATGGGCTCCATCTGCCCATTGGGCAACGTAATCCCAGAGCTGGTGATGGTTACCCCTCGCTTAATGAGCTCGGCCTCATCGGGGTATACGGCCGTATCGGTCACAATGGGCTGGGTGTCAAACTGGGAAGGATCACGGCTGATATAGAATTCGTAGACAATGGCCCTGCCGGTGGTGACGCGGGTATACCGCCGCCATTCCACATCGGTCAGTACTCGCTCATAGCTTACCGAGATTCCGGCCAGGGTCAGATTCCCTGACACAGGATCCACATAGGTCTCGGGCTCAATACCCAACTGAAGATTGGGCATGGGCACAGGAAGCTCGTTAAGGGGCCAGGTGGTAAAGCTGATAATGGGGGACTTGTAAGACAAGCGGTTATTGAGATCGGCGCTCAGACCATTGGGATCGCCCCATACATCAGCGTTTATGTCGGCATTATCCTTTTTGCGGGATACAAAGAGCTGCAGATAATAGGTGGTATTGGGCACCAGGAAGGTGGGATAGTCTCCCGGATTTCCATCCTCGCTGGGGTCCTCCGTATTCTCAAAGGAAAGGCTTTGATTATCCACATAATCATAGAAGAGCTTATCGCCGGGAATCACGCAGATCAGTCGATTCTTGTCCTCGGGATCCTCTATAAAGTCCTTTTTGCCCAGCACCAAAACACGCTTCTGCTTGACGGGCATATAGATGTCCTTGGTGTTGGAAAGGCCCACAGTCTTAATTTGCTTTTGCACCGAGGTGTCGGGAAGATAGGTGGAAAGAAGCACATGGAAGGTATAGTCATCTTCTCCGTAGTCATTCGCCTTATAAGCTTCCCAGTTGGTTATCTGTCTCCAGGCCAGGGGCTTTTCAAAGGACAACCTTAAATCGCTTAAAGGAACCTCCACATCCCCTGAGGACAGGCCAGTGGTCGGAACGGTGACAGTTTTTCTTCCAATATATTCAGCTTCGGCTTTGATCTCTCTGGGAAGGGGCGGTTTACCCGACTCAGTACCCAGAAGCCTGAGATCCACGCTTAAGGAGGAGCTTCTGGGCAGGGCCGAGGAGCTGTCAAAATAGACCACGCGGAAATAGTATTCCGGATGGTCGGCCCCCGATACGGGAATGGTGACAATCTCACTGCCATAGAGTTCCGAGCTGGGGAGGGCCGAATCGGGAATCTTCACCCATTTATTGGTCTGGGTATAAAGATCGTCAATACGGGGTGCATATTGAACCTGATAGAACAGCTCGGGATATACACCGTTGACGATTTTCTTAAAGCGAATCTCCACCTTGTCCGAGTCCACCTTGGTCATCTCGAACTCCATGGGGGTATAGATGGAGCTTAAATCATAGCCCACATCGGCAAAGACATTATCAATATTTTTAACGGCAAAACGGTTATCGCTGTCGGTGCGAAGGTTGGTACGACGAATAGGAATCTGTTCTGATTCAGCATTTTCAAAGATAAGACCAATATTGGTAAACTCATACTCGGTACCGGATTCTATCCCCTGTGCCTTGCCCAGATCCACGGTCACAAATTTGTCGGCACTGGTCACATTACCGTTGGTAATTCCGCTTACGGTGACGTTCTTCCCCTCGATAATCATATCGCTGCCCTGATAGTCGGTATTAAAATTCAGCACCCTGGTGGAGCCATGGCCCACGGTCATATTAATCTGGAAGCAGGTCTTGCTTAATGGTACGGCAGGATCCTGCAGAATGCCCAGGGCCCGGCTGCTGGTTACATAAACAATGTCTGACGTGCTGGGATCTCCATCGTTGTGATAAATCGTGGGTATCTTCCATTTCAAACGGACTACGGGGTTCTCGCCGCTTCTTACCGCCACCACATGATCCACACCGTTGTATTGGAGATACTCAAAGGCAGGATTCTTATCCTCAATGCCCGAGGCGTTGGACATCACGTTGAAGGACTCACCCAGGAAGGTGATGTCGGCAAGATAATAGAGACTGCCATGGTAGGACGGCTGTGTATCGGTAGGGGTCATATAGACATCCAGGGACAAATCATAGATATGATCGGGAAGAAGGTCCACGCTGACAGTGACCCTGCCGCTCTGATAGGTCTCCTCGTCTTCGTGGGTATGTAATGTACCATCGGGTCCGTGATATGTAAGAATGGTTTTTGCCGGTTCTACGCTTGATAGATAGCTGATGTCATACTTTCTGGTGTTGGCATTATAGGTCACTTGCAGCGTGATAGGGGTCGTTGCCGCACTGGACAGGAACTCGGTGGGCAGACCCGTTATCAAAAGCACCATTACAAGGAATAGTGCTATTTTTTTATTAAGCGTATGGTTCATTTAGGAATTCCCCCTGGTAAATCATTCATTTGAGAACAAATAGACTACATAAGTTTTATCGTCAATTTGAGATTCATTGCTTATGCGGATTCCTTTACAATTCCGTTACGAACCCATGTATTTTTTACCAGGGCTTAAGAGTGGCTTTTTCGCTTTATCACAGGCTGTCTCCCAGACCCACGGCCTCCCTTCTGTGAAAGACGGGCACAATATCCCCGATATGCTCCTTCAGATTATTGGTAAGCTCGGTTCTGTACCACTTTCTCATAGTCTCCAGCTCCCTGTCCCCGAAGATGCCCAGTTCCAGGAGTAACTGCATGACCACCGGATAAACTGCTCTTTCATTGCCATCGGCTATCTTGAGGCATACCCCCAGGTTACCCTGTCGAATCCCCATGCAATACACTGCCTCGGCACCCACCTTGGCGATGAGTCTCCCCCCCGCCGTTTCCATGAGTTCGGTGTCAAACTCGCCCCGGCCTTCTACCATGTCGGGATGGCGGTACATGGCTTCAAATATGGTTTTGGAAGCCCTATGGTACTCGCTTTGCTCATCATGGACGCACTGGGTCAGCCGGGCATAGGATAAAGCGATCTTCTCCACGGGCAGCATGCAGATGGGCAGACCGCACCCGTCGGTTCCCACCAGGATGGCATCCGCCTTCTCCTCGGTAAACAGGGCGATGATTTTTAATATCTCCTGCTGAAGAGGATGGTCTATTTTTTCGTATGTGGCTATATCCCAACCCCGATACTTGCAATAGGCCAGCATGGCGGCATGCTTTCCCGAGCAGCTTACATGGAGGGGTGAGGGCTCCTCGTTGGCCGCAATAAGCCTTCTGTTTTCTTCTTCATGATAAGGGCTCATAACACCGCAGTGGAGATCGGCGACCTTCAGATCCAACCGTTTTAAGATATCCATGACGGTCTTCTGATGCTCGGGAGAGCCCACATGGGAGGCACAGGCAATGGCAATCTCTTTGGGCGTAAAGCCCATGGCTTCAGCACCTCCCGAATGGACAAAGGGAAGCACCTGCAGGGGCTTGGCCGAGGAACGATAAAAGATCTTAGTCCTGGGATCTCCTTGCTTATACACAATGTTTCCCTGGGGGTCCACCACACAGATGACTCCCCAGTGCACACTTTCCACCAATTTGTTTCTGGTGACCGCCGCCAAAGCCTTCACACTACCGTCCTCCTGCAGGAAAAACATCTCCCATTTCATAATGACTGACCCGTTTTTGAATAAGGCTGAAGGTGGGATGCAGATAGCCCACCGTTCCCCCCTTATCATCCTTGAGGGGCGGAAGGGTCCATTTGGACAGCTTCTCAACGGTGGTCGCATCCAGGACCTCCAGTTCCTCTAAAACCCGAATGGCGATGGGATAGGTGGACCAGGGATGCCCATCCCTGACATTGATGCAAACACCCAGCTTTTTTTCAGGGATGGCTAAACAGAGAATCCCCTCGGCACCGATTTTTCCAATCACCCTTCCCTTGGTCATCCTCACAAGATCCGTGGCAAAGGTACCATCCCCGCTGATCATTCTGGGATGGGCTATCATGGCCTTTTTGATAATATCCAGGCACCCGTCGTAGGGGCCTCCGGCGCCATAGCCATGGGCAAGACGGGCATAGAGCCATGCGGCCTGCTGGAGGGTCACAAAATAGGTGGGATTGGTGCAGCCGTCCTTACCGATGACCAGTTCCCTCTCATCGCATTCCAAAAGCTCAGCCATGGTCTTGCGTATAAGCTGCTGAACCGGGTGGTCGGGGGAGGTATATCCTTCAATGGGATAATCATAGAACTTGCAAAGGGCCAGCAAACCGGCATGCTTTCCCGAGCAGTTGCTGAAGATGCAGGTAGGCCGCTTCCCCAGCTTAATCAATGCATTCTCGACTCTTTTATCCTCGGGATTGGCATGGCCGCAGTCCAAATCGCTCTCCTTAAGGCCGATCTTGTTAAGAATGGAGAGCACCGTTCTGCGATGAAAGGCCTGACCCGAATGGGAGCTGCAGATCACGGCCAATTCCTTCTGGGTGATATTGAATTTCTGCATGGCCCCTGAATGGACAAAGGCCACAGCCAGAAAGGGCTTGCCCGAGGATCTTAAGAACAGGCCGGCCCGTGTGTTGCCAATGGAATGAAGAATATGATTCAAAGAATCGGTGACGCAGATGATTCCGCTATGGATACTTTCCACCCTGCCTGAACGGGTACGAATGGCTAGTTGGGGCATAATCCACCTCGAAAAAGTCAGATAATCTTCTGCTTAGTTTTCCACAAGCCTTCTTCTTCATACCGAAAACTTTATATGAGCCCCTGGGCAGGAAGTTCTTTCCTTGAGCGCCGTTGCGGGATTAAACTTTATTGGGAGCAGCGGCTGTGATATAATAATTCTGCTTCCTGGCAGCGAATAGAAGATTAAATGAAAAAGAGGTCATTCCATGCAGTTTGAGGTCGTAAAGGACATTCTCCTGTCCGATACCTTGGTTCCGGACATTTTTTTAAGCGATATCATGCCCCGTCTACCCTCCGATGCAGTAAAGGTTTATCTGTACTGCCTTTTTTTGAGCAAATACAAGAAGGAAGCACGTCCTGAGGATTTGGCCGCCAAGCTGGACCTTTCGGTGGATACGGTCAATGCTGCCTTTCAAATCCTGGAGCATGAGGCGCTTATTGTTCGCACCCCCAACCTCATCTCCCTGACCGATATTAAAGAGATCGAACTCGGTAAGCTCTACAAGCGCAAGACCACCTCCGACGGCGAGTCGGCGGTTTCACAAACGGCCATGCACATCAAGCGGAATCAGTGCATTGACTCCATCAACAAGATGTTTTTCCAGGGCCTTATGGCTCCAAGCTGGTACAATGCCATTGATCATTGGTTCTCCACCTATCACTTTGACGAGGATGTGATGGTCAGCCTCTTTAAAACCTGCTATGACAATAACGCCCTCAATATCAACTATATTGAGAAGGTGGGCCGAACCTGGTATCTGAAAGGAATCACCAACCACTGGGAGCTGGAAAAATACATGGAATCCTATGAGCAAATCAAGGCCATTGGCAAAACCATACTCCAGAAGCTCAGGCTCAGGCGTCCCCTCCAGGCCTATGAGGAGGAGCAGATTGAAATCTGGCTCAACGACTATGGCTATGACCTTCCCATCATCGAGGAGGCCTTTAAGCTGACGGTGGGAAAAACCAATCCCTTTAAATCGGCCCATACCATTTTAACCCGCTGGAATCAGGAAGGGATTAAGACCATGGACCAGCTTAAAGCTTATCAGGAGGCCTCGGCCAGGGGCTCCGACAAGCGTGAGCCGGCCCCCGGCAAGGTAGCCCGGCGCGATAACTTCCAGCAGCGCCAATATGACGATGATTTCTATGATAAACTCGACCAATTGTCCGTTCTCCCAAAGAACAAGAAAGGATAAGGTTAAATGGCAGAAATCAAACGGAATCTGGATAGCACGTTCGCCCAAAAAAGAGACAGGGCCTTGCAGGATGCCCAGAGGCGTAAGGAAGAGGTTTATGAAAAAATCCCCGAGCTGGCTCGGCTGGATGCCGAGATCACTCTTTCGGGGCTTCGCTATGCCCGTTCGTTATTGAATGATGCCGCCACTGACAGCGAGGAAAGGCTCTCGGCCCAGATCAACGCACTCAATGATCGCATGAAGGCGCTGCTTCTGTCCCACGGCTATCCGGCAGACTATCTCAAGCCCCGTTTTGAATGCTCCTTGTGCGAGGACAGGGGATACGTGACCCAGAACGGAATAACCACGCCCTGCTCCTGTTATCAGAAGCTCTATCTGGAACAGCTCTACCAGTATTCTAATTTATTGGACGACGGAAAAACGGGCTTTGAGTATTTTGATGCCTCCTATTTTTCCGACAAGCCCGACAAAGAAAAGTACCGGGTCGAGAATTCCCCCAGGGACCAGATCCTCTCTGTCAGGGAGCTGGCCCAATGCTTTATTGACCAGTTCACCGACCCCGAAACCCCCAATTACTATTTCTACGGACCCACGGGCACGGGGAAAACCTTTATGGCTAAGTGTATCGGCTTAGAGCTGCTGAAAAAGGGCTATACCGTTCTGTATCTGTCAGCACCGTCCCTGTTTTCCATTATCCATCAGTACCGTCTGAATCCCGACAGGGAGGAAGCCGGCGGGGAGAAGGCCTATAGGAATCTTATCACCGCCAACCTGCTCATCTTAGATGATCTGGGCACCGAGCCCAGCAGTGATGCCCGGTATGCTGAGCTTCTGTCCCTGCTTGAGCTGCGCAAGGCCAGAGGTCGGGACCATGCCGTTAAAACCATTATTTCTTCCAATCTGGATCCGCGTCAGTTGACCCAGTCCTATAACGAGCGCATCGCCTCCCGGATTGTGGGCGAGTTCAAGACCCTCAAGTTCTTCGGCGAAGACATCCGGGTCATGAAGAAGATGCAAGCCGTATCCCAGGAGGAATAAAAGCAATTTGCCATCACATGGTCAGGACGCCCTCGTCCGAGTTGATGATGAGCAGCACCTCTTCCTCACTGCCCGTGATGGCGTTGATATAGACCAGGAAATCCTTGTCGTCCATCTTGCCAATGAACTCATAGCACAGAAGCTCAGTGCCATAGTCGGTGGGGATAACGGCCAGGCCCGAGGGCTTGATGGATTCACCCCGGGTCACCTTCTGACGGGCTTCGGCTTCAGTGATTTTGGGGGTATCAAAGTTTCTGGTGGTATGGCTCATCAAATAGCCCTTGGCCTCAAAGCCCACCACCTCACCATTGTCCAGCGCCACCTTGACCTTGATCAGGTCGGGATAATAGGTGATACCGTCCTCATGGTAGGCATAGTTGATGGTGGCCACCCCGTCGCTCTCCAGGTAGTAGGAGTCCTTCATGTTGGTATAGCCCTGCTTCTCCAGGAACTTCCGGCCAATCTCCTTGGCCTCTTTGATGCCAATGGTATGCTTACCAACATCCCGGTTATAGAGATACCAGACCACATGCCCGCCGATAACCGATACGTCGGCCTCGGCCACGCTGTCCTTGGTTTTTCCGTCCAGCTCAATCTTGAAGTTATAGGTGTCAATAACACCATTTTTATTGTCGGACACCTTCTGAACATTGCGGATATTGTCCTTGCCCAGGAACTTGCCAATGCTGTCAGCGGCTTTGTTCTCGTCCACCTTCTGCCCGCTTAAGCCAAGAGCCTTACGCTTCTGCATGTGCTCCGAGAAGGGGCCGTCATAGATGAGGGTGGGCATCTCCTGAAAGTTCTTGTCAATGGAGCTGAAACTGACGGGCATATTCTCGGAAACCTTGCCCACATCTTCATTGCCCTCATGCCGTACATTCTCCCATTGGAAGTTGCCATTGGAAAGGTCGTTTTTCAGATCGTTGAGGCTTTCCTTCAGGCTCACCGAGAAGGAGTGAAGCTCACCCAAAAGCTTCATCTGTTCCTCGTCAATGGGCTTGCCCAGGGTATTCTGTTTCGACAGGGTCTGGGAGAAATCGGCCACCTGGGCCAGGAATTTCTCGGTATTGCTCAAAACCCCCACCGACAGCGGCAACTGGCCCAGGTTATTGGCTGCAGCGCTGGCCTCCATCCATACGTCCCTCAGCGTGGATGCCGAAAGCTGGGGGGACGAAGTCATTCTGGCTTTTAAAAGCATGACCTCAACATTCTGGACATAGTTCACCAGCTCGTAAAAGGCACGGTTATAAGCATTATTTAGCTGTCTGCGCAGGTTCTCGGCCCGGCTGTACTGATAGGCCCCAAATAAAGTCGTCAATAGCAGCACGGCGATAATCATATTCTTGGCTCTGTTTCTGGCCAAGGCCACATAAAAGGCCTTCATAGTATGGCGAATGCCTTTATCCTCATGGGTCTCTTTAATTTCGTTATGATCCAATCCCTTTTCCATTTCCTTATCCATACGATACTCCTTAACCTTTCATCAATGATGGGTGCTTTAGTATGCACTACTTTCCAAAATG
>Ga0116192_1001296_pt1 | contig 17784 bp, 14 predicted proteins | sample AD_UKC113_MetaG_FD_89876 | JGI IMG/M metagenome (GOLD analysis project Ga0116192, IMG submission 89876) | Active sludge microbial communities of municipal wastewater-treating anaerobic digesters from Hong Kong - AD_UKC113_MetaG | ecosystem: Engineered > Bioreactor > Anaerobic > Digestate... | reverse complement strand
TTTGGCGGAAGGAGGTGTAAGATGGTAAGAGTAATAAAAAAGCAGTTCCCTCCTTTAACAAAGAGGGTTCTTCCCTTTAACAAAGGGAAGTCAGAAAGGATTTTTGGGGGATTTTCACAGAAGAGAGGGTTTACTTTGATAGAATTGCTTGTGGTAATAGCGATAATTGCGATTTTAGCCGCTATGTTATTGCCTGCATTATCACAGGCAAGGGAGAAAGCAAGGCAATCAACTTGTATGAATAACTTAAAACAAATAGGGCTTGCGATGTCAATGTATGCACAGGACTGGTACGAGTATTTACCACCTGTGGATTATGGGAATTGGGGATATCAGGATACATGGATACATATACTTCTTGCCTGGGGTTATCTTCAACCAAAAATAACATGGGGAAACTCTCTTCCAACACAAAAAAAAAGAAACTATGTTTGGATGTGCCCAACTTTTGGTGAAAAAGGCTCTGCGGGAGCGTATGGGGGATATACCTACAATGCTCTTAATGCTTATGGTAATAGTGGTATTGATCCCAGTAGACCATGGACTGCCTTTTATGGTCCTGCTGGCAGGAAACTTTCGAAAATACCAAGGCAATCAGAAATAATATTAGTTAAAGACCATGGGTACAACTGGATATATGACTGGGAGTGGAAAACACCACCAAGTAACAACGACTACTATGTCAAAATACATTCAGGTGGATGTAATGCATGTTTTTGTGATGGTCATGTAGAATGGCTAAAATGTGATGTGCCAATACCGGGGAAAAATTTAGCAGTTAACTGGTAAACAGAAGGTATTGTCAAAAACTTAGATGAAAGAGAGATGAAAAGGAAAAAAGGAAGGAGTTAAAATTCCCCTTTTGTAAAACCGACAGAAGTAGCGGGGAGTAGCAGAAGTAGAGTTGGTGCCGTAATGTATTTCAATAGGTACAACGGGAGTAAGAGGGAATTTTCAGGGGAGATTTCAAAAGGGGATGGGTTGTTAAAAAAGGAAGAGAAACAGAAAAAGAGGAGATAAAAATGAATAAGAAATATTTTAAAAAAGTAGTAAATATGTTTATTTTTTATCTTTTTTTAAATTATCCTGTAATAAGTGAAGAAATACCGAGGATAAGAATTCCATTTTTTCAAGATAATGTAATTATAGATGGTAATATAGAAGAAGATGTATGGAAAAAAGCAGTATCAACGGGTCCTTTTTATTTACTTGGAGGTAAAGAAATACCGACGCAGGAAAGTGAAGCAGTAATATGGCATAATGGCAAGAGAATATTTGTGGCATTTATTTGTAAAGAAAAAGATATTGACAAATTAGAGGCAAAAGTTATTGAGAATGACAAGCAAGTATGGAATGATGATTGTGTAGAGTTATTTGTTTCCCCTTTTTCTGATGCAGACCCATATTATCATTTTGTAGCCAATACCTTAGGTATAAAATACGATGAAAAGAGAATAGAAGAGGGGAGTATAGACATTCCTGAATGGGGAGGCAGTTGGGAAGTGCAATCGAGGGTGTTTAGTGATAAATATATAGTAGAGATGTCAATACCTTTTGGACTTTTTGATAATTTTTTATCTTCTGATTGGCGAATAAGTTTTTCTCGTGAGAATAAAATAAATGGAGAATTAAGTGTATGGCCACCAATGGGGAAAGAAAGGGGTTTTCATAATCCAGAAAAGTTTGCTTTTTTAGAAGGAGTGAATGCCCAAATATCATCAGTTATCAAAGTAGAAAATGCAAAATTTCTCTTTTTATCAAGAGAAAATGGCCTTATAAATGGCAATTTAATAATAGATTTCAGCAATCAAGGAGATGGAAAAACATATATATTAAATTTTTTACTTTCAGGTGTTGACAATTTTTATCATCAAGAACAAAAAGAAATTTTCTTTTCTTCTGGGAAAACAGAATTAAATTTTCCAATCTCACTTATAAAAGAAGGAGAATATAAAATAAAGTGTGAATTAAAAGAAGGAGATGAAATTGTATACTTTTGGCAAGATGAGGTAGAAGTTCCGCCACTTTCTTTTTCTGTCAGTTTATTGAAGCCATATTACAGAAATAGTATTTTTCCATCACAAAAAATATCTTCTATTATTATTAAAATAGAGAATTTATCTTCAAATTCTTTACTAAAAGGGACAATAAAAATAAAAGGCAAAGACAATAAAGAAATAGTTCAAAAATCTTTTTCATTTAAAGGTAAAGAAAAAGAAATATCTATTCCTATACCAGATTTAAAAGTAGGAGAATATTTTATTCAAATAAAATCAGATAAAGGGGAGATGGTCATTCCTTTAAAAAAACTATCTCCAACAGAAGGAACAGAAGTTTGGATAGATGAAAACAATAATTTTGTAGTAAAAGGGAAACCAGTTTTTCCATTAGGATTTTATAGTGTTTCATCTTGTGTTAATTACAAGAAAAGTGGATATAATTTTATATTTAGTTATTCTCTCCCATCAAAAGAGACATTAGAGTGGTTAGAAGAAAATCAAGCATGGGAGTTTGCTTCAACTATTGGATTATTTACTCATGCTCGTTCAAGTCAATTAAATCAAGCAGGTATTCAAAAAGTTCAAGACCTAATTTCTCAGAATCCATATCGTATAGTTGGTTGGTATTGTGCAGATGAGCCTGAAATTCACAAGGACCTAAATAGGTCAGCATACAGGGATGCCTTAAAACTTATGAGAGATATGGACCCTTATAGGCCAATTAGTGTAGTTCATGATACCACAGGAGGTATAAAATTAGATAAAGACCTAACAGATATAATAATGATGGACCCTTACTTAGGTTTTGAGAAAAATAAGAATTTTCCTATGAGACCATTAGAAAGAATATCTATATTTATAGATGAAGCAGTAAAGTCCTGTGGAAACAAAAAGCCAGTGTGGGCAGTTCTTCAATGTTTTCCAAGTGGTTATTTTGGTGGGGATCCAGAGGTATCCCGTTATCCAACAATTCAAGAAATAAGAGCAATGACATATCTATCACTAATTCATGGAGCAAAAGGGATTATCTATTGGGCATTTTCCTCTTCTTCTTCTAATTTATTAGATGTTCCTGCTTTGTGGTCTGCTTTAAAAGAATTTAGTTCAGAAATACATTATTTAGAACCAGTATTATTATCTTCTTATGAGGTTAATTGGTCTAAAATAAAATCAGTTCATTATTTGAAGAAAGAATTAAATGGCGTTGAATATATTTTTGCAGTTAATACAAGGAATACAAGAGACCAAATAGATATACCTGTTGATAAAAATACATATTGGGTTCTTTCAGAGAATAGACAGGTTAAAGGAGATGGAAATAAAATAACAGATGAATTTGCCCCTTATCAGACACATATTTATATTAGTCAACCAGTTCCAGATTTACCATTTAGAAAAACATTGGAGAATTTTAGAGAAGAAGATGCATGGATTGGGGTAAGTGGTTCTGAAAATTTAGCATTAGGATGGGAAGGAGGGAAAATAAAGGTATCATCATGCAACCCATATCGTTGTTCTTTTGCTGCAATTGATGGTGGTTATATAAGTGATTGGCTTTCTTATAATGATAATTCACCTTATGTAGAAATAAATTTAAGAAAAAAAAGCAATATAAAGAGAATAAGATTAGTTTTTTCTCCGCAATACTTAAATAAAATTTCATATAATGTAAAATATTTTTCTGATAATAATTGGCATTTGATAAATTTAAAAGAACCAAAGATATATCATCTTTTCTGGGATGATGAAATAAATAAGTGGGTAGAATTTTCACCAGAACAAAAGGGAATTTCACTTTGTCAAGCAGTTGTCCATGAATATGAAATAGATATTCCAGAAACAGAAGCATTCAGGATAGAATTTTCTTCTTTTGGACATCTTGCAGAATTTGGAGCATATGAAAAATGAGGAGAATAGTTTGTTTTTTTATATTAATTATTATTACTGTTTTTTCTGTGGAAGGGGGTATAACAATACAGATAGAGAAACTGGCAGATGATTTTACTATTGGGAAAGGACAATATCTTGCCCCATTTGGATTAAAGGTATGTGGCACTTCTGGTGAAAAGATAAGTGGATTTAGTTTAGTTTTTTCAAATTTAGAGAGAGAAGATATAGAGGAGATAGATGTTTTTAAGGCATCAGGAGAATATAATAAATTTTTAATAAATTTTCCACAGGACTGGCAGAAAATAGATGGGGAAATAAACACAAATGAATTTCCGGAAATACAAGTAAATTTCAAAGAAGATTTAGAATTACCTGTTTTTTTTGAGAATAGAATTGAATTTCTTATTGGTTTTAAACTAAAAGAAACCATAAAAGGTCCTTTAACTTTTTCTGTAACTCTTACTTCTATTTCATTTGATAAAAGTAATAAGTTTTTCCCGTTTTCTTTAAAAGCAGATATTTTAGTTGATGATAAACCACCAGAAATAAAAGTCAATACAGAAAAACTTTATTTTTCTGACAATCTTACAGGAATTAGAATAAATGTTGAGACAGATGAACCATTAGCATTTCCTGCTCAAATAAAACCTCGTTTTGGATGGGATGCGAAAAAGAAAGGAATTCAATGGCAGATAAGAGATTATAATAAATGGCGACCAGAAGCAGAACAAGTAAGTAGTCGTATTTCTATGAATAAAGTAAAAGACAATTTTTACCAATATGATTACCTATTTCTTATTCCTCTTTCAGAAAATGATAAAGATATAAAAGAAAAAACAATTAGTTATTCTCTTGACCCTTATCCTGACCAATGGGGGGCAAGAAAAGATGACACTGGTTATGACCTTATAGATGGAGATGCTCGTCCTGGTTGGTTTTGTATATCAGAAGTAAGATGGGATATTGGCTCTGACCCTACTATAATTACTTTTGACCTTAAAGACAATGTTTTAATTGGTAGGGTAATTGTATATTGTTGGGAAAATATAGATAGAATTGAAATTTGGGGTAAAAAGGAAGAGGATGAAAATTGGCAAAAAATGACTTCTTTACCAGGAATATCATTTCCGTTATATCAATATTATATAGAGCCACATTTGAACTTATATGTTGCAGAAGCAAATTTTTCTCAATTACAACAAATTCGGTATTTAAAAATTCTTCTTTTTGGAGAAGGATGGAAAACAGTTACAGAAATAGAAATCTGGGGTTTTCCTCAATCTGGCACTGTTATTATTCCAAATGGGTTTAATATCTATGCGATTGATAAAGTAGGAAATACAAGCAAATATAATTTGAAAATAGAAAAATAATATATCCCAAAAAGATTTTGTGATAAATTAGTGTACTATAAAATCCAGTAATATATTAGCATCAAAAGGTTCAAAAACAAGGAAATCCTTACCATATAAGGTCTAATAAATCAGCAGAAAAATCAAGAAATTTTTGTAATTACCTAAGGTGCTACATACCAATATCTTTCCTGACTTCTGACACTTATGGTTTTCCTGTCTTGAAGGGGTGAAGTTGAGTTTAGAAAAAAGAAGCATCTGTTAAATTTAAACAGATATGAATGGAAGAAATTTTTGAAGTGGTTTTTAGTATCTGGAAGGGTAAAAATGATAAAAGAGCAAACGGGATTATCAGAGTATAAAATTTTAAAATGTTGTAATAAAATAAGGGAAATTATGAAAAGAGATATTCCAAAGAGTTTTGAAGGGATAGTAGAAGTAGATGAGACATATTTTGGAAGACAGAAGGAAGAATAAAAATATGGGACAAAAGAGGAAAGAAGTAAAAAGCAAAAGAGAGAGAGGAACTAGGAATCAGCCAGTTTTTGGGATTCTTTGCAGAGATGGGAGAGTATGGGCAAGAATAATAGATGGAGTAGAAAAGAAAGATTTACAGCCGCTTATTGAGAATAAAGTTAAAAAAGGGACGGTTGTTTGTTCAGATACTTGGCGAGGTTATACAGGGATAGCGACAAAAGGATATTTACATAGATTGGTAAATCATAGTGAAGGGGAATATGTAAATAAAGAAGGAAATCACATAAATGGACTTGTCCAAAGGCTCCCCTCGGGCGTAGACCCAACGGCCGAGCCTGTGGATTTGATATTTTTGAAAATATGTTTTACAATATTTTTAGGTAAGTAAAAATAATTAAATTTAGTGGCTAAAATTAAAGATAATCCAAAAATAAGTACTTTTTGGTATTTTAATATATGTTAATTGTAGTTAAATAGAAAATATTAATTAAACAATTATTCGGGATAAAAAAATATGAGAAACACAATTTATTTAAATGATGGATGGAAATTATGTTGGAGGTCTTTTAGAGATGAAAAAGATATTGATAAACTTACAACGGGCTCTACTGATGATTGGATTTCTGCGACTGTTCCTGGGGATGTTCATATTGATTTATTAAAAAACGGTATTGGTCCTGATTTTTATTATGGATTAAATGCAGATTTATGGAGATGGGTTGAAGAAAAAGATTGGTGGTATAGAACTGAAATAAATACTCCAAATATTCAACATAATGAAGTTGTTCATATAATTTTTGAAGGAGTAGATACATTCTCAACAATTTTCATAAATGGTGAGAAAATAATTACAAATAAAAATATGTTCACACCAATAGAAATTGATATAACCCAATATTGTAAAAAATATCAAAATATAAAAATTGCAGTTAAAATATCTTCTCCTATTTTTTCAGTTGATGTAAATAAAGACCAAAAAATTGTTGATTCAAATTTACCAAGAATGTTTGCAAGAAAAGCACAATATAATTATGGATGGGATATTGCTCCAAGGTTAATTAGTATTGGAATATGGAGACCTGTCAGAATAGAAACATATAATTGTGGTCGAATAAAGGACTTCTGGATAACAATAAAAAAATTAGATAAAAAAAAATCTATTTTAGAATGTGAATGTGAAATAGAATATTTTAAGCAAATAGAAAATGGGGAAGTTAAAATAGAAATATTTGAAGGAGCAATTGATGGACAAGGAAATAAAATAATAGAAACTTCAAAAAAAATATCTTCTAAAAATTTTCCTTTAAAAATATCAATAAATCTAAAGAATCCCAAAATATGGTGGCCAAATGGTTTTGGAGAACAGAATCTTTATTCATATATTGTTAGTTTAAAAAAAGATGGAAAAATTATTGATGAAAAACGAGGAAATTTTGGGATTAAAAAAATTGAGTTAATACAGGAGAAGTTATCTAAAAGTGAGAGGTCTTTTTATTTTAAAATAAATAACAAAAAAATTTTTATAAAAGGGCTTAACTGGACACCATTAGATGCTTTACCTGGGAGTATAGAAAATGAAAAATATGAAAAAGTAATAAAACTTGTTAAAAATATAAATGCAAATATGTTAAGAGTTTGGGGTGGAGGAATATACGAACCAGATATCTTTTATGATTTATGTGATAAATATGGAATTATGATATGGCAGGACTTTATGTTTGCATGCGGTAGATATCCTGAAAACAAAGAATTTTTAAATGAAGTTAAAGATGAAGCAACTTATGTAATAAAAAGATTAAGAAAACATGTATGTATTTCTTTATGGTGTGGTGGAAATGAAAATGATACATTTAGATATTGGGAAGATGGACACAATTATATAAAACATAAATGTAGAAATGTGTTAAAAAAAGTATGGGAAAAACTAAATACTCAAACTCCTTTTATTCCTGATAGCCCATTTTCACCGTCAGAAAATGACCCCAATGATGATAAAGAAGGTGATGTTCATCTATGGGCTCATGGGAAAAGTTATAAAGATAATTTTTATATAAAGAAGAGACCAAAGTTTGTAAGTGAAATTGGACATATATCTGTTCCTGATAAAAAAACACTTTTATCCTTTATTCCTGATGAGAAATTATGGCCTGTTTTTAATGAATATTGGTATTATCATTCATCAGATACATTAAGAGTTGGATGGAAATATAGAATTAACTCTCTTTTCAATTCAATAAAAGCAAATAATTTACCACAACCTGAAAATATTGACCAATTAATAGAAATAACACAAAATCTCCAGGCAGAAGCATATAAATTCTGGGTTGAATTTTACTCATCAATACCTGATTGTGGTGGAATACTTTTATGGAATGTTTGTGATTGCTGGCCTCAAATATCAGATAGTATTATTACATATTCACTTACTCCCAAAAAAGCATATTATAAAGTAAAAGAAATTTTTAAAAAAGCTGAATATTAGTTTTTCCGACCAGATACTAATACCATATTTTAATGATAGAATAAAATTATTCTAAAAATAAGATATGAGGCGGCGGCACAGAAATGTTTTAATTCACTTTACCCCTTCAAAACAAGAAAACCATATAGGATAGGGGATTAAGCAATTTATTGTAGTATAGCAATCTTTCTTTTTATCTTTTATACATCAGTAAAATACTCTTCGTCTATCTCAAAAATTCCTAATATTCTTTTTGTCTCATCAGTTAATACATTCAGCATTTTTTTTTACTTTCTCTATTTCAAGTATACCTAATTCTACACCCTGTAAAATGTCTAAAAATGATGTAAAACTATTCTCTGGTTTCTCATCTAACCAACCACTTTCCTTTAATCTTTCTTTTATTTTATTCACAGACCAGCTGTGCCAGACCTGGTCTGGAGGAGGATTAACATATTTTTTCAGTAGATTTATTATGTCTCAATTTACTTTTTGGATAGTAAAAACATTAATTTTAATTTTTATTTAAAAAAATATTGTGTGAACTAACCTTTTTTAAAAAAGAAAGGTATTTTAAATAGGATGGTAGATACTCTTTTTGACATTCGGATATTCAAGTGGAGGAGGAAAGAAAATAAAAAATATAATAGATGAGAGGGTAGGGTAGTAAATTTTAAAATCTTTTTGTTCTTTCTTTAAAATTTTTAGCAAATAAGGGGGAATCATCTTCCATATTGCCTTGAGAGGAACAATAGTATACTGCTGGATAAATACCTTTTACCTTTTTTCTAATCATTTTATCAAAGGTTAAAATCAAAGCATTATACTCAATCCCTAAGGTAGCCAATATCAAATCATAGGTTTTAAGCTCTCTTATAGTAGAAGATATATAGAGAAGTAGCAGGTATATCCGTGATCATTATTTCTTTTCTATGTAATAATTTCCACAATTTTTTTTCCACTCTGGATTTTGAAATTCCTTTTTTCAATAATGTCTTTGTTGTTTCTAATAACATAACTGAAGGAATAATTATTTTGGTTTTATCCAAAAAGTGCGAGAGTAATTCAACTATTTTCCAAGCATCTTCAAAATATCTGTTCCATCTAAAACTGCAATTATGAAACTGGTATCTTCTATTATAAAGGTCATTTATACCTCATTTCATATAAAATTTCATTGGCAGGTTTAGAATTTTTAGGCTGCTCTTTCTTTGTTATTACTAATTCTTTTTTCATTTTTCTTATCATCTTTTCTATTTTTTTCCTCATCATTTTTCTTTTTTTTCATTTTTATACCTCCAAATAAACTTTACAATATTCTAATTTTAGTGTTAATTTAAAAAATTTTTGGTATCCAAATAGTATCCATATGATGTCCAAAATCATACAAATTCATACAAAATGGTATAAAAAAAATTCATATAAATCATTGATAATCAATGGAATTACAACAATATCAAGAATTTTCAGAAAGTGGTTAATTAGCATTACAAGTGCGCCGCTCTGCCGCTGAGCTAAGGTGGCATTATTTAAACTATTATATTAAATTATTTTTTTCTTTATGGCAATAAATATTTATAATAAAAAATGATAAAAATTAGAAGAAGAATTAAAATAAAAATAAGGACTTTTAATCTTTTTCTTGATTTTATTTTTGTAAAACCTGACAAAACATCTACTTTTAATTTTTCTGAATTTTCTGGGAAATTTGGAATATAAGTTAAAATTTTCCCTAATTTTGTTCCTAATCGCATTTTTACATTTAAGGCACATTCGCTTGCTTCAAATAATATGCTTAAATCTCTTCCTCTTAACCTAAAAATAGTTATTATAAAACTTGGAATAAAAATTAAAGCACATATAACAACAATTGCAAGAAGTATATGTGTAAATTTAATCTGTGAAAAAACCCTTGTAATATAAGCAAAACATGTGCCAAGTGCAGCAAAAGCAACTCCACCTCCAATCATTATGTCCCTTATTGAAGAAGATGCAGAAGGAGAAGTAAGTGTTTGTTCTACTTTTTTTTGTCTTGTTTCTGTAATTTTTTCAATCTGATTTTTTATATTTTCACCTATTTTTATAAAAGGTGCTTTTATTCCTTCAAGCAAGCCCACAGGATTTTTTATTATATCCACAATTTCTGCATCCCACTCATTCCCGCTTCTATCAGTAAAAATTCCTCTTTTACCAAGCCGAATTCTTCCCATATCTCCAGATGTTAATGGAGATGCAATTTGAAATTGAGATTGATTGTTTTCTTTCCCTGAGATGTTTAAATACATAATAAATGTATTACTCATTGAAGATACTTTTTTATGGGCATTTATATCTTTTACAAGAATGTTTAAATTTATTTTTCTTCCATCAATTACAAGTACTCCTGCTTCATACAAAGAAGTAATATCAGGATTATATACATTTGAAAAACTGACAAAATTATTTAAAAATTCAATTATATATTTTTTATAAAGAATTAACTTTTCAAGGTCTTTAATACTCTGGATAAAAGGTAAAACAGATAGGTCTTTCTCTATAAGTTTTTCTATTTCTTCTTTGTAATTTCCCTCAATATACTTTTTAATATTTTCTATTCCAATTTGTTCTACTTTTTCTCCTTTTTTGTTTTCAATCCAGTCCTTATAATTTGAAAACATCTTCTTTATTTTTTCATAATTCTCTAATGTTAATTTATTTGAGTTTGGGAAAATTTTATTTACTATATTTTCTTTGAAATTTTTTATTTTATCTTTATATAGGATATTTATTATTCCATCAAAATCCAGAATTAAATTTTTATTTGGTGGAGCAAGAGGTAATTTTTTTAATTTTTCAATCAGTATGTCTCTATTTTCAATATCAATGTTTTTAAAATCATCTTCTTTCAATTTTAAAAGTTCTTCTGTTTTTTCATCAAATTTTAAGAAATTAGAAAGTAGAAAATACTGCTCTATTTTTTCCTCTATCTGGGTAAATATATTATGAAGATAAGGGGTTTCTTTTCCAAATATCATTATGTCTGTTGTTTCTTTATCATCAGGGATTATTCCTTTTTCATACCAGTTTAGGTATTCACTACATTCTTTAAAAAACTCATCTACAATTTCTTTATCAATCCCTTTTTCTCCATTAACATCTATTTTCCAACCTATTTTTTCTATTATAATTTTTATAAGAGATGAAATCTCTTCTTTTTCAGATGAGTCCGGGGTAATAATTCCATCACCATTTAAAATACTTTTTGCCATAATTTCCTGCGAGTTTCTTACCTGACTTAAATTTATTTTTTCTTTTTCTTCAATTCCTGAATTTGTAAGTATTATTTCTGCTGTTTTTATTAATAATTTTCCTGTTTCTGTCTGGTCATTTATATCTGAAAGAAGTAGAGTATCATTTCCATCAACAATAGAAGGGTTTTTTATGAGAGAAAGTATATAAGATATGGCATTTCTTACTTCATCTGTTCTTATTCTTTTGTTATTATCTATATCAAGATATTCAAGAAATTTTTTATCACAATTTAGTATCTCAATTGGAACACTTGTTGCTGCCCAAAGACCTTCATCTAATTTCAGAACATTTAATAAGTCCTCTCCTTTTTCAATTACTATTTGATAACTGCCACCATAGTTCTTAAAAAGAATTTTATCCATAATTATCCTCTAATTTCAACATACCTTTTCTATCCATACAACCATTTTTGATTTTCCTCTATTTGCCCAGAGAAAATAAGGAATTGCTTTAAATCTTTCTTTTTTATAAATAAGTTCTGGATAGAACTTTTCATTTTCATAAATTGGCAATTTGGTGGTTTCTAAATTCATTATTTCTCCATAAATTATTGGTACCCAATCAAAAAATCCTTTTTCAAATTTTTCATTTAATTTTTGTTTTTTTATTTTAGAAGAAAAAAGAGATATTTTAGGATTATCAATACTTTCTAAACAATAAACAATAGGACCTTTTTTAATAGCAATACAATTTTTTGTGCTTTCTATTTCAGGATGAGAAATATAAAAAGAAGGAGAAATATCAAAATTTATAATAATTTTATTTTCTCCTTTCCATATTTTTTTTATTTCATAATATCCTGGATTAGGAGAAAATTCATCTTTACCATCTTTTATTTTTGTCTTTTTACTCCACGATGGGATTCTTAGGAAAATTGAAAATTGTTTTTCTTTATCTAATGCAATATCTATTTCAACTTTTCCCTCAAAAGGATATTTTGTTTTCTGAATTATCTTTACTTTTTCACCTGAAAAAAGAGAAATTTCACTTATTCCTTCTCCATAAAGATTTATATATATTCCTTTTTCATTTATAGAATAGAAATATCCAGGTAGAGAAGCAATCATCCTTTGAATATTTGGTGGACAACAAGTAGTACCATACCATTGTTTTCTCTCGTAATTTCCCCTTGAAGCAAGTGGATTTACATAAAAATATTTTTCTCCATCAAATGAAATACCTGAAAGAAAACCGTTATAAAGTGTTGTTTCAAAAATATCAAAATATTTGCTTTCAGGAAATAAAAGGAACATCCTGTATTGCCACATCATTGAAGCAATAGAAGCACAACTTTCGCAATAACTTCTTAAATTTGGTAGTTCATAAGGATACCCAAAGGTTTCTCCATCATATCTTGAACCAACTCCACCTGTTATATAAATTTTTCTTTCAGATAAGTCATTCCATAATTTTAAAAGTGTTTCTTTGTATTTTTTATCTCCTGTTTCAGAATAATAATCAGTTGCTCCACAAGATAAATAAAGCATTCTTACTGCATGACCTTCAAGTTCTTTAAATTTTATAAAAGGTATATTTGGTAATCCCCAATATTCTGGATTTTCTACTTCAAGAAAAAATTTCGCCATTTCTAAGTACTTTTTTTCTTTTGTAGTTCTATAAAGTTCAACAAATGCCATTTCAACTTCAGGATGTCCATCTGTTTTTTCTAATTTCCCTTTTCCAAATTCTTTACAAATATAGTCAGCCCATTTTATAGCAATATTTAAGAAGTTATCTTTCCCTGAACTTCTAAAATGGGCAATTGCTGATTGTATTAAATGCCCGCCACAATACAATTCATGAGAAAATTTTAAATTATCAAATTTTTTTGTTGTTAAATACGCATTTGTGTTCAAGTATCCTGATTTTTCCTGGGATTTTCCAATAATTTTTATTAAATATTCTAATAATTTTTCATTTTCCTTGTTATAAGTATTTTGTAAATCAAAAGAAACACCTTCAATCCATTTATAAAGGTCTGAATCAGTTGCAAGTCGTTTTGTTATTTCACCACTTTTTTCACCAGAAACAATTCGGAAATTATTTACTGTACCGTATTTTTCAAAATTTTTGTATAAAGAAGGAATACTTACTTTTCTGTTAATCTCCATTCTTTTTCCAAGGAAACCAGATAATTTTACATTTTTAATTGCAACAGGAAAAACATTACATTTTGAATTTTCTGTTGGTTCAATAATTTTTTCTTTCATTTCACCACCTATTAAGCAGTAATATCAAGTTTTTCATAAATTATTTCATTTTCAAGTTTTTCTCCTCTTATAAATCTTACAACTTCCTCAACAGAAAATTTTCCAAGTTCTTTTAACCCATTTTTTACCAGACCGGCAATATGAGGAGAGATAACAACATTTTTTAATTTTCTTAAAGGACTGGTTTTATCAAGAGGTTCATTGCATGTTACATCAAGGCAGGCAAAAATTCGCTCTTTTTTAAGTTCTTCAATAAGGGCATTTTCATCAATTATTGCTCCTCTTGCTGTATTTATAAAAACACTTCCATCTTTCATTTTTTGAAAAAAGTCCTTTCCTATCATACCCTTTGTTTCCTCAGTTAATGGGGCACAAAGAGCAATTATTTCACACTTTTCTGCTATTTCCAGTAAAGTATTAACTTTTTTCCCTCCTAAATTTTTAATTCTCTCTTCTGACCAATACGGGTCATAAACATAAATTTGTTCGCCAAATATCCTTAAAAATCGTAATAAGTTTTTCCCAACATTTGATAAACTTATAATTCCTATATCAGGACCAACAATTTCATCTGTGTATTCCATCAATTTCTCATTTTCTCTCCACTTTCCTGTATTTTTTATAAAATCGTTCCACCAGAAAATTTTTTTTACAGAAGTAAGAATATATCCAAGTGCTGTAATTGCAACAAATTTTCCTAAAACATTTGAACAACTGCTAACTCTTACTCCTTTTTCCATAACTTCTCTTTCAACAATTGATTTAATTGAACCTGCTGAATGCATAATAAATTTAATGTCAGGAGCAAAACTGAAAATTGAAGAAGTTATTTCAGGAGAATCCCAACTTGTTATAATTATTGTTGCTCCTTTTAAAAATTCCTTAAAATTTTCATTACCATTCCATACTTTTACTTCTCCATAATTTTTTAGTTTTTCAATTTCTTCTTTTCCAAAATTCTTTTCAAGTTGTTCAGGAACAACTAAAATTGCAATTTTTTCCATTTTTCTCTTATGTTATTTTGTTTTTTCCCATCTTAAAAGTTCTGCCACACTACTTAAAGTAGAACCATCTTTAATTTCTTTTCTTATCCTATTTTCTCTTTCAAAAACATCCATAGCCCTATTTGTTATTTCTACAACCTTTTCTTCTGGTATTACAACAACCCCATCTATATCTCCAACAATCCAATCACCTGGTTTAACAACCTGCCCTCCTATCTTTATTGGAACATTTATTTCTCCAAACCCTTTTGGTTCTCCTGCCTGTGGAGTAATACCAACAGCAAATGAAGGAAAATTCATTTCTATTATTTCTTCTACATCTCTTATATATCCATAAATAACAACTCCTGAAACGCCCTTTACTTTTGCACTACTTGTTGCTAATTCTCCCCACACAGCAGGACTAACTCCACCTGCATCAATAACAATAACATCCCCTTTTTCAGAAATATCTATTGCCTCAACTGGTTTTGCCCAATCACCTGGAAATGTTCTTACTGTTATTGCTTTTCCTGCCATTTTAAATTGCCTACCAAGAACAGGACTGATATCTTTTAACCAGCCACCTCTATGTAAAGCATCTGAAATATTATCAGTTGAAACTTTAAGTAGAACTTCTCTTATATTTCCTTTTTTTACTCTTTTATAATATAAAGATGGGATTTTTTTTAATTTTTTCACTGCTTCTTTCAATTTTTTTACTTCATTTTCTACATTTTCTGACTTAGTTATCGCTCCTCCAACTATAAGGATAGATGCTCCACTTTTTATTGCATCTGATATATTTTCAGAATTTAGTCCACCTGCAACAGCAACAGGGATTTTTATATTTTTTGCAATATCTTTAACAATATCAAAAGAGATATTCCCTGTCATTTGTTCATCAATTGGCGTGTGAACTGATATATAATCAACTCCTAATTTTTCAACTTCTTTTGCTCTTTTTAAATTTGCTGATTCTTCCATTAAATCAACCATTACTTTTCCCCCATAATTTTCACCTGCACTTACACACTCCTTTATTGTCTGGTCAGAGGCATTCCCAAGAACTACAACAATATCTGCACCTGATTTAAATGCAATTTCACTTTCAAGTCGTCCAGCATCCATTATTTTCATATCTGCAATTATTTTTTTATTGGGAAATTCCTTTTTTATTTGTCTTATTGCTTCTACTCCTGTTGATTTAATTAAGGGAGTACCAACTTCTATCCAATCAATGCCTCCTTTAACAACTTCTTGTGCAACTTTTATTGCTCTTTTCAGTTCAGTAAAATCAAGTGCAACCTGAATTACTGGAAATTTATCCATTTTTTATCTCCTGTGTTCCTACTATTTTTTCCTTATTTTTTTTGTAATTAATATACAATTGAAATTATTTTCTCTTTCATATTTTGCTTCATCTACCATTGTTTCAATAATCTGGGGACCAAGGCCATAAATAGCATCTTCTTCGTCAAAATTTTTAAGTGGGTTAAATGGAGAACCATTTTCTTCAATTTTAACATGAACTTTATTTTCACTTGATACCCATATTACTCTTATGAACTGACCATCATTATATGAGCAGGTTATTAAAGTAGAGCATATTTCATCAATAGATAACATTAATTCCCATGTTTTTTTAAACCCGATTTTTTCCTGTGAACACATTCTCTGAACAAAATCAGAAATTGCTTCAAGTCCAGCAAATTCTTTTTCTACAATTAAAACAGCAACTCTTTCTTTATTTCCCATTTTTATAATTTAAATAAATTTTTTCTATTTCGTCAACCATTTTATCAACTGAAAACATGCTCAAAATTTTTTCTCTCCCAACTTTTCCCATTTTTTCTGCTATTTCAGGGTTTTCTAAAAGAATTTTTATTTTCTCAGCCAGTTTATTTATATCTTTACTTTTTACTAAAAAGCCAGTCTGTCCATCTATTACAATTTCTTTTGCTCCATCCACATTAAAAGATACAACTGGTTTTCCACCTGCAAGGGCCTGTGCTACTGCTTTTGGGAGTCCCTCTCTTAAACTTGTATGTACAACAATATCTATTACTGAAACATATTCTGGAATTTTTTCAGGTGGGACAAGACCTGTAAATATTACTTTTTTTTCAATCCCTTTTTCTTTTGCAATGTTTTTTAATTTTTCTTTCAAGATGCCATCTCCAACAAAAATAAGTTTTATATTTGAGAAATTGTTAACGAGCATAGAAAAAGCAGAAAGTAAATATTCCTGTCCTTTTAATGGGAATAATCTTCCTATCATTCCAATAACTTTTTCATCTTTATCAATTCTCAATTTTTTTCTTAAATATTCTCTTTTGTTTTGAACTTCAATATATGGTGTAATAGGAAAACCACTGTAAATGACAGAATATTGATTTTCTTTTCCTATGCCATTTTTAAGATACCTTTCTTTCATAATTTCTCCAACACATATAAAATGGTCAGTAAATTTTCCTGCTATTTTTTCAGTTATTTTGTAAAAAAGATAAGCAAATTTTTTTTGGTTTGGATAAAAAGAGGGCCCATGAATTGTATGAATAACAGTTGTTTTTCTATTTGATAATTTTCCTGCCATTCTTCCAAGAACTCCTGCTTTTCCACTATGGGTATGAATTATATCATATTTATTTTTTTTAAGGACTTTAAAAATTTTAATGAAAGCAATTATATCATAAAATGGGTTTAAGTTTCTTATAAGTTGAGGAATTATTATTAAATTTATATTTTTATTTCTGACTTCATTTTCTAAGGAACCTTCTGGTCCCTTAGTTTTTCCACTTACAAGGTCAACATTATATCCTTTTTTTTTAAGCCCTTCTACTGTAAAAATTGTATTTTCCTGCGCTCCGCCAATAACCAATCTTGTAATAATATGACATATTTTCATATCAGTGCAGTAATTCTCATTAATATTTAGTTAGCAGGTATATTAAGGAGTTTTATAGCATTTTCTCTTGCAACTTTATTGAAAACAACTTCTGATATTTTATTTTCTTTTTTCAGTTTAATTAGAAAATCAACAAGAGGTGTTGGTGTATCAGGAGCACATATATCAGTTCCAAAAAATAATCTATCCTGAAATTCATTTAAAAAGGAAAT
>Ga0116192_1001292_pt1 | contig 17811 bp, 17 predicted proteins | sample AD_UKC113_MetaG_FD_89876 | JGI IMG/M metagenome (GOLD analysis project Ga0116192, IMG submission 89876) | Active sludge microbial communities of municipal wastewater-treating anaerobic digesters from Hong Kong - AD_UKC113_MetaG | ecosystem: Engineered > Bioreactor > Anaerobic > Digestate... | reverse complement strand
GATTTTACCTTCTTAGCTGTTGGTCTTGTTACCATTTGCTATCAACTCCTTTGCTACTTCACCATATGCAAGTCCCGCCTTTGACTTCCTATCAAAGTCTATGACACTCATGCCGTAACGATTTGCTTCACCCACTCTGATAGATCGTGGAATCTGCATTTTAAAAATTTTCATCCCATTACCATAGGCTTCTGTAACTTCAGCACAGACTTCCTTGTGAAGATTGGTTTGCATATCGCACATCGTCATCAAGATTCCTTCAAACTGAATTCCAGGGTTTATTCGCTTTCTGATTTTTAAAATGGTTTTCGTTAAGTCTGTAAGTCCCATTGTTGCGTAATATTCAGGATTAATCGGAATGATTACGCTATCGGCAGCTGATAGTGCATTAATGGTTAGCGGACCTAACGAAGGATTTGTATCAATGAAGATAAAATCATAATCGCCGCGCAACGGTTCCAGGATATTTGAAAGTAATTTCTCACTCCCCATTTCCATACGCAGGTTAGCTTCAACAACTGATAAATGAATGCTGCTCGGCATAAAGTCTATTTTGCCATGGGAATGGATATACTCTGCCTTATTTGGCATTTCTTCCTCATCCATAGCCTTGTTCATAGCTTCTGCGATCGTTGTATGAATAGAAGTGCTGTCGTCCACAAAAGAAGCTGTCAAATTGGCCTGCGGGTCAAAGTCTACTGCCAATACCCGTTTACCAAGCTCGCCAAGAGAATATGCAATGTTTCGGACACTGGTTGTTTTGGCGACACCGCCTTTTTGGTTCGCCACTGCTATAATTTTTCCGTTTTTCATAAACATCCTTCTTTCTAAATTGTATTTTTCTTTTCACACCTTATAGTTTGATTATACACTCATATGTTTGAATTAGCAATATCTTTTCAAATTATTGAATGTTTTTTTATACGTTATCGTTGCTAATACACACTATAACGTGTATATTATTGATAAGGACGGTGATTAACTATGCCTTTAACAATGGGCGAAAAAATACGAATTCTAATAAAAAGGAAGAAGACAACAATCTCTGAATTAGCAACATTAATCGGTACTACTAATCAAAACTTATCCAATAAGCTAACCAGAGATAATTTCTCAGAAAAAGAACTCCAGCAAATTGCTGAAGCCCTTGGATGTCGATTCGAAGGATTTTTTATTTTTGAGGATGGAGAGCAGATATAATCTTTTTACCTGCCCACTTAAAATGTCCAAAAATGTTCTAATTGAGGTGTAGCATGTTCATATTAAAAAGATTTAAAATATTCAAAAACGAAGCGTGTCCATGTGGTAGCGGCCAAACCTATGGTAAATGTTGTAATGATAAAAATGATGCTAATTTCGATACAGATCACACTCAAAAATTATTGCTAGATATTTCAAAAATGTTTGACTCATATAAATATGAAACTTGCTTGCATCCAAATTCAGATGAGTGTAAGCCGCCAATTAAATCAGCACATTCTATTCAAAACCATGGCGTTTTATCCCAGATTTCATACAAAAATCATGTGATGGGATTTAGAACAGACAAGACAAATCCATTTAAAATCATGAGTCAAGATCCTTCAACCATAGCACTTCGAAGGGAATTAGATAAGATCGGTGTCAATGATGCAACAACCCATACTTGCTTTTGCAATTATCATGATAGTAAGGTGTTTGCCCCGATAGAAAGCAGTCCCAAAGGCTTTGATCCAACAGATAATGAGCAGCTTTTCTTGTTTGCGTATAAAGCATTTGCATTTGAGTTTTACAAAAGTAGAGTTGCATTTATCGCAATGCAGAATCTATTTAAAAATTTACCTGCAAAACTGAAAAAGCATCCATTTCTCTTCGTCCCTGAATACCGAGAAGCTCAGCTTAAAGAGCTAGAAATGAGTTATTATAAACAACGTTTTGATAATATGCTAATAAACAATGAATATAGCGATATCTATACAGAAGTTATCGAGATTCCATTTAAAATTGAATTCGCTACTATCGACTGCATCTCACCAAGATTTGATATTACTGGTGGTAAAGTAAAGCAATTTACAAAAGGCTTTATGAAAAGGATGTTCATGACTATATTCCCTTTCGGTGATAAATCTTATATCTTGTTATCGTATCTTAAAGAAGATAGCGCAAATTTTAATAAATATGTTACAGCAATTAAAGGAACAGAGCTCCAACGCATTTACGAGTACTTTTCTACATTTTTACCATTATATAGCGAAAGCATTGTCTTGAATCCTAAGCTACTCCAAAAATGGGGGAAGGAAGCAACTTCAGCCTTTACGAGTTTATCTAACCTTATTGGTAAAGATTTAATTCAACTAGAAAATCAATTTGCCCTAAACCTCTTCAAAAGCTATCATAGAAACTCTAATTTAGAACCTACAAAGTGTAATTTATTCATAGAACTCTAAGCAACAGAAATGCAAAAAAATCCTGAATCTCTTATAAAACTCAGGATTTTTTTGCATTTACAACAGACCTTCTGTCGGTTGACATGTTCCATCATACTATATCCGAATCGCAATACATACTTCTAATTCGTTGATCTGCTCTTTATTCTTAAAATCATCACCATCGGAAGTGAAGCTAAAAATCCTTGCAGACCGCTTAAATACTAAGATTTCCACTAATTCTCCCTTTGTATTCTTACTACGCACTCCACATGCTCGCTCCAGGGGAACATATCCACGGGCTGGACTTCTTCGACCTGGAAGCCGGAGCCGGTCAGGAACTTGAGATCCCGGGCCAGGGTGGAGGGGTTGCAGGAGACATAGACGATGCGGCTGGGGGCCATGTCCACCAGGGTTTTAAGCAGGTTTTCGTCACAGCCCTTGCGGGGTGGGTCCACAAAGACCACATCAGCCTTAATACCTTTCTCGTAGAGTTCTGGGACTACTTCCTCAGCCAGCCCTGCATAGAACTCCGCATTTTCAATCCCGTTGTGCTTTGCGTTGCTTTTGGCGGCCTCCACCGCTTCGGGCACTACCTCAACACCAATGACCTTTTTGGCCCTGGATGCAGCAAAAAGGCCGATGGTTCCGATACCGCAATAGAGGTCAAAGACCGTCTCATTGCCTTGGAGATGTGCATAATCCACGGCCTTCTGGTATAAAACCTCGGTCTGGGCGGGATTGACCTGGTAAAAGGAAAGGGGTGATATCTCAAAGGCGAGTCCACCCAGGGTGTCCTGGATGGTATCCTTGCCAAACAAGGTGATATTTCTGTCCCCCAGTATCACATTCCCGGGCTTGGGGTTGACATTGAGTATCACACTGGCAAGGCCGGGGATATCCCTCTTTAAGCGGTAAATCAGCTTGTTGGCCTTGGGGAGCTCGGGCTTTGTGGCCACAATGATGATCATGACTTCACCCGTGTTAAAGCCCACCTTAGTGACCACATGGCGGATAATGCCATGACCCGTGGTCTCGTTATATACAGGGATGTTCAAGGCCTTTATATAACCCAATACAATATCCTTGGCCTTGTCGCTTAAGGGATGCTGAATAGCACAGCTTGGGGCTTCAACAATCTCATGGCTCCGTCTGGCAAAAAAGCCTGCCACAGGGCCGCTCTTGCCCATGCCCACAGGGTATTGGGCCTTATTGCGATAGTTTATGGGCTCTGCCATGCCCAGGGTATCATGAACCCTTACATCGGAAAGACTGCCAATTCGGGCGAGATTATCCACCACCACCTGGCGCTTGAAGGCCAGGGTCTTAGCGTAGGTCATATGCTGGAGGCTGCAGCCGCCGCACCGCTTGTAAACAGGGCAGAAGGGCTCCTGCCGATGAGAACTTTTCTCGATAAAGGCCTCTATGCGCGCGACGGCATAGCTTTTAAGCACCTTGATAATCTTTACGCCGACTTTTTCACCGTCCACAGCCCCTTGCACAAAGATGGCAAAGCCGTCCTTCTTTCCTACTCCCATGCCCTCATGGGTCATGCCGGTTATCTCCAAATCAAGGATTTCATCTTTCCTTACCATGTGTTCTCCTTTGTCCATCTTAAGTGGTTTATGTTATAAATTGATATCGCCCCTCATAGAATAAGCATCCGACGCCGGATGCTTATCAAATACTGATGTCATACAGATTTATGAGGAAACTGTCTAGCCTTTAATCTTCCCTATTCTTTCCCTTATACTTGCTCAGTATGCCATTGAGCCTGGTATAGGCGGTATTGAGCATATTCTCGATCTTCTCCATCTCGGAGATGTTCTTCTTGGACTCCTTCAGTCGGCTGTCCATGGTCTGGCCCACCTCCAGAATCTCGGTGGTGTTCTTGTTCAGGTCTCCGATAGTTTCCATGAGCTTTTGGTTGGCAAGGAGCTGTTTATTGCTCTTCTGAGCGTAATCATCCAGGGTTCCCACCACCTTGCGTACCCGTTCGGTGATGTCCTCAATGGACTGGTGTACATCGGCAATACTTCTGGCACCCTGCTCCACGCCGCTGACGCCTTCGTCCATGCTCTGAACGGTCCATTGAATGCGCTCCTGAATCTCACTGAGCTGCTGTTTAATGGCTTTTGCGGCGCCACCGCTGGCATCGGCCAGCTTCCTTATTTCATCGGCCAGAACGGCAAAGCCCCTGCCCTGCTCTCCTGCCTTGGCTGCCTCGATGGCCGCATTGAGAGCCAATAGATTAGTTCTCTTGGCGATTTGGGTAATGGTATTGGTAATCTCCTCAATTTTTTCTGATGAACCTTCGAGCTGTTCAATCTGCTGGGCGATATCCTTAACGGTTTCGGAGGCCTTCAGAATGGTCTCCTTGGCTTCCTGAGCCGTTTGCTTGCTTCGTTCGGTAACCTCAATGGCTTCCTGGGTCACAGAGGCATCAACCTCCACTGTTTCCAAGTTCTCAGGCTTCACCGGAATGGGCTTGGGCTGGAAGGAGGCCAACAGCTCCTGCATCCCCTGGGCCATGTTCTTTAAAAGCTCCTTGTTCTGCATAAAGCTTCCTGCCAGTTCGGCCCGCATGAGGGAAATGGACTCGCTGACGGCAATGGTCTCCTCAAGGATTTGCTCACGGGCATCCAGCACATAGTTGACGCTTTGCGCCATCTGGGTGAATTCGGGCGCCACAGGGTCATTGATACGGGACTTAAGGTCCCCTTTCTCAATCTTTTGGAGAAGGCCCGTCATCTGTTTGATGGGCTTGATGATGGATTTGCTCACAACAAAGGCCATAAGTATTCCCACTACCAGGGATATCACCGCAAGTCCAATGATGGCTGGAATGATAAAGAGCCTAATATCCTTGGTATCGGTGTTCTCCTCGAAATGAGCAATAAGAATGCTATTGAGCTCCTGGAAAGCCGGCGACAGCTCGTCCCTTAAAGCTTCTATACGGGTTACGCCTTCGGCCTTCTTATCGGCAGCCAGCCCCTTCAGGGAAGCCACAGCCTGCTCCATGGCAGCTGAAGCCTTGTCCATGGGCTGAAGGTCTAGGTTTTCAGCATTGAGTTCAGTGAGCAGTGTTCTTAACTCGGGAATGCTTTGGGCCACTATGGCTTCAAGCATTGCCGCATCCCGCGAAAGCCCTGCCGCAGCACCCTGGCTCTGAACCTCCAGAAGGATGAACTGTGCCTTTAGTAAAGTTTCATTCCTCTTTAAGGCATCCTCCAGGTCCTGTGTATCAATGCTCTTGGTGAAGGACGAAAGGAATTCCAAATCTGTCAATATGGATTGATAGGATGTAAGCAGATCCAAGGATTGAACATAAAGCCCCTCCAACTGCTTTATTATCTGGCTGTATTGATCGGTAAAATTGTAGGATGGAAGCTCAGAGGCCTGTATGGCCGGAAGGGTGGTGGCCTCAGCGGCAGCCATAAGGAGCTTGTCCATGGTCTCCATGGCAGCCTGGCTCTCATTCAGAAGCACTTGTGTTTGGGCCTTCAGGGTTGCCATGGCATCATTCCTATCCTGAAGGGGTTCAAAGAATGATTCTGCCTCTGACTGAAGGGAATCCAGCGCCTTTTTCTGGTTTGAAAGGCCTGTATGTATTGCCTCCAAAGCTGCAATTGTCTTTTCGGTATTCCATTGGCCATAGTCCTGCAGGTTAAGTAATAAGCTCTGCCATGCTACCATACTCTCTACTAGGGCAGCATTTAGCTGCTGCTCCTGAGCCCCTGTAACGGTAGGACCAATGGTTTCCTGGTAGGCCGCAGTAATGGCCTTCTCCTTTTCCTCAATGGCGGCAATGAGGGATTTAACCTTTTGATCCGCATTGGCGGAAATAGCATCAAAGCTTGCCAGGTCAGCTATTATGTGTTGGCACTTGTCCAGAATATCTTGGTCGATACGGGCTAAATCAGAGGAAACATCCCTCTTTTCCACCATGCCCAGGTAGAGGATATTGGCCTTTTCATCAGATAATCCGCGTATTTCCTCCATTTGTCTTGCCAAGGAGGAGTTGTAACGAACTTCCTTGACGCCCTTCAATACATAAACCCCGGCAAACCAGGATACAGTACCAAATAGAAATACGAAGAGGGCTATTAACAGTGAAAAACCAATATATACTTTGCTTTTGATTGTTGCTTTTGTCATAGGTCATCCTCTGAAAACAAGATTTGAGCCCATCATATATATTTAATCATATACCAACACGGGCCAAAGTTCAAAACAAATTACATCTTCTCTTCGGATGAATAATATATTATAATATTAAAAGTCATCCCTTAGATAATTAGGATTTTGTTTCATTTTTGTTAAGTTTATTTTATCTGCAACTGGGGCGTTTTAGGAGTGAAATTATGAAGAAAAGGACAGGGAAAATCTCTGCCAAGCGCCGAAGCTATTTATCCTTTATGTTCATCCCCCATCATAAAGGGAATGTGCGCACCATAAGAATCAGCAATTACAGGACAACCCTGCTCACAGCAACGGCATTCATGCTGGTTGCTCTTTTAACGCTTACAGGATATACCCTCTCAGTAGTCAGACAGAACAAAGCGCTAAAGGCACAACATGCCGAGGAGCTTAACACTATTCTGGCTGAAAAGGCTAAGCTGGAGGACTATATTGCCAATCAGACCCAACAGCTCATAGAAAACTCCGAGCTCATATCGGCTGCTGCCACTTCAAAATCAATCTCTGAAGAAGCCCTTAATAAGGTTATCGCCGAATATGAGGATATGGTGGTAGCCTATGTGGATAAAAATATGAACACCATCCGTTCTGTCAGCCGCGGCGGAAGCTCCGGCAGCACAAACACCACCTTCCAGGAGAATCTGGCTAACCTCAAATCATTGATTAAGACAGTGCAAAGCGCCAAGCTCGCTGAGGATGAGATCGACAGCAAGATTGCAAAAAAGGAGAAGGAGCTCACCGAATACCTGGACTCCCTGCCCACTTACTGGCCGCTGGATGAGGTGGTTCCCGTGGACTCTCCCTTCGGAAGACGTCTCCATCCCATCTACAAGCGCTATATGACCCATGAAGGGATTGATATCGGCGAAAAAAAGGGAGCTCCCATTTATGCCGCAGGCACCGGCAAGGTGATTCAAGCCGGATGGAACGGCGGTTACGGCAATTGTGTTATCATTGATCATGGAAACGGCTTTAAGTCCGTCTATGGCCATTTGAGCGCTTATTATGTTAAAGAAGGAGAATGGGTGACCAAGGGACAGAAGATTGCCGCCATGGGTAACACCGGCAACTCCACCAGCACACATCTGCACTTTGAGATCCGGGTCAACGATGTGCCCACCGATCCCACCAAATTCTTGGAAAAGCGCTAAAGCAGGCCATTAAACATACGAAAGGGGTCAATACCATGTTTAACAAAAAAAATACTCCGCTTGCCATGGATACTGTCATCGGAGAATTCACTTCATTTGTCGGTAATATTGAATCCGAAGGATCTATCAAGATTCTTGGAAAGGTCGAAGGAGACATTCGGGCCGGCGGAGATATTTATATTGAACCCACAGCCTCTGTGGTCGGAAATCTTTACGGAAGCAACGCCTATATCAGCGGTACCATTAAGGGCAATATCCTGTCCAAGGGTATACTGCATCTGATGGCCCAGGCCAGACTATACGGTGACATTGAGGTGGCAAGCCTGGTTACCGATGAGGGTGCCATCTTCCAGGGCTCCTGCCGTATGATTGAGTTGAACAAGACCGAGGAAGAAACCTCAAACGGCAACCATAAAAAGAATCGCTTAAAGTCCAAGAGCAACCTGGAGGATTAGTACAAGGCTAAATCCCGTCGGTTGACAGGGTGACAAGAAGCAATCCGCTCCTTAAGCTGACCGTGGCTGTATCCCCTATAAATTCATTGCTGATGCCTCGGCTGCTTCCGAAATAGAGGGTGGCCTCGTGAAGCGGATAGAATAGACCTTGAGTGGTAACCCCCTCGGCTTGAGGGGTCAAAGAAAGCAGGGAAACCTTATGGTTTTCCTGTTTTTTTAATATCAGTTGATATGGCCCCCGATCCTCAAAGGATCCCAAAAGACGGATTTGATTATGGGAATCCTCCAGAATAACCTCAATCCCTTTCTCATGGACGGGATACAGCATGAGAATATTGCCCAGGGTATGATCCAGGCGGGTCCCGCTGGCGCCCAAAAGAACCAGCTCGGTGGCTCCCCGTTCAATGGCCAGCTCCAAAGCCAGCTCCATATCGGTGAAGTCCTTTTGAATAGGGAAAGGCAGCACTTCCACCCCCTGCTGGCCCTGAAGGTCCTCAAAGACCGTGGAGGATATGGAGTCAAAATCCCCTAACAGTACATGGGGCATAAGATTTAAGGATGCAAGGCTGGCCCCTCCGCCGTCGGCGGCAATGACCAGGTCGGCCCAATGAAAGCGCTGCCTCACTCTATCATTGTCGGGCAGGCTTCCGCTTCCCACTATCAACACCTTCATCCTTCCATGCCCCTTTGTTTAAGAAGGCTTACAAAGGCCTTGGGATCTTCACTGTGGAAGAAGGCCGAGCCTGTCACCATGATGTTGGCACCGGCTTTGACCACTTCTGCGACGGTGTTCTCATTAATCCCGCCATCCACCTGAATATCCACCTTAAGCCCCCGCTCCTTGACTTTGCTTCTGATATTTTCAATCTTGCGAAGCATATCCCTGATGAAGGTCTGCCCGCCAAATCCGGGATTAACAGTCATGACCAGAACCATGTCAATCTTGTCCAGAACGTAATCAATAACGCTTTCATGGGTTCCCGGGTTCAAGGCCACGCCTGCTTTAAGGCCCATTTCACGAATCTGGGACACCACCCGGTCCAAATGCCTGGCAGCCTCGGCGTGAACAGTAATCATGTCGGCCCCGGCCTCTTTAAAGGCTTCAATATAGCGCTCGGGGTTACTTATCATTAAATGAACATCCATAAAAAGCTCTGTATGAGGCCTTAAGGCCGAAACCACCAGAGGGCCAATGGTCATGTTGGGCACAAAATGTCCATCCATCACGTCGATATGTATCCATTCGGCGCCCGATGCTTCGATCTTCTTTACTTCTTCCCCCAGCCTTGAAAAATCAGCAGATAATATAGATGGTGCAATAATCATAATGTCTATCTCCTATACCTATTGTCGTAAACTTCCTTCAGTTCCCTGTACAATTCTACATATCGATAATAACGCTTTTGGTCCAGCTTTTGCTGACCTATCAGATCTCTTACAGCACAATCGGGCTCACTGGTATGGCTGCATCCCTTAAACCTGCACTGGCCAATACATTCCTCGAATTCCGGATAGTATTGCTCCAGGGAATTATGGGAGATATCCGAAACCGAAAAGGAACTGAAGCCGGGGGTATCTACAATGAAGCCGCCTCCGTCTAGCCTGAAAAGCTGAACATGCCGGGTAGTATGCTTGCCCCGCTGAATGCGATCGCTGATATCCCCAGTCTCCATGAGCCAATTGTCCAGGATCATGTTGAGAATGGTGGATTTGCCAACCCCGGACTGGCCTGCAAAGGCCGTGGTATATCCTATAAGCTCCCTGCGAAGTTCCTGATAGCTGTCCTTGAAAAACTTGCTGAGCACAATGATGGGAAAGCCCGTTCCCTGATAGGCTTTTTTTAGCTCATCGACACGATGGGCATCGTCCAGATCAAATTTATTAATCAGGATAAGGGGTCTGATGTCCTTGGATAAGCAGGTTATCAGCAGCTTGTCCACCAGCATGAGGTCAGGATCAGGGCTCCTGACAGCCAAAACTATGGCAAGCTGATCAATATTGGCCACTGGCGGGCGAACAAAAGCGTTTCGCCTGTCCAGAATCCTATCGATATGTCCCTCAAGCTTTTTTTCGTCTAAAATCCTGAACGTGACCCGATCTCCCGCTAAGGGGGTCAGTCCCCCTTCCTTTCGGTGGACCCCCCTGACCTTGCAGGTATAAAGGTTTTCAGAATCCCCGTCCAGAACCTGATAAAAACCGCCTATGCCTTTAAGAATAATCCCCTCGGGCAAGCAATAGTTCACCTTCTATCTGTAAGTATGTTTATTGTCTAAAAGTTTTGCTCACTGACCAGAGCATCATTGACATAAATCTTGATGGTCACGCCTCCGGGTACGGGAACCGGAACCACTACCGGATAGGGGAAGTCCTCAGTTCTCACTGTTTCAGTGAAGAGGGGATATTCCTCTCCCGTGGATCTGTCAATGACAACACCACGGAGCTGTACCGACTCACCATAATCAAAGCCGCCCGGCAAGTCAACAATAATGGTCTTGTTGGTGGTGCCGCCTGTCTGATTGCCGCCCTGGTTGTTGCCCGGTTCAGTAACATTATCTTCAAAGAAGATATCGACAGTGGTATCTTCAGTCACCGTAGTACCCGCCTTGGGCGCCTGATCCACAATCTTGCCCCTGTAGCCCTCACGGCCCTCGGGGAAGGTTTTGCCCAGCTTAAGCTTGGCTGCCAGAAGTTTGTTGACGGCCTGATCATAGGTATAGCCTATCAGATCGGGAACCACCACTTCCTTCTTTTCAGGGCCAAGGCTCCAATAAATGGTTATCTTTGATCCTCTCTTGACCAGAGTTCCGGGCTCCGGATCGCTTCGGATGACATAGTTCTGTCCGATTTCTTCGTTATATTCGGACTTTTCTTCAACCTCCAGGCCATATTCGTCCTGAAGCTTAATTCTCAGAGCATTGTGCTCCACATACTTGACCTTGGGGATCTCCACCAGGTTTTCTCCCTTGCTCACTACGAGCTTTAACGGGGTTATTCCGCCGATCTTGAAGTTGGTATCGGGCGGCGGGCTCTGGGAAATGATGACGTTTTCATCCACATCATCGTTATACTCATAAACGATTTCAGGGGTGATGCCGGCAAGCTCCAGTTCAGCCAATACCTCATCAAGGTCCCTGGCCACGTAATTGCCGATGACATAGTCCTGGGGCTTATTATCTTCACCGGGGATAAAGCCCGTGTCGGTCAGCACAGCCTTGACGAAATATCCGATACCGCCCAGAATGACGGCAATCAGCATGAAATAGATAAGTCCCATCAAAAGACGATTGCTGCGGCCTTCCGTATCAGGTTTCTTCTTTGACGACCCGGCTCTGCTGCTCCTGCTCAAATCCTCATCCCCCAGCCTCTCAAACTTCTTGGTGCTGAATCGGTCTCCCTCATGCTTTACATTGGGGAGAACGATATCGGTAATACCGTTTTGTGCTCTGATATTCTCAAGATCATTGATAAGCTCGCTCACCGAATCATAGCGGTCCTGACGGCTCTTGGCCAGGCATTTTAAGATAATCTGATCCAAAGCCGGCGGGATATTGGGACTATAGGAGGACGGCAGCGGCGGCTCATCCTGGATGTGCTGAAGCGCGATGGCCACAGGGGTCTCCCCGTCAAAAGGAAGCTTACCGGTGATCATTTCAAAGAAGGTCACACCAATGGAGTAAATGTCCGATTTCTCATCGGTATATCCACCCCGCACCTGTTCGGGAGAGGAATAATGCACCGAACCTACCGTATCAATTTTCATGGTGGCGGTCTCACTGGACACCGAGCGGGCAATGCCGAAGTCGGTGACCTTGGGCACTCCGTCCGAATTCATGATGATGTTATGGGGCTTAATGTCCCGGTGAATAATATGCCGGCTATGGGCCTTGGACAATGCACTGCAAATCTGAATGGCTATATTGATGGCCTCACGCCATTCAAGCTTGCCCCGCTGCTGGATATATTCCTTGAGGGTGATGCCCTCCACATATTCCATGACAATAAAATAACGATCATTGTCCCGCCCCACATCATAGATCTGAACGATGTTGGGATGGGTGAGACTGGCCGCCGCCTGGGCCTCGGTATCAAATCTTTGAAGGAACTCGGTATCCTCCCGGAATTCATCCTTCAGCACCTTAACGGCTACAGTCCGGTGGAGATAACGGCATTTGGCTTTATAGACCTTGGCCATTCCCCCCGAACCGATTTCGGACAATATCTCATATCTATTTCCTAATACTGTTCCTATCATTCCTTGCACCCCTTTGTGCCTACATCCAGGCCACGATAACTGTGATATTATCGTTTCCGCCTCGTTTTTTGGCGGCTTCGACGAGACGGTCCGCCACGGTTTCCCGTGGCTCTTTCAGAACCTCATTACGTATTTCTTCATCGCTGATTTCACTATAGAGCCCGTCAGTGCAGAACACATAGACGTCACCCTCCAGAATGGGTGTTGTATAAAAGTCAGGGTAAAAATTATCCCTGAATCCTAATGCACGGGTTATGCGGTTTCTGTCAGGATGGTTATGCGCCTCATCGGAACTGATAAGCCCGCCCTTGACCAGTTCGGCCACATAGGAATGATCCTGAGTGAGCTTTTCAATGGTGTTGTTTCTGATACGGTAGACACGACAGTCTCCAATATGCGCAATATGAAGATGTTCCTGATACACCACGCCTATGGACAGGGTGGTGCCGCTCTTTAGCCCCCCCAGCTTATGATTGGAGTAGTCCATGATCCTGTCATTGATAGCAAAAATCTTTTCCGATATTCTGTCCTGAATGGATTCCTCGGTAGCCCCTGTGGAAACACATTCAAGGATGATGGAGGACATTTCTTCTACAGCGATTCGACTGGCCTCTTCCCCGGCCAGATGGCCGCCCATGCCGTCGGCGATAATAAATCCCACGGGTTGGCCAGAATTATCTAAAACAATATTCCAGTTATCTTCGTTCTTCTCACGTTTTAAGCCAATGTCGCTGAGTGCCGAATACCTCACGCTTTACACCTTCCCTGTCTTCATTAGGGTATTTCTGCGTAACTGGCCGCATGCGGCCATGATGTCGCTCCCAAGCTCCCGTCGTACGGTACAAGCAATGTGCGCCTTTTCTAGAACCTGCTTAAATGCTTCGATTCTGGCCCTTGGACTCTTAGTAAAGCGGGTCCCTTCCACTGTGTTGACAGGTATCAGGTTCACGTGGCACAGGGTTCCCTTAAGCTTTTGAGCCAACATAGCCGCATACTCCGATGAATCGTTGACATCCTTGATCAGTGAATACTCATAGGTCACGCGCCGGGATGTCAGCCTGGTGTACTCTTTACAAGCCCTCAAAAGCTCATCCATGGACCATTTCCGCGCAACGGGCATGGTCTTTTGCCGGACCTCGTCGTTGGGAGCATGCAGGGAGATGGATAAATTCACAGGTATCCCCTCCCGGGCGAAATCCAGGATGCGCGGCACAATCCCACAGGTTGATACTGTCATCTTTCTGAAGCTGATATTGAGCGTGTTCTCATCATTAAGCCGCCGCAGAAAGCACATCACATTATCATAATTGTCAAAAGGTTCGCCAATCCCCATAAGGACCACGTGACTGATTCTTTCCCCAACATCCTGCATAATGGAAAGAATCTGGGCCATCATTTCGCCCACTGTAAGGTTCCGCACAAGCCCCAACGGTGAGGATGCACAAAAAGCGCAGCCCATACGACATCCCACCTGTGTGGACAAGCATACCGAATAGCCGTAGTGGTACTTCATCAGCACACTTTCAATAATGTTGCCGTCTTTCAGCTCAAAAAGGTACTTTCTTGTTCCGTCCAGCTTTGAAATCAGTTTGTCGGCAATCTTCAGGCCGCCGGCTGTAAATGTGGCGGAGAGCTTGTCACGCATTTCCTTAGGAAGATTGCTCATGGCAGAAAAATCCAGCTTCCCTGAATACAACCATTGCTCGATCTGCTTAACCCTGAAGGCGGGATATCCCTGCTCAGTCAGCGTCTTGGCAAGTTCATCATGGTTCATATCCAGTACGTCCAGTTTTTCTTCCATGTATCCTCCTGTCTAAGAAAGCCACTTCCCCCTAAGGGGTAGTATCCTTAGGCATTATATCGTATTTTGAATGGTTTCACAAGTTTAGGCCTGCCCGTTGCGCAGAAAGCCCTTCAGGCAGGTTTAAGCACACCCATGAGGAGTCGTGTAAAGTTTTCCCCGGCAATGGCCTTCACATGGGCTTCCGTGTAGTTGAGCCTCAGCAGGGCTTCAGGGATTTTATAAAGCTCCTCGACGCCGTTCATGCCATGGGGCAGACCAGAGAATCCGTCAAAATCGCTTCCCAGTCCCACATGCTCCGGTCCCACCAGGGCGGATATATATTCTATATGCTTAATTATATCCATAAATTGGGCATTTCCCGAATTGTCAAGGAACAGGGGGTAGAAATTGATGCCTATCACTCCGCCGCTCCGGGCCAGCGCCTTAATCTGATCATCAGTGAGATTCCGCGGATGGCTGCATAATGCGCGGGCGTTGCTGTGGGATGCAGTGATGGGCTTCTGGGTGATCAGCAAGACATCCTCAAGGGTCTTATCGGAGCAATGGGAGACATCAATAAGCATCCCTAATTCCTGAGCCCTTGCCACCACTTCCCTGCCAAAGGCTGAAAGGCCATTATGGCGGCTTTGCCCTGCAACACTGTCACAAAGCTCGTTGTCGAAGTTCCACGCCAGAGTAAGCACCCTCAGCCCCATGTCATACAGGCGGTCCAGCTTTTCCAGGGACCCGCCCAATATTTCACCGCCCTCGGCTTCCAGAAGGCCATAGACCTTTGAATTTGACTGGTCCTTTAGTGCATTCTCCAAATCCTTTGCCGTTCGAATGAGCTTCAGCCGCCCAGGATATTGATTTCCCGCAACTATGGCCTTTTGGAGCTGGGATTCCATAACCTTTTCAGGTTGGTCACGGAAACGGCTGCCCGCGAAGGACGCGAACACCTGTATAAAAGGCCCGTTGGACAGGGCCCGCTGTGCATCCCAGTGAAAGCGGTTTGAAAACAGCGCCTCGGGTGTATCAATGCGTGAAAGTATATCACAATGGGCATCAAAAAAAAGCATGGCTGCCCTCCTAGAATGCATTCTTAATCAAGTTAATGTCTCTGATTGTCCCGTCCCTGTCCATCAGAAGCTCTGCTACATCAAAGCGAACAGGCAGGTTATGGAGCTTATAGCGCTCCATATAGGCCTGGGCCAGACGCCGGATATTGGCCTGCTTGGCATAGGAAACAGCCTCCCCGGGGGTGCCGTATTGATTGCCGCTGCGGGTTTTAACCTCTACAAAGGCCAAATACTCCCCATCCCTGGCCACAATGTCCAGCTCTCCCAGCCTTCCCGCTCTGAAATTCCGGGCCAGGATGGTCCATCCCAGTTTGGTCAGGTACGAAGCGGTAAAATCCTCTCCCCTTGTACCAAAATCCCGGTTATTCATCCTTGCTCTCCCAGCCGTTCTCAAGGCTTAAGGTCCGGCCATAGGCCCCTATTCTTGAGCCGTAGGACTCATCCAGCCTGCTGATGAAGGCCAGAACCTCGGCCACAACCTCATAGAGCTCTGAAGGAATCTCACTGCCCAGGGAGATATGGGACAGGGCTTCAGCCAGGTGCTCGTCCTCGACCACGGGGATTTTGGCTTCCTTGGCCTTCTCAATTATCTTCTGGGCTATCTCGCCCTTTCCTGTAGCAATGACCTTGGGGGCCCGATCCTCACCGGGCTCATAGCTTAGCGCCGACGCCTTTTTTATTTTATGGGTTTCATTCTTGTCCGATGCCATAAAACTCTCCCTCTAGATCTTAAGGTCTACCCGAGTTTCAAGCCCCAGGGCTTCCTGAGCCTTTTGGGCGGCATTTAAGGGACCGGCTTCTTCCTTATCCAGCACCCTGCATTTTAACTCAGCCAGCTTATATCCTTTCTCTATGAGCGCGTCATAGAGCGCCCTGTGGTTTTCCTTGACCAATGCAACCAGCTCCTCTTGCTCCACCTTAAAGCTGATGGTGATGACCTTGCGGGTGGCATTGAGGAAGGATTCGATACGCCCCAGATTCATGGTCTTTAAGGACAGGAACAAAGTGAAATTGTCAGCATCGATTTTATTCCGTCCCTTTTTACGCTTCATCACATAGAGCTCACCGGTGGTGCTCTGCTGATTGATTTTTAAAGGAAGCTGTATCATGGTGTCATAGGTGACCACCTGGTTGAAGAAGCGGAAGGCCTGGTCCATCTCCTTAAGGGCCGGAAGCACTTTGTCCTGGTTAGCCCCATTAAGCTGTTGCAATACTTTTTGGGAGAACTCCATAACCTCCTTCAGGGCCTTGGCCTTGCTGTTAAGATCGGTGTCCTCCACCTTGCCGTTTTCGGCTTTGATTAGCGCTTTATCAAAGAATTTATCGAGAATATGCTTAATCTCATCGGCATCGCCCTTGTCCAGCTTGCCCGTTTGGTTATGTACTTCCTCCAGACTCTTTTGAATCAGCTTCAAAAGGCTGTCGGCTTCATGGGGCTTTAACAGCTCCTTCAGGGCGCTCTTAAACATCTCCTGGGTTTGGCTCTGGTCAAGGGCCTCCTTCAAGGCTATGCCGCCCTTGATGATCTTGCCTGCCATATCGGCAAGATTAAGCGTTGCCGAGTTCTCCTGGCTTTGAGGCATCTCCTCAAGCAGGGTCCTGTTCAGAAGCTCCCGAAGGGTATTTGCTATGGTTTCCTTCTGCTCCGGGGACTGCTGGGCCAGCAGCTTGTCCAGGGCGCCAGACAGCTCCTCCGCCTTTTGAGAGGTTACAAGGGGCTCCAAAAGCTGCTTAACCTGTTCGCCCGCCTCCTTTAGCCCCTCAGCAAGACCATCCCTGACCAGGTCAAGCTGGTGGTGAAGCTGAAACTCATGCTGAGTTATTCTATCCAGCATTTTGAGCATCTCGGGCTGGTTCTCCATCCCATTGGCCGTGAGAAAGGCGGCCTGGTTCAAGGGTAATCCGGGCTCTGCCTTGATGAGCTTCATGACTTCATTGACAAGCCCGTTGGAGGCCGCAGCACCCATGGCCGTAAGACTGTTTGAAACCGCTGTTTGCACGCCCGATGCTTCTTTCCCCTGGCTCTGAGCCTCATTACTGACAATCCTGGCGGTAAACTGCTGGTTAATCTTCTCCCCGATTTCCAGGGTTATGTTCTCTCCTGGCTGTGCCGTAAAGCCCTCGGGGACCTGAGCTTTAATGGAGCCGCCATCCATAAGCTTGATAAACAGCAGGCCGTTTTCCAGGGACTGGATCTTTCCCTGAATGAGCGCGCCTGTTTGAAGGCTTTCTAATGAAGCCTTGGACAGGATATCAAAGATTTGCTGCGAGACATTGAGATCAAGCTTAATGGAATTCACGTCATCACCCTTTTCATGCGAAACTCTTGGTGAAGCTTCTGCGGTGGATGGGACACAGGCCCTTTTCCCGAATGGCCGCCATATGTTCGGGAGTACCATATCCCTTGTGCCTGGCAAAGCCATAGCCGGGATACTCCTTCTCCATGGCATCCATCATCCTGTCCCGGGTCACCTTGGCCAGAATGG
>Ga0116192_1001291_pt1 | contig 17822 bp, 14 predicted proteins | sample AD_UKC113_MetaG_FD_89876 | JGI IMG/M metagenome (GOLD analysis project Ga0116192, IMG submission 89876) | Active sludge microbial communities of municipal wastewater-treating anaerobic digesters from Hong Kong - AD_UKC113_MetaG | ecosystem: Engineered > Bioreactor > Anaerobic > Digestate... | reverse complement strand
CGGTCTCATTGGAGCTCTCAGTAACAATGAAATTACCCTTGATGTTACGGATGGTCTTGGATGCATGGGTATTAAGGAAGGTCAGATCCAAGGTGAACTTGTCACCGGCCTGTACCAGAGTGGGGGTGGAGGCATAGCTCTTGACAATGATCTTAGGAACATTCTTTCCTGCCTCAGGCTTGCCGCCGTCGTTGGTAGAATCAATGAACACTGATATAGCCTGAGCAATGGAGGTGTTGTTCCCTGCTTCCACCGATTCCACCTTAATGGTTATGGGAACACTGCCTCTGGCTGCATCGGGCTGGGGTTGGAATCTAAAGACGAGGGTCTTGGTCTCATCCTTCTTCAGGCTTGAGATAATCTGCAGGTTCTGGGAAACAGGCATCAGCGCTGTTGTACCATCGGCTGAAACCTTAATCTGGCGAGCCTCAAAATCACCGCTGTTCTTCACCTTGACGGTGACGCTGAAGCTGTCACCGGGCTTCACATTGGTCTGAGAAGGTGTGATCTCCACAAGCTCAATCTGGGACACCTTATCCTCATTACCTGCAACAGGAATCCAAACCTGCTGTTCATCGGTAACCTTATTGCCCTTTTCATCGGTGTATTCAATGCTGAAGGTCAAGGGATAGCTTCCGCTCTTAAGGCTGGAAGAAGCACGAACGGTAAAGTTCATGTCATAGGCTTCATTGCCGTAGATTCGGGTAAAGTCATAACGGCCGGTTCCAGAGGAGAGGGTAAAAGTATCCTGTGAAAGCCCTGTTAAGGTAACCTTTACATTTTTCGCGGTAAAGGAACCTCTATTCCAGATGGAGAGAGGCACGGCAAAGGTGCTGCCTGCTGCGGCAGAGACACTCTTACCATCTTTGAAATTAATCTCAAGATTGGCGTTGGTCTGGGGATTGGTTATCTTAAGGTATATGGTAAAAGTCTCTGCAGGATATTCGGTATTCCATGGGTTCGTATAGGACAGCTTAAAAGTGAAGGGATAGGTTCCCTCTGCCGCAAACTTGTCTACCTCAACAGAAATGCTGGCGTTGGTTGTGCTGCTTTTATCAAGCCGGCTTATCGGCATAGTCGATACTGCCTTGCTGGAAACGAAGGGGGAATCCTTATCATAGACAGGCACATACACGATGTTTCGTGCTTCATAGAGGGAACTGGTATTCTTAATATTGAGTTGAATGGTATTGGATTTTCCCGCCTCTACCACATTATAGCTTGAAAGATCGACCTGGAAGGTGGGCTTGTATTTAGAAGTATCGGGCTGCTGAGGATTGGGATCTGTCGTTGGCTGCGCTACCGGAATCACTATGGTGTTTTCATATGTACCCTGAACGCCCGATATTGTATACTTTACGGTAAAGCTCAGGTTCAGGAGCGAAGAAGACCCGAAGTATTTCATGGACTTGATTTCAAATGCCTCAGTGTCATTCTCTGAAATGGTCTCATTGATGGCATAATCTAATCCCTTGCCAATGGAAATATTGGAGTTCCCGCTGAAATCAATGGAATTAACCGTAATGGTATCAGCACTGTTATTCTCAAAATTCAACGCCAAATCAAAGAATGTGCCGGGAGTAACCGTTGAGGGGTTTGTTGCTACGTTAATCAGTTTCAAATCATTGGCCGCGTTGGTAGGCAAGGTCAAACCCGTCATGCTAACGAAAGTGGTGAAAAGAAAGACCACCAGTACAATCCAAGTTTGTGTTTTCTTAAGCGTTAATTTTCTCATCATGCATATCCCTTCCATTCTCAATCTTTTCTATCTTTCCGTCGCGAATCCTCACAATGCGTGACGCATAGGAGGAGATTTCAGTGTCATGGGTGACAATCACCAGGGTTTGATTTCGCTGTTTGGCCATGTTTGTCATCAGATCCATCATTTCAAAGGTGGTCGCCGTATCCAGATTCCCGGTGGGCTCATCGGCAAAGACCACCTTGGGATTATTGGAGAAGGCTCTGGCTATACTGACACGCTGCTGCTGACCGCCGCTCATCTGTGCGGGCTTATGCTTCATACGATCCTTTAATCCCACCGCCTCCAGCAATTCCTTGGCAATCTTGATACGCTTGGATTTTGGAATGCCGCAGAAGGTAAGGGGCATGGACACATTCTCCAGCGCCGTCAGTGTGGGGATAAGGTAATAGCTTTGAAAGATAAAGCCTACATAGCGCTGTCGGAAAAGGGCCAATTGGTTTTCGTTCAGGGTCTCAATCCGTGTCTTGCCTATGTAAATGGAACCCTTTGAAGGCTTATCCAGGCCAGCCATCATATGAAGAAGGGTTGATTTTCCCGATCCCGAAGGACCTTGCAGACAACAGATTTCGCCTTCTTCTATGTCAAGGCTGATGCCGTTCACAGCCATTATCCGTTCCGAGCCCATCCGATACGCCCTGTACACATTATCCAGTTTGATGATTGTGGACATAGGAACCTCCTTTGTTTTGATGCATATAAAACCTCGTGCTCATCTTTTTCCATTCTATCAATATATATGAGAACCTTCTACTGTCTATTAGAGCATGCCCTGAATCCAGGCAGCCAGATCATCCAGTACAAGATCCTTATAATCACTATCTTTGGTGAGATCGGTAAGGGTCGCCTTGGATTTATTAAGTTTCTGTGACAAATGGCAGCCCGAAAGCTTCTCGCCCACAAACACCTCGGGAAGTCTCCCAATCAGTTCCTCACAAAGGGCATCCGAGTAGATCTCAGCTTTTACTATCAGGCCATCCACCAACTTAAAAAAGAGTTCTATGCCGCCCCAGGAGAATCTGTTCTTAAGGGTCATATCATGATCCGGGGTCTCTCCATAGCACCACTCCCAGGAGCCATTCCGGGCCACAATGCGTCGGAAAGCGGCATCCTTGGGCCACATGCATCCACATTTTTCACTATAGTGAATGCGTTCGGTACATGGGCCGTATTCATCCTCAAAGGCCTCTATTACAGCATCCTTAACTTTTTCTATATTCAAGCTCGGATTAATGTCTCTGAGATTGATAACCCGATTTCTCACTGAAGCGGTTTCCGGAATCTTCTTTTTATCCGCCGAGACCAAAAGATAACGGTACATTCTGTCTATATCGGCATCAATAAGCAGGGTTCCGTGATGAAGGGCATTGGTGCCTCGTAAGCCATAGGCATTCCCCGAAAACTTCCTCCCCTTTGCCGTCATGTCATTGCGGCCACTCATGGTTCCTTCAATGCCCAGGCTGCTTAATGCCTTAAGAATAACCTGACTTTGCCGTTTAACATCATAGAGATCCCGGGACAAAATAAAGGAGAAGTTCAGGTTTCCCCTGTCATGAAAAACTGCACCCCCGCCGGTGATTCTCCGGGCTAATCTTACATTGTCCTCCTCCATAAGGTTGAGGTTGCATTCGGTCCATGGATTTTGGTTTCTGCCAATAACAACGGTGTCCTTGTTCTGCCAAAGGAACAAACAGGCGGTGTCTGTCGGCTGTGATAAAAAATGCTCTTCAAGGGCAAGATTAATCCAAGGATTCTTGATGTCCGTCGTAATGATCTTTATGTTGCGAGCCATTTTATCTCCTGTATATCTATGGGATAGCCAAAAACGCTTCATCCCCGTTATACCACAATACCAATTTCCAGACAATGGATATACTGTAATCTCCCATGGAAAATGATACCTCTTAGTTATTAGACGCGGCATGGTTCAAATGGTTCGCGGGTTTCTTAAAAATTTCTTACTAATTTTTTACGTGTTCAAGTATTGGCTGTATCAGAGGTGCAAAAAGGCTCCCTGCGCTAGGGAGCCTTTTAAAATCTTCACTATTTAATTTCGCAAGACCTTATTATTTGATAACGCGTCTTGCACCTAAATAAGTTCCTCTGTAGGAGTTAAGGTCCTGAATGACAACCTTGCCCTTTGTGGTTGAGGCATGAATGAACTGGCCGTTGCCAATATAGATGCCCACATGATTCAGGGTGCTGTTTCCCCAGCCGTCAAACAGAAGGATATCGCCAGCTCTGATATCCGAACGGGATACCTTGGTGCCTACACCTGAATAGGCTGAGGATGAACGTGGAAGCGATATACCGAATTTGGCAAAGACAAACTTCGTAAAGCCTGAGCAGTCAAGACCTTTGGTGGAATAACCGCCATGGACATATTTTACACCCTGAAGGCTTTTAGCATATTCAATGATTTGCTCTGTCAGGGATTGTGCCTCAGCGCTTGGGGGCTCGGAAGAAGCTGCAGAATCGGAGCCGGAGCGGGAAACAGTAGAGGTTTTCTTGGGGGTGGAGGTGGTTGTTTTCTTTTCAACCTTCTGAACATCTTTTTCAGAATCCACAAGATACTTGGCTAGGATGTACCCTTTCTTATCAGTCCATGTAATAATTCTGGCCCATTCGCCCTCAGTTTCGTAATAGGTAACTTTATCGCCTCTGCCGATGGTTGTTATCAGCTTACTTTCACTGCTGGGTGATTCTCTGACATTCAGGGTGTTTGCATTGACATAGCGAACGACGGGCTTGATTTCTTTCTTTGGTTCTGTTGCCGCCTGCTGAGCTTCTGGAGCTGCCTGAGTGGTTTCTGTTGCTGCAGCGGCTAAAGCGGTCTGAGATGTTTCAGGAACTTTTGAGGCAGATGCCAGAACTGAATTCTGAATAACTGGTAAAAGTGTTTCAGCCGCCAGTTCCTTAAGCTCCTGTGTATCCATAGATGTCTCAGCATCATTTGTGGCTAATAGCTCTGCATTATCATCTATTGCAAGAATTTCGTTATTCTCAACAGCTTTATCTTCAGTAACCCCTTGGGGGAATAGCGTACCGGAAAAAGCAAAGGTTGCTTGCGTGAGGATAAATAGCGCGACCAGGATGATGAATGAAGCATTTGGCTTCTGTTTTTTCATGGTTTCCTCCTATTTAGGCTTCCGGAGTTAGCTGACGGGTGCGGGGAATAGGAGCCCCCTACCATTTTTCAATGGATTAACCCCAGTGAGTGGGTCCTCCGTTTTCTTTTATTAAGAAATTCAGCCTTTTTTTATTGCATATATTACAACTATATGACGATTTATTCCATTTGCTTCGTACATTATATCAATAAAACACTAAGGATGCAACCTTAGGTATAATTTACCATCCCCGAATCCCGGTACGGAATATTACATTTACATTAAAATATTATTGAGACAACCCCCCGGATATGCCCAAAAAATCACTGCCCCCACCCCTTGGGCCTGTGGCTTTTCACCACCTATGACCTTTTTGTCCAAGCTGTCATATATTAAAGTAGCTCACGGATAAATTCATAGAGGTGACTTAAATGTTCTTTGCCCATAATTTGACGCCCCATAATGCCTATATGCCGCAGCATAATTCCATTCATATAAGGATTTTGCATGCGGTTCCCAATGCGCCTGCCGTGGATGTGTATGCCAATGGTATTCCCCTGGCCAGAAATCTTAATTACAGGGGATTCACCGAATATCGGGCCTTAAAAGCCGGAACCTACCAGTTTGAAGTATTTCCCGCAGGCAGGAGGGATACCCCTCTCATAGTAACCACAGCCACTCTGCCCGACCTCACCATCTATACCATAGCCGTTGCGGGACAGCTTCCCAATATCAGTCTCCTGCCCATTGCAGAGCCTAAGATTCCCATCCCCCAGGGAACAGCCATGCTGCGGTTCAGCCATCTAGCCCCCACCACGCCCAATGTGGATGTAATACTGCCCGATGGCACGGTACTATTCAGCGATGTCCGGTTCAAGGAGACCACCCATTATATCATAGCACCGTCTCAAACCTATAATATCCGACTCAGAGTGGCCGGAACCAATGACGTGATACTGGAAGTCCCCAACATTCACATACTGCCCGATCGATTCTACACCATTTATGCCATCGGCCTTATTAACAGTCAGCCCGGCCTTCAGGTACTGATTCCTCTGGATGGCAATACCTACATTAATCCTTAAGCCCAGGACTTCCTCCCCTAAACTTCCCGGTGCATGCCGGGATTTTTATTTTCTGCTGTCAAGTTCCAGGATGTAATGATATTTCTTGCCCGGGTCATAAGCCCATGCTAAAATGAGGATATCACCGCCCCAACCTCTCTTAAGGAGAATAAGCCTGATGGCCGTGTTTATAGCATGATATACCCTTTGATGATGAAAAGAGGTTTTAAGGATGATAGCACTTGAACTCAATGGTCTCGTCAAACGATTCGGATCCATTGTGGCTGTGGACAATGTGGATCTTTCAGTCCGCGAGGGTGATATCTTTGGCCTGCTGGGACCCAATGGCGCTGGAAAAAGCACCACCATTAATGTCATTTGCGGGCTTCTGAGCCCCAATTCAGGCTCGCTCAGAATCTTTGGCAAGGATCCTTTAAAGCATGAGCACTTTGCCAAAACCCAGATAGGCATTGTCCCTCAGGATATTGCCGTATACAACGATCTCACGGCCTACGAAAATATCAGCTTCTTTGCCGGACTCTACGGTATCAAGGGAAAGGAGCTTCACAAAAATACCCTTGAAGCTCTGGAGTTCGTGGGACTTACCGACTACCAGAAGCGGTTCCCCAAAAGCTTCTCGGGAGGTATGAAAAGGAGGCTGAACATCGCCTGTGCCATCGCCCACAAGCCCAAGCTGATTATCATGGATGAACCTACCGTGGGCATTGATCCCCAGTCCCGCAATCATATTCTCCAGTCTGTCAAAGAGCTTAATCGCCGAGGAAGCACCATTATCTACACCAGCCATTACATGGAGGAAGTGGAGGAGGTCTGCTCCAGAATTGCCATTATGGATCATGGCAAGGTTATTGCCGAGGGCACTTCCAAGGAGCTCAAAGCCATGGTCAGCGATACCGACACCCTTTGCATCACCGTGGAGAACGGCCTTAAGGTGGATGAAAAAGCCCTTCTCGATATTCCCGGGGTTAAAAATGTCAATATTCATGAGAATGAGCTTCGCATCAGCACCTCCAGGGATGTGGTCAGCTTCCCTAAAATCATCAATACCCTGATGACCTCGGATAACACTATTCGTAATATAGAAAGCCGAACCCCCGATCTTGAAACCGTCTTTTTAAGCCTCACCGGCCGAAAACTCAGGGATCAGGAGGCGTAAGGCATATGAAGATTGTTCGACTTATTGTCAAGGAAGTCAAACAGCAGTTTCGGGATACCGGCGGGCTCGTTCTTATGACACTCTTTCCCCTGGTTCTCACCCTTGTGCTGGGCTTTGCCCTCTCGGGACTCTATGCCGATGATGGGGATCTTGAGGATCTCTCCTGCCTGTATGCCAAGGAAGGCGACTCCTTGCTGGCCCAGGCCTTTGAACGGGATTTTCTGCCCGTAAGCCATGAAGCACACGTTTTTTTAGCCGAAGAACCTGATATCGACAAGGCAAAGGCTCTTGTGGAGAGCGGCGAAACTCACGGATTCATTCTTGTGGGAGAAAACCGGATTACCATTTTCACCCGGGATAGCAGTGGTTACAATGCCTCATTCCTCCAGACCATCATGAAGAGCTTTACGCAAACCTTTGATGTGATGACGACGGTGGCGCAGACCCATCCTGAGGCCCTACAAACCATGGCAAATACCGATACCTCGCAAAGCTTTACCCGACAGGTATCCCTAAACAGGAGCAAGAGTCCGCGAGCAATGGACTATTACGCCATAACCATGCTCACCCTCATCATCATGTATTCAAGCCTGGCTGCCATGTCCACCGTGGTGGAGGATAAAAGGCACAGAACCCTGTACAGGATCTTCATCACTCCTGTTAAAAACCATGAGCTGCTGATTTCCAAAGGGATAGGGGTTATCATCACCACCCTGTGCCAGGTAATCTTCGTATTCATTATTGGCAAGCTCTTTTTGGGCGCTAATTGGGGAGAGGATCTATTCTCGGTCTTTTTGGTCATACTGGCTGAGATCGTGATGATGGTCTCGGTGGGCATCGGTTTTGCCTATCTCTTTAAGTCCCATGAAAACGCTTACGCTTTGATACAGACCCTTATACCCATCCTGGTGTTCTTGGGCGGAGGCTATGTGAACCTTGATATCTTTGGCGTCGGCGGAATATTGAGCACTATGGCCTATATCTCCCCCATCAAATGGATTAACAAGACCATACTGAGCATCGTGTACGCCAATGATTATTCCTCCCTGGGCACCACGATCATCATATGTTTTTCTATCGCGGTGATCTTTATCAGTATTTCGGCCATATTCTCGAAAAAGGAGGTAAAGGTATGAACAATCTTTTACTCATTGCCCGCAACCTACTCCGCCAGATTTTTCGAAAAAAGAGCAATATCTTTATCTTCGTCATCCTTCCGGTCATTGGCATTCTCATCCCTTTGATGATATACAGCAATGTTGAAAGCACCACCATCCGTGTAGGTATTGCCGACAGGGATCAGGGCATCATCTCTCAAAAGCTGATAGAGGATCTCATGAGCCAGGATCGTTTCAAGGTCTCCCATATTGAAGAAGACCAAATAAACAGCGCTATTACCGGCGGAAAGCTGGATTGTGCCCTGGTCATTCCCGAGGGCTTCACACAGAGCTTCTTAAATGATGGAACAAAGCAAATCGATGTGGTGTCGGTTCAAGGCTTTGCGGTGACCGGATGGCTGGACAGCTATCTTACAACCTTTCTCCGTAATCAAAGGCTGCTGGCTCAAGGTGCAGGAAAGGATATTGAAGTCTACAATACGCTCTACAAACAATTTCAGGCATTAACCACCAAGGTGGAGCTTTCGGATGTAAAGAACATGGTCAACAATTATATCATCACCTATATGGGAATGGGCTTTCTCATCCAGTTCCTTCTGGTTGGCGCAGGAAGAACCGCCTCCCTCATCATCCGTGAACAGAAGGAGAGAACCCTGTCCAGGATACGCTGTGCGCCCATTAAGGGCTACGAATTCATCCTGGGCAATGTTGTGGTGAATATAGGTCTGGTGACCGGACAAACCCTCTTGACTATGCTTCTCCTTCGCTATTTGTTTAAGATTGATGTGGGCGTGCCTGTATCCATACTGATGATTATGATGTTTCCGCTGCTTGTGGCAGGAGTGGCCGTTAATTTGATGCTGGTGTCCTTCGCTAAAAATGAAAACCATTTCGGCACATTGTCAACCCTTTTTATCTATCCTACCTGCCTCATTTCAGGCTGCTTTTGGGATATTGAGCTCATGCCGGACTATATGCAGAAGATGGCCATGTTCCTGCCCCAGCGTTGGGCCCTGGATGGAATTGAAGCGCTTATCAGGGGTGAGACCCTGTCTGATGTATTACTCAACATTGGTGTCATCAGCGCCTTCGCCTTTGCCTTCTTTGCTTTAGCCATCTTCGGCTTTAGCCGCAAACAGGCCCATTACGCCTCCTGATGAAGGTTCAGCTCTCTTAACGCACCATAACTGACGGGCAATATCAGACAAACACGCATCATAGGCGTAATAGTTTGTAAAAAAGATAAGGAGATAAAAGGATGAAACGGGTTTATTTGTTATTGCTGGTTTGTGTTATGCTATTATCAGGCTGCGGCAGCAATTCGCAGACCATGGGCTCCGTTGACCCATCAAAGCCCTATCTTGAAGTTAGCTTAAGCCTTAACAAGGACGCCTATGCAGGGGGCATCTTTGGGAAGTATTATCCCACATTTACCATCTGGCTGGAGGATGATGGCGGCTCGGTAAAGACAATTTATGCCACAAAGAAAGTGGCTCAGAATAAGTGGACGGGCAGCAGTGACAGGCCCTCTGCGCTTCCCATATGGTATGGGGCTGCGGGCAGGGAGTTCCTGGGCAAGGAAAGTGAAAGGGCCACTCAGCTTGACGCCATAAGCAGCGCAAGCCCCTCTAAAGATACAGCCATAATAAAATGCCAAATCCCTGAGGATTTTGTGGGAAAGACAGTGAATATCTATTTGGAGGCCAATGTCTCCTTCGACTATAATGATTACTATAAGAAGGATCTTAAAGAAGGCGATGAGGGTTACAATGACGTGAACGGGCAGCCCTCCATCCTGTGGAAGGCCAGCCTTGATACCGGAAAAGCAACTGAGGGAACAATCGTTCCTGAGATTGTGGGAACGGGTCATGTGCTGGGTAAGGATTATGAGATCCATTCCGATATGTCCAAGGTTACAACCGCAAAGGAGATATTTACAAAGATTGAATTTGCGGTGAAAGGGGTAAGCCAATAGCAAGGTTTACTGCAACTAGAATTACAAGTTGTAATACGCTCAGGCAAAAGGGTGCAAAACAGAACAGGATAATCACAACACGCAATATAGCGTTGTAAGCCAGGTTTTCCAATCAGATAGCGAGGCGGGTAACGTAAATTTTTGGTAAACGTCAAATAGGGGTTGCAAAATTTTAAAACCGGTGCTATACTATAAAAGCACTCAAAATGACGTCGCGGAGTGGAGCAGCCTGGTAGCTCGTCGGGCTCATAACCCGAAGGTCGTGTGGTTCAAATCCCGCCTCCGCAACCAAAGGAAAAAAGATCAACCGAACAGGTTGGTCTTTTTTGTTTTCTGGACGATATGCGTGAGAGGCCTTCTCTTCTTGTGAGCTGTGCGCTAGATGTAATAGAATAAGAGTGTGGCATGATGTACTGACTTTTACAGGGAAAGGCGGATGGGTCGCATATGGAAAAAGGCATCAGCAAAGGCACTGACAAAGGCAAGAATCAGGACAAAAAGGAAAGCAAAAACGGTATCATTGACAAAAAATTAGAAAAGCATACCGAAGAAAAAATCAAGGAAATAGGCTTTAACATTAACTCAATAAGGAGAGCGGAGACAGTAAAAGAGCTTGGCACCAAGGCTCTGAACCTTGAAAGTGAAGGAAAATATGCCGATGCCATGCTTTACTACAAGGAATGCCTCAGAATCTTTGAGGAGCAGACCAATGACCTGATGAAAAAAGGGGTTTTTGGCGAGGAAATTGTGCAAAACAAAAAAATCATTCTGGGACTGAAGAATAAGATCAATGAAATCAAGAAGCATATAGACTAAAAGCAGCAATAAAGAACCCGTGGAAACGTCATTCCACGGGTTCTGATATTCATATGGTTTGCTATTCAAATTCTTAAAAGCCAGTACCATGCGTACTGATGCTAAATGAATTAACGTTAAAGGCTAGTGGTCCTATCTATAATAGATTTCCACTGTACTGCCCATAATAAGATTTACAGGGACGGGTGAACCAAAAACGGTACTGTAGCCTAAGCTGCCCTTTTCAGTGCTTCCCCAAACCCAAAGGGTGCCATCGTTCTTCTGAACCAGGGTGACATGGTTTCCGGTAGAAACCATTGCAATATCCTCCATGATTTGAACAGGGCTCAGCACTAATTCCTCGGTGCAGTTTTCACTTAATTGGTACACATCGTTCCGGCCCCAGGCCCAAAGGGTGCCATCCTTTTTAAGCGCCATACCATGCTGATTACCAGCCGAAATGGATACCACATCATCCATGATCTTTTTAGGGGTTCTTCTGTCCTCTCTGGTGCCGTCTCCCAGTTCGCCGCATCCGTTGCTCCCCCAGGACCACAAGCTGCCGTCAGACTTGATGGCATAGGCAAACTGGCCGCCGGCTGCAACCGATACGACATCATCCATGATCTTAAACGGGGGTCTGGAGGACATAAAGCCCTGGTCATCGGCCAACTGGCCGTAAGAATTTCCGCCCCAGCCCCAGAGGCTGCCATCAGCTCTTATAGCCAGTGCGTATTCATCGCTTGGCGCTGCCATAACCACATGATCCAAAATCTTAACTGGCGTGTTTCTATCCTGGTTGGTACCATCGCCCAGTGCCCCGTAATGGTTCAGTCCCCAAGCCCACAGGCTGCCGTCGGTCTTAATGGCCATGGTGGCCCAGTTGCTTGCAGTAACCGATGTCACATCATCCATAATCTTTACCGGGAGATATTTATCCTCATTGGTCCCATCACCCAATTGACCTCGGTCATTGTGGCCCCAAGCCCACAGACTGCCGTCTGACTTGATGGCCATGGAATGAAAGCCCCCTGAGGAGACTGAGACAACCTCCGTCATAACCTTAAAAGGCATAATGCGTGTCGTGTCGCTGCCGTCTCCCACCTCGCCAAACCTATTTTGTCCCCAGACCCAGAGATTGCCTTCATCGTCTATATATAGAGAATGATCGCCTGCCGAAACGGTTTTGTATGCCGAAATCTTCAATACGGCCGGTCCCAGATCCGTTGCTTTGCCTTCCTTAGAAGAAGGCTCGGACGTTTTGGTGGGTTTCACATTTTCCACCGGCTCCTTTGATGCTACCGTATACTTATTGGGTTCATCCCCATTCTCCGCTGAATTTCTTGCTGAACAGCCTCCCAGCACGAGTGTCGCTGACAGAGCTAAGGTCAGCGTAAGACTTAAAATCTTTTTTCCCATGATGCATTCCTCCTGTAGTATGCCTGTGTTGATGCAAAAAAGTCCAATCAATGCTTCATTTAAAGCCGGTGAAAGTCAAACATTAATCATATACCACATTGATCGTGACATTATAGAAGCAATTATAAATTATTTGCATGCTCATTTACAACAAAACCCGCATACCTTATTGGTTTGCGGGTTTATTATAACAGTTCTGGCTCTAGGATTTCACAGTCTCTTTTAACTCCATCTTGACCTTGCCCTTCATCCAACCAGGCAGTAACAGCTTGAATCCGCCCTTCATTCCGGCATTGGAGAACACGCTTTGGAGTACTACAAAGGCAAACAGGAATGCCGAGGTGATAATTCTTGGCCAGGAGGCATCCACAATGCCAAGCAGGGGTACCACACGCTCTATCAGCGCATTGATAAGTACCCCAAACAGCGTACCAATGGGAAGCCCTATACCCCCCGTGAGCATGGCACCGCCAATAACACTGGAGGAGATGGCATCAATTTCATAGCCATACCCGTTTCCGGGGTTGCCCGAGGGCGCAAACAGGGTATAGAGGAAGCCCCCCACCCCGGCCAAAAGACCGCAGAGTACATGGGCCAGGAACCGAGTTCTCCGGACATTGATACCCATTAACAAAGCGCTCTGGGGATTGCCGCCGATGGCATAGAGGGATCGGCCAAACTTGGTTTTCTTAAGCGTAATAATAAGGATAATCAGGATAACTATAGCCACAATAGCCGCAGGTGTAAGATAGGCCACATCACGGGTGCCGTTCCTGCGTTCATTATATAAAAATGGAATATACAGCTTTGCGCTGGACCAGCTCATGAACTGTTCATCGGTAATGGGCACCGAGCTGGCATTGATGACACAGATCATGCCCCGGGCAAAGAACATGCCCGACAGGGTTACAATAAAGGGCTGGATTTCAAGATAGGCAATCAAATACCCCTGAACGATGCCAAAGGCAAGACCTATGGCTACCGATACCGGAATGGTCCACCATGCGTTGGTTCGGCCATCCATGAGCATGGTGGCAATGACCATACTGACCAGACCCGTCACACCGCCCACCGAGATATCAATGCTGCCGGTGATAATAACAACCGTCAGACCCAGAGCAAGCATCAACAGATAGGCCTTATTATTAAACAGATTAAAAAAGACTGAGAATTTTGCAAAGTTGCTGTCCTTAAAGAGGATTAATGACATGGCATAAAGAAGGACGAAAAGGGTGATGGTGATTAAGAGCAATATACCCGTATTGCTTAAGCCTTTTCGTTTTATCCATAAACCCTGACCCGGAAGGGTGGTTTTCCTGTCGTCTTTCATAGCGTCAACCTCCAACAGAAACGTTTTTGCGGACGACCTTGCCGGTTAATTTCCTGATTCTTTCCTTGAACACATCACTGTTGGCCACAATAATGACAATAATGATGAGGGCTTTGAACACGTTCAGTTGATCAGCGCGTACATTCATGGCATAAAGCGTTGTGGTAATGGCCTGAATGGTATAAGCTCCGATAACGGTGCCCGCTATGCTGAACTTTCCGCCGCTGAGCAGATTTCCGCCCAGGGCCACTGCCAGAATGGCATCCATTTCCAGGTTCAAGCCCAATTCACCCGAGTTGACGCTGCCCAAGCTGCTGGAGCCCACAAGCCCCGCCGCACCGGCCAGAACTCCAGAGATAACAAATACCATGAACTTGATAACCCGGGCATTTAGACCCACCAGACGGGAAGAAGCGCCATTGATGCCCACGCTCTGGACATACAGGCCCAGGCTTGTAAGCTTGGTAAACAGCACTACAATGAGAATCATAACAAAGGAGACTATAATGGTGGTTCGGACAGGAACACCGGGTATTTGCACGCCCAGATACTTAAAAGTTGGATTCATAATATAGATGGTTTGTCCATGGGTGATTTGCTTGGCGATGGATCGCCCCGCCGTAAAGAGGATGAGGGTGGCAATCATGGGCTGAAGCTTCAGACCGGCCACCAAAAAACCGTTAAAGGCACCGCAGAGGGCTCCGCCCAGGAGACCCACAAGCAAGGCCAGAAAATAAGGGCTGTGATAAACATCGGTTCTGTATTCTGGTCCATTGAGCATTAAGCCGCAGAAACTGGCGGCAATGGCCATAATGGAACCTACGCTGATATCCACACCACCTGTGGCGGCAATAACCAGGGTCATGCCCAGTGAGACAATGACCAGCAGGCTGGCCTCATCCAGGATATCAGGTATGTAACCGGAAATCAATCCGTTGGTGATGGTGATTCTGAAGAAGGTAGGGGTGGTGATGATGTTCTGGACCACCACAATCAGTAAAATCACCAATGAAAAGGTGAGGCGGCTGCTCAGAAGCTTCTTTAGAAACGGCTTCCTGGCAGGCTCTAACGATTTATCCTTTGAGATGTGCAGATTCATTGTCCTCCCTCCCCCGCAATGGTCCGCATAATAGTACTTTGATTCATCTCGGACTGTGTCAGCTCTCCGACCTTCCGTCTGTCACGCATAACCACAATCCGGGAACATGTGCGAAGCATTTCATCGATCTCAGCAGAGATGAAGGCAACGCTCATGCCTTCTGCAGCCAGTTTGAGTATGAGCTTTTGAATCTCTGTTTTGGTACCCACATCAATACCCCGGGTGGGCTCGTCCAGGATCATGAACTCAGGATGGGTCAGCAGCCAGCGAGCCAGAATGACCTTTTGCTGATTCCCGCCCGAAAGACTCTTGATGGGGGTTTCCATGCTGGCGGTTTTAATATTGAGCAGCTTGATGTACTCATCTGCATACTTTTCCATTTCCCTGCGGGTCATACGCTTGAGCCCATGCTTGGCCTGAAGGGCAATGATGATGTTCTCCCGCACCGAAAGATCTGCAAAAATACCGTCAACCTTCCTGTCCTCGGGAAGATACGCCATCCCCTTCTTGATGGCATCCAAGGGCTTTTTAATCTTAACACTCTTTCCTTTAACAAAAAGCTGTCCCTGAACAGCTTTATCGGCCCCATACAAGGCGCGTACCAGCTCGCTTCGCCCCGAGCCTAATAGGCCGGCAAAGCCCACCACTTCCCCTTTATGTATCTTAAGATCAAAGGGGGCAATTTTTGAGGTGCCGCTGGATAGTTCCCGAGCCTCCAGGAGGGGCTCCTCGTCTGTATGTAACTGATCCTTGCTTGAACTGAGATCCGAGAGATTCTCCAGCTCCTTGCCCATCATCTTGGTTACCAGCTCAAGGCGGGGCAGCTTTTCCACCTCGTATTCTCCAACCAGCTCCCCATTTCTTAAAACCGTGATACGGTCACAGATTTCATAGACCTGTTCAAGAAAATGGGTGATAAAAATAATGCCCACACCCTTTTCCTTAAGCTGCCGCATGAGGGTAAAAAGCTTTTTTACCTCGTCAGTGTCCAGGGAGGATGTGGGTTCGTCAAGGATAAGGAACTTGCAGTCAGTGTTGACGGCCCTGGCTATGGCAATCATCTGCTGGACTGCAATGGAATAGCTGTCAAGCTGGACTGTAGGCTCAGCAATGATATTGAGCTCCTGCAGGAGCTCTGCGGCTTTGCGGTTCATGGCCTTCCAGTCAATCAGGCCGAGGGAGCGCGGCTCACGTCCCAGAAAGAGATTCTCAGCAACGGTAAGATTTCCGCAAAGGTTTACCTCCTGGTAAACGGTGCTGATGCCAAGCCTTTGGGCATCCTGGGTGGAGCGAATGGAAACGGGTGTGCCGTCCAGTTCTATGGTGCCCTCATCCAAAGGATAAACCCCGGTAAGCACCTTAACCAGGGTGGATTTTCCGGCGCCGTTCTCTCCCATCAGGGCATGGATCTCACCGCGGCGCAGCTTAAAGTCCACACCGTTCAAGGCCCGAACCCCGGGAAAGGATTTTCCGATGCCGGTCATAATCAGAGAGGGGGTCTGATTCTGATTTACGCTATCCATAAGGTATCACCTGCCTTCATAAAGCTGCCGTTGTTTAAAAGGTCAATAAAAAGATTTCAGTTCGGGGAGATGCACGCACCTTTCTCCCCGAACCGAATAGGGGTATAATCATGAATACGTCCGATGATAGAGGATCACAAATTATTATTAATACGGACGCTTGTCAATGATTTCCTGGGTAATAGTGTCGTAGAAGAATGCAGTCTCATCAATGGTTTCCTTCTTATTAGGTGTTCCGCCGCCTTCGATCTTCTTGATGATATCGGCAACAGCGGGACCCAGGAGAGGATTACATTCTACGTTACAGTTGATCTTGCCTTCCAGGGTCATCTGGAGATATGCTCTGTTGGCGTCAAAGGAGATGATGGCGATTCCGTCGTCTCCGCCAACCTTCATACCGGCTTCTTCAAGGGCCTGGATGGCGCCGTCAGCCATATTATCGTTTTCAGCATAGACACAGTGGATCTGGTCACCGTACTGCTTAATCCAGGAAGCCATAATTTCCTTGGCCTTGTCGGTACTCCATTCACCGGTCTGCTGAGCCAGCAGATTCCAGTTGCTGTTCTTGGCAATGGCATCCTCAAGCGCCTTGGTACGGCCTACCTGAGCAGAGGCACCTAATTGTCCCTGGAGGTTGACAATATTCACCTTATCAGCTCCGGCGAATCTCTTAGCGATCCAATCGGTGGCCTTAACACCTTCTTCATAGAAGCCGCCGCCGATCCAGCAGGTATAAAGATCTTCGCTGGCATTGATGGTACGGTCCATCAGAATAACGGGAATGCCTGCCTTCTTGGCATTGTTCAGTACCGTATCCCAGCCGTCCTCGTTAACTGCAGCGATGATTATGTAGTCAACTTCCTGATCGATGAAGCCCTGAACGTCGGCCACCTGCTTTGCAGCATCGTTGTTGGAGTCGGCGAGAATCAGTTTAAAGCCATTTGCCTCGCTGAGCGCTTCCTGCACGGACTTGGTGTTTGCCTTACGCCAGTCGGACTCGTCGGCCTTACACTGTGCAAAACCAACGGTAATCAATTTGCCCTTGTTGGAGCCGGCAGGGGTGGACCCACAGGCCACAATTCCCAAGGCCAATGCGACAATTAAGAGAATCGCTAAGCATTTTTTCATGTTTTTATTCCCCTTTCTTTTTTGGAAGTGATAAGAGATGTACACCTCTAATTATGCAAGGGGAAAAATAGATTACAACAGATTTGGAAGAACCCGGTAAAATATTCAACCAACTCGATGGAATAGCAAACATTCAAATTCCTTAACCGGTTTTGAGAGGATAAAAAAGTGTAAAAAATTAAACAAGGGGCCGTAAAAAAACGGTTCTACGTCAATTGTTGGGGTAGGACAAAGTAAAATGAAGTAGTTCTATGTTACTGGCAGGTAATCAAATAAGATTATCTGCCAGTTTCATTTAGTAGGATAACATTAAGCCAGGGCATGG